>Ga0209591_10000929_pt1 | contig 37717 bp, 41 predicted proteins | sample MAT01_FD_187207 | JGI IMG/M metagenome (GOLD analysis project Ga0209591, IMG submission 187207) | Freshwater microbial communities from Lake Fryxell liftoff mats and glacier meltwater in Antarctica - MAT-01 (SPAdes) (version 2) | ecosystem: Environmental > Aquatic > Freshwater > Ice > Liftoff... | reverse complement strand
ATACTTACCATCAACTAAATGAAATCCCTGAAGTTCCATTGTTACAGGGTGAAACCAGAAATAATCTGGTGTACGGAAGGTATCTTGATAAACTTGTTTTTTTAAACCTTTATCAACTGCTGTCGTTGAACTTGACAATATTTCCACAATCAGGTTTGGATATTTGCCATCTTCTTGCCAAACTACCCAACTCTTACGGTCTTTTTTCTCGGTTCCCAAAACTACAAAAAAGTCTGGGCCACGAAAATATTCTGATTTTTTCTGGTTAGGACTATAATAGATCGTCAAATTGCCAGAAGCATAGAAATCTTGCCTTTCTCGCCACCACAATTTTAGTATGCGAATTAGCAGATCGATTTGGTCACGGTGCAGGTCACTTTCCAAGGGTGGTTCGTCACTAAGTATATCGCCAGGAGGAAAAATAACTTCGTCCTCTGAAATATTATCAGAGATGAGTTCTAAAGTAGCAGGTTCAGACATAAGCGATCGCCCCGCAATTTATTTACTGAAAATTTGGTAACTTACAGATAGCTTTGAAAACTTGCAATAACTCAATTGCATCTGGAGATTCGTTTAAACTTAATAATGGCATTAACTGATAAGTTGGCTGCTCGTCACGTCTTAAATGAACAAATTGATAACGCAGTCCGTTAGTTGCTAGTCCCCAAACAGATGGTTGTTGCTCTAAACTTTTAAAAGCATAAGTCAGTAATTGAGGTAAACCCTCACCCACTTCAATGGCACTATTTTTCGTTTCAATCACTACAACCCAAAATGGCGGCGCAATCTTACTTTGAAAACTGTTGATTGCTAAAATATCCATCCGTCCGGTAATTCTTCTGTCTTCATCTTCAACTGCGATCGCAATGCTATCTTCCATTGTCAACTTAATCGGCACATCGTAAAATCCAGATAGCCGCATTAGTGGCGCAATTGTTAAAAATTTGACTAACCCTTCAGAAATTTTACCCAACCTGAGATAACGGTGGAAGTCCTTTCTAATTCGCAATAAATCTTGTTGTTCAAATTCTGTTAACTGTTCTAAATTTAAGAACTCTGTGAATGAACCAATTGCAAGCTCTTCTAGTTTAAGAAAGCGATGTACATCGTTGAGAGATAGACTGCTAGCTTCAACAGTGAGTGTCATAGTTTCAGGCGTTGTTTGTCCAGACTATTTATATTTTGCAACATTCGCGGTAGATAAACCTCATCTATGTTGAGAACCGTAGTTTTTGCCCTCACCCTAAATCCCTCTCCCAAGTAGGGAGAGGGACTTATTTCCGCCTCCCCTTCTCCCAAATTTGGGAGAAGGGGCTGGGGGATGAGGGTTTTTTCTTTTCATATCGAAAGAACTACAGTTTTCAAGTTGGACGCGGTTTAGGTTGCAATGTAACGTCTTTAAATTTCTTGATCGCTTGCTTTTGGTAGATGAGAATCAATGTAAACTAAATAACTCGGCAATTTCTACCTAGCTTAACGAAAATCTAAACATTGTCTAGCACAACTGGGCTAAGAATGGTTTTTAGTAACAACAGCGATCGCACTCATAATTAATCATGTCTCAACCAACCATAGAATCAATCCTACAAGAGAATCGCGTCTTTCATCCTGGCTCGGAATTCTCGCAGAATGCCCATATCAAAAGTTTAGAAGACTATCAGCGTCTCTATGCCAAAGCCAAAGCCGATCCGCAGCAATTTTGGGCAGATTTGGCGACAACAGAATTAGCATGGTTCCAAAAATGGGATACAGTGCTAGATTGGCAACCACCTTTTGCGAAGTGGTTCGTTGGCGGTAAGATTAATATTTCTTACAACTGCCTTGACAGACATCTCACCACCTGGCGCAAAAATAAAGCAGCATTGATTTGGGAAGGAGAACCAGGTGATTCGCGTACCCTCACTTATGCCCAACTGCATCGGGAAGTTTGCCAGTTTGCTAATGTATTGAAGCAACTGGGTGTACAAAAAGGCGATCGCGTTGGTATTTATATGCCAATGATTCCCGAAGCTGCGATCGCTATGTTAGCCTGTGCCAGAATTGGCGCACCCCACAGCGTAGTATTTGGTGGTTTTAGTGCCGAAGCTTTGCGCGATCGCTTAATTGATGCTCAAGCTAAACTGGTAATCACGGCTGATGGTGGTTGGCGCAAAGATGCGATCGTTCCTCTCAAAGAACAGGTAGATAAAGCCTTAGCTGATGGTGCTGTTCCTAGTGTAGAAAATGTCCTAGTTGTCAAGCGCACCGGACAAGAAACTTATATGCAGTTGGGGGGACGCGATCATTGGTGGCATGATTTGCAAAAAGGTGTATCAGCCGATTGTCCCGCCGAACCAATGGATAGCGAAGATATGCTGTTTGTCCTTTACACTTCCGGCAGCACGGGCAAACCGAAGGGCGTAGTGCATACAACTGCTGGTTATAATTTATATACCCATATCACCACCAAGTGGATCTTTGACCTCCAAGACACAGATGTATATTGGTGTACCGCCGATGTAGGTTGGATTACGGGACACAGTTACATTGTCTACGGCCCTCTTTCCAACGGTGCAACCACGGTGATGTATGAAGGTGCGCCCCGTGCTTCTAATCCTGGCTGTTTCTGGGATGTAATTGAAAAATACGGCGTTAATATTTTTTATACTGCACCAACGGCAATTCGGGCATTTATTAAGATGGGAGAACACCATCCCAATGCGCGAAATTTATCTTCATTGCGTTTGCTGGGAACCGTTGGCGAACCGATTAACCCAGAAGCTTGGATGTGGTATCAAAAAATAATTGGTGGCGATCGCTGTCCAATTGTTGATACTTGGTGGCAAACAGAAACCGGCGGTATCATGATTACACCGCTACCAGGAGCAATTCCCACTAAACCCGGTTCCGCAACTCTTCCCTTCCCAGGAATTATTGCAGATGTCGTAGATTTAGAAGGAAACACCGTACCCAATAACGAAGGCGGTTATTTGGCCGTGCGACATCCTTGGCCAGGAATGATGCGGACAGTCTACGGCGATCCAGAACGCTTCCGCCGCACCTACTGGGAACACATTCCACCCAAAGATGGTAACTATACTTACTTTGCTGGTGATGGCGCAAGACAAGATGAAGACGGCTACTTCTGGGTAATGGGTCGTGTGGATGACGTACTGAATGTATCAGGACACCGCCTCGGTACAATGGAAGTAGAATCAGCTTTAGTTTCGCATCCAGCAGTTGCAGAAGCGGCGGTAGTGGGTAAGCCAGATGAACTTAAGGGCGAAGAAGTAGTTGCTTTTGTGACTTTAGAAGGTACTTATCAGGGAAGTGAAGAACTGAGTAAAGAACTCAAACTGCACGTCGTCAAAGAAATTGGTGCGATCGCACGTCCCGGAGAAATTCGCTTTACAGACGCTTTGCCCAAAACGCGATCGGGTAAGATTATGCGGCGCTTGCTGCGGAATCTAGCCGCCGGACAAGAGGTATCTGGGGATACTTCGACATTGGAAGATAGAAGCGTGTTGGATAAATTGCGCGAAGGTGCGTAAGTAATTCCAAATGAGCCTGATTAAGGGTGCATATATGTGCGCCCTTACCGTCTGTCTTGTGATGCATTACGCGATAACGCACCTCATTTATCATAAATATTAGAAGATTATTGAGGCATTCAGAGCGATGAAGGTAAAGCGCAAACTGAAATCAGCATTTGTTCAATCTTTTAGCGGTATGACGCTGAGTATTATCAGTGTAATTGGTTTATCACCATTAGCGTTAGCGGTTCCTGCAAAAATTTCTTTGCATTCGCCAGAACAGTCGGTTGAGAGACAACCACAAAAACTAGCACAGTTTTCAGACACAGGGCCATCACAGCGATCGCAGATGCTGCAACAAGCCAATGCTTTATTTAATCAGGGAGAGTTAACAGGTGCAGAGGAAAATTTACGCAAATTTATTAAACAATTCCCAGACGACGCCTTCGGACACTTTCAATTAGGAAATGTGCTTTTTCGGCAAAAGAAAGCAGAAGAAGCAATTAGCTCTTATCAAGAAGCCATTCGCCTCCAGCCAAAATATGCTCTAGCTTACAATGCGATGGGTATGGTTTACGCTAGCGAAAGTCGCTGGGAAGAAGCTATTACTAAATATAAAAAAGCTCTAGAAATTAATCCTAATTATGGCGAGGGGCTGACTAATTTTGCACTGGCATTGTGGCAAACAAATAAAAAAGACGAGGCGCTATCTTCTTTAGAAAAAGCTTTAAAAATTTTCAAAGAACAGAATAGAGGTGAAAAAGCTAACCAAGTCGAACGAATCTTACGAGAGATCAAAACTGCTGATGATCCTAGTGTTTCATGAAAATCACATTATTCAGTGGATAAAAGTTAAAAAGAGTTCTGAGCAATCGCACCTTCAAGGCAAAGTACTTTATATTACCAAAAACATGATTCAAGAAAAGATCATATCGCGGTTTCTGTAGAAGTTAGTATCTAGGTAAGCAGGCTCTAGTGATACTTGAATATTAGTAGCTTGCAATATCATTGGATAAGCTTCCGCAAGCTGCTTAATTTAGGATGGTTTCGCACAAAGAAGCAAAGCTTTTTTAGCATCTTTGCGTGAAGACCTCCATAGTGTAAATATGCTGAAAATTTACACTATGGAGGTCAAACATTCAATAAATTGTGATATTACATTGCTATAGTTCTACAAATAGAATAGCTGAATTTCCGATTTAGTGTTAACTTATACTCAAGTTATAAGTAATTCATTAAAAAGCTAAGAAAACTTATGGGTCAGGAAATTCGTCGGTTAACAAAACGAAAGCAAGCTCAAGCCAAAATAGAGAGTCTAATAGGAAATGCCAATACCACATTAGTAATTCATTATTCTTGTGAAAGTTTCTATGATCGTACTGATGGGAAGACTCCAAGAGTCACATCTGTAGCTGTAAGAAATTTATCTTCCGGACAAACAGATTCATTTTCAATTCATAAGGTTGCTGAACAAAAACAGATAGCTTTTGACCAAATTGATGTTAACTACGATGAACTTGAACGGGAAATGTTAAATGAATTTTTTGAATTTATGCGTTCTCGTCAGTTTTATTCATGGATTCACTGGAATATGCGTGATATTAACTATGGTTTTGCAGCAATTGAACACAGGTTCCGAGTTCTTGGTGGCAACCCAATATCGATCTCTGAAAATAGCAAGTTTGATTTAGCGCGTGCATTAAATGATTTATATGGAATGGCTTATATTGAACATCCAAAATTAGAAAGCATAGTAAATAAAAATGATATTACTAAAAAAGATTTTTTGACTGGGAAAGAAGAAGCAGAAGCATTTAAAAATAAAGAATATATAAAATTGCATCAATCAACTCTTAGAAAGGTAGATATACTAGCTAATATTTTCGAGCGGACTTGCGATAAAACACTTAAAACTAATACTAAATGGTTTGATCAGTATGGCTATACACCACAAGTGTTAGTAGAGTTTATTAAAGAGCATTGGGTATGGTCATTGATATCAATGTTAGGAGTTATTTGGGCATGGATTGCTCGATTTACGGAGTTATTTTAATTAAGCTCTATCATGTAAATATAAATAGTAGGGTGGGTTCGTACTTAAAAAGTAAATATTGCAACACTCGCTAACAATCAACTACTGATCTACAATAAAATTCAAATACAATCTTGGTTGTGCCTATGACTTCCGTATCGGCATTAACTTTACCTGATCACACGCAGTTACCAGACTCAGATGGTACATTCGTGAAAAATCTTCAGGAGCATCCGCAAAGCATTTTAATTACAGATTCAATTAAACCTGTTTTAGAGCAACTTCATCCTGATAGTCAATATTGTATTGGACAAGATTCTGGTATCTACTGGCGATTGACAGATCCTCCTGAGAAAGGGGCTGAAGCACCAGACTGGTTTTATGTACCCAATGTACCACCGACACTTAACGGTAAAATGCGCCGTTCTTATGTACTGTGGAAGGAGTATGTTGCACCCTTAATTGTGCTGGAATTTGTCTCTGGAGATGGTTCAGAAGAACGAGATAACACACCGCCATCTCAAGGGGAAGGCGGGAATGTTGGTAAATTTTGGGTTTATGAGCAGGCAATTCGAGTGCCTTATTATGGAATTTATGAAGTAGCAAAAGCGCAAGTGGAAGTTTACCACCTAGTAGATAATACTTATCAACTGATGAAACCCAATGAACGAGGACATTACCCAATTGCTCCTATGGGGGTAGAGTTAGGAATCTGGCAAGGATTTTATCAGAATGCAGAGTTACCTTGGTTGCGCTGGTGGGATGCAGAAGGAAATTTACTGCTAACAGGTGAGGAACGGGCTATCATTGAGCGACAAAAGCGGGAGAGAATTGTAGAGAAATTGCGTACTCTCTCTATTGAACAACTCAACGCTTTAGGAATTGACCCCGAAATGTTGGATTAAGAAACATTTTTTCGTTATGAAATCATGTACTTAGTAATGTATAATTAACCCCAAGAGTTCAAGGTGCTTGTCAAGTATTAAACTACTTGCTGGTACTGCCAAAGCATGTTGTATGTCTAAATCTGCAATCACCGTTACCGTCAAATTGTTCGCTGCTTATCAAGAAGCCTTTAGGGTTTCAGAACTGGTGCTGGAATTTCCCAATAGTATGCCAGTCAAAACAGTATGCGATCGCCTCATAGCTGAACACCCCGAACTCTCCCAATGGCGAGACATCACCCGCTTTGGAATTAATCTAATATTTGTCGAACCAGATACCCTACTACAAGATGGGGATGAAGTCGTGCTGATTCCACCAGTCAGTGGCGGGTAGTAAAAAAGTTAGGAGTTAGGAGTTAGGAGTTAAAGATTCAAAACTGCTAACTCAATCCTCTGGAATCAAATTGGTTATACTTCCAAATTACATACTAAGCGATCTAACTCTTGCTGCATCTGACTTACAACTAATTCATAACATTCATTGACATAGTAGCGATCGCTGGCTGCTTCAGTACCGTAACGTTGAAATACAATTGGCGGACAAACCCGCGTGTACATAGACACAGGTAATGGAATGTTGGGTAACGGGCCAATTGCTAATCCCCAAGGCAGTCCGAGATAGATCGGAAAAACTTCCGGATCAATCCCCAACAGCCAAGGCATTCCCCATTCGTGGAGTTGCTGCACAATTTTGTAGCAGTCACCCAGTACAATCAGCGTATCGTGAGCGCCCCAAGAAATCATAGGGACAATCGGTACATTTTCCCGCAACGCTAACTTGATAAATCCTTGTCGCCCCGCAAAGTAGATTTTGTTACGTAAATAATGCGGTCGGAAAATATCTTCGGCTCCACCTGGATAAACTAGCAGACTCGCTCCAGAGCGCAAGGCAGTGTAAGCCATTTTCGGATGAGCGATGATTGCTCCAGACTTAGCAACCAGTTGCGCTAGTGGCGGGCTAACCTGCCAAACATTGGGATGCATCAAACCATAAACGGGTTGCTCGGCACCAAATTGCCGGAACCAGTCGTACATCATCATTGTCATATCGGGAGCCGCGAGTCCCCCATTATGCGAACCGACAAGTAGGACTTTTTCTTGGGGTGGAATATTATCCCAGCCACTAGTTTGAACTCGGAAATAGTAGTCATACAAAAAGCCCAACAGAGGCATCAGAAATTCTATGAACTTTGGATCTCGCTCATCCAAAGACCAACCGGGTTTTTTGTTTAAGAAATATGGCTTTTTTGACATCGATGCATTCTAACATGATTGGTCAAAAGTCTAAAAATCATCCGATAAAAATCGCCACATTGACAAGACAATTTCATTAGGCTCAAGGTTGAATAGTCTTCGCCGACTGGTTAAATAACAAATCTCGTGACTTATCAGGATCAATCACTTGAGTTTTCAGTGCTTCTGCTTTCTCGTAAGCGCGAATTGTTGCTGGACGGGCTTTAATTGCCTCAAACCACCGCTTGAGATTAGGAAAATCTTCTAGATTCTGACTTTGGCGTTCATAGGGCACAATCCAAGGATAGGCAGCAATATCGGCGATAGAATAATCGCCAGCCACAAATTCTCTATCTGCTAGTTGCTTATTCAGCACTGCATATAAGCGTCCCGTCTCACTCACATAGCGGTTAATGGCATAGTCTATTTTTTCGGGAGCGTAGGCGCTAAAGTGATGATTTTGTCCCGCCATTGGCCCCAATCCAGCCATTTGCCAGAACAACCATTCTAAAACTTGAGTGCGATTACGTAAATCTTGGGGGATTAATTTCCCGGTTTTTTCTGCCAAATATAGCAAGATTGCACCAGACTCAAATACCGAAATCGGCGCACCTCCATCTGCTGGTTCGTGGTCAACGATCGCCGGTATGCGATTGTTAGGAGAAATATTCAGAAATTCGGATCTAAATTGATCCCCAGCCCCAATATTAACAGGAATTATGGTATATTGCAAACCGACTTCTTCTAAAAAAATCGTAATTTTATCACCGTTGGGGGTTGTCCAATAATAAAGATCAATCATGGTTATTTTTCCTAAAATTGTGCGATTGTTTTTTAAGTCAATGGTGCGGACACCTCTTTTGCATTTCTCACAAAATCTGAAAACAAAGGGGTCAATAACTGCGAAAATGTATATCTAACAAGCATTTTAGCACTTTATACCCAAAAGTATTGCCCTAGAGGTAAGATGGAAAATCGCTTTCAGGAATGGAGCTACAGCCCCATACTGGATTATTGTGCTGGGACATTACTGATTATTTGGCATTATTACAAAAGACGAGATGCTTAAAAAAAATTAACTTTTTAGTTTCTGGATGACATTTTCAGGTTTTGCCTGGGAATCCTTAATTTTAAGGTCAATCTCAAATCTATAACTTCAAGCTACGTGCTTAACATCCATTTTATCAAACAGAATTCAGGAGTCAGGAGTCAGGAGTCAGGAGTCAGGAGTCAGGAGTCAGGAGTCAGGAGTCAGGAGTCAGAATTCAGAATGAATTCTGTACGAGTGGCGGATAGCGTAGCGTTAGCGAGTCCGCGATAGCGCAGCGTTAGCGAGTTTTCGAGCGTCGCGTCTGAATAAGCGGGTTTAAGACCCCCACCAAATTGAAAATTTGGTGGTCTTCAATCAGTGGGGGATTCAGACCCGCCACTGATAGCGCAGCGTTAGCGAGTCAGACGCTCCTACGTCGCTAACGCTACGCTATCGAGCGTCTTGATTCTGACTCCTGAATTCTGACTTCTGAATTCTTCTTCAACAGCCCCTTGCTGTACTTGAGCGCTAAGAGGTTATTTATGTTGGGTTTAACGTGAGCTTGTTTTAGTTATTGATAGAGGTGTAGTCTAAAGCTCATCTGTAGAGAAGATGGCGTTTTTCGAGAAGTTGGTGAAGTTAAACTGTAAACCCAAAACCTAGAATTTCAAAGACTTAGAGAGTAACTTATGAGTGAAAAAACAGTAAAAGTGATTGAAGGAAAGTTATTACCAAAAGGAGATTATGTTTCTTCAGGATTTTTCACTATTCAGCCAGATTCCTACTTTCCCAATATAATTTTAGGAAATAAATATGATTCTTTTTGGCTTTACTTGCGGCGGGATATTACTCATAACTGGTACGTGGATAAGCGAAAGCAAAACGTAGGATTTGTCAGCAGAGATGAAGCTCATATTTTATACAATACAGCCTTAAAATTTAAGGGGAAAAAAGCTTTAGAAATAGGTTGTTGGATGGGTTGGTCAGCCTGTCATTTGGCTTTAGGAGGAGTAGAGCTAGATGTAATCGATCCGATGCTATCCGAACAATTATTTAATGAAAGCGTCACAGAGTCACTAAAATTGGCAGGCGTTAAGGAATTTGTGAATCTAATACCAGGATGTAGCCCTGAAAAAGTAGAAGAGATAGCAAATAAATTTCAGCGTAAATGGTCATTGATATTTATAGATGGTAATCACGAAGCACCAGCTCCGCTCAATGATACAATTATTTGCGAACAACTTGCAGAAGCAGATGCTTTAATTTTATTTCATGATTTGGCTTCTCCCGACGTAGGCCAAGGTTTGGACTACTTAAAAGAGAAAGGGTGGAACACAATGGTGTATCAAACTATGCAAATTATGGGAGTTGCATGGCGAGGAAATGTTGAGCCTGTAATACACCAGCCAGATCCTAAAATTAACTGGCCCCTACCTCCACATTTACAAGGTTATTTTGTAAGTGGTTCAGTGCAAACTCCGGCGGAAGATAAATTTGCAGAAATTCTCAGAGCAGTTAGACCATATACTTTATTGAGTGAAAGAAAGTTATTCTCGCTTTATAGTCAGGCAAAACAACTATATTGTTATCTTTTTTGGCTGCCAAAAATGTTACTACAAGCGATCGCTAGAAACAAACTTATCAAGCACGACTAGTTTTAACAATTGCAATATTCGTCTATCTACTGCAAATAAACCATCACTAGCAACACATAGCCAGCCGCTAGTGATGGCTTTCTCTGGATGAAACATAGAGCTTTTCATAACGGTGATTTTGCGATCGCAGCCCAAACTCTATGGTGAACCTGAAGAATTGGCGTGGGATATTTTGCTTCGAGTAATGTCGCTAATTCCTGATCAAATACTTCTACCTTTTCTGGTGTCATGCTAGCTCCCACACCAGCACTAGCACGAATTCGTCCCCGCCAAGCTTCGTGTGTATAAGACACAAATACATCATAAGAAAATGTGCGGATTTCTCGAAATCCTCCTTCGCCAATGTCTTGTAACCACAAGGGATACATTCCATTACCGCCGGACAAATTCCACGCTGGATTATGAGCCTTAATCAGTTGTTCTGTTGCTTCAACTACATTACCTTTTAAGGGTATCCAATCAAAATGAGCGATCGCGAGTGAGCCATTTCTTCTCAATATCCGCGTAATTTCCTGGACAGCACGGGGACGATCAAACCAATGCCAACACTGTCCAGCTGTCACCACATCCGCACTTGCGTCTGGTAACTCGGTATTCTCGGCAGTTGCGACTCGATAATCTACTTTGAGTTGGATTGATTCGCTTAACAGTCTCGCTTGTTCTAAAAGTGAAACTGATGGGTCTATGCCAATTACATAAGCACCTCTATCGGCAAAGCCCCGCGCTAGTGTTCCTGTTCCAGTACCAAGGTCAACAATATTCTGCCCTGGTAAACCTATACCATATTCAGACAGTTTGTTAAATAATGAACTGGGAAAGCCAGCGCGGTGTTTTGCATAATCAGTAGCAGTTGCACCAAAATCAATATTCATACCTGCAAAACTATTCTTGTAACAATTGTTTTGGCTAAAAGTTCTCTACCCACGGACGTAGTTCTACTTCTTGATGAAGAATTCAGGAGTCAGAATCAAGACGCGACGCTCGTTGCGCGAAAGCGTCTCCCCTTCTCCCAAAGGGAGAAGCTAACGCCAAGGGAGAAGACCACACTTTTCGCTTGGTACTTGTTCAAAGTCTGCGGTGGGGCATCCCGTGCAGTCTAAATAAAGCTCAGTTAATGTCCGACGGGATACCGGGAGTCGCACAGATGCCTACACTGATGCTTCGCATACAGTGTAGGAGTATGTCACGAAAAACTACCCTGCATAAGGATTACCGATTCTATCTACAGAGACGTTAGAGGAGAATGGCAAACGACCTGGATTTAAGCGTGGTTCTGCTGCATAGCCAACAGGAACTACAACAGCGATCGCTAAATCTGGATTATCCCCAGCACCAATCACTTCTTTTACCTGATCCTCAATCCAACCGTTCATAAAACAAGTGGATAATCCCAAACTTTCTGCTGCTAACACCAAATGAGTAGCGGCAATTATGGCATCTTTGATCGCATATTCGCGTCGTTTGTCGCCTAGTCCAGCTTGAAATTGCGGGATGGCGCTTTTAAAGTAGTTTATCGTGCCTTCATTCCATGCTCCAGTTTCAGTTGCCCGCTCAAAAATTGGGGTTAAGTTTTGTTCGCCTGCGTTAGGATCGGCGGCAAAGACGAAGGTTACAGGTGCTTGGACGATTTGCTGTTGATTCCACGATGCTGCTGATAGTGCTGCCTTTTGCCCCTCATCTTGCACAAGAATAATTTGCCAGTCTTGGATATTAAAGCTGCTGGGCGCTGCCACTGTTAACTCTACCAGTTGCTTGAGCAGTTCTGGGCCGATGGGGTCTGTTTTAAAAGTTTTGATCGAACGACGTTTAGCGATCGCACTCGGTACATCTAAAGCTTGAGTTTGGGTGATGGAACTCATGAGATTCTCCTGATGGTTATAGTTTTGACCAAATAATTCGTAATGACGCTCACTACGCCTTAGCTACCGGCTCATTAGCAGCCGACCAAAATGGATAATCTGTATATCCTTCTTCACCGCCACCATAAAAGGTTGCTTGATCTGCTTCATTTAATGGTGCATTTAAAGCCAAGCGCCGGGGTAAATCTGGGTTTGATATAAATAATGTGCCAAAGGCAACTAAATCTGCTCCTTTGTTTGCCAGTACAGCATTGCCTTTTTCACGAGTATAACCGCCATTGACGATGAGTGTACCTGTAAAGCGATCGCGTATATGGCTAGTGGGTACAATTATCCCGCCATGTCTGATGTCTGCTTCTGTTGCCTCATAAATATGCAGATATGACAAATTAAACTGGTTCAACGCTTGAGCCGCATAACCAAATGTCTCCAGGGGATTGGAGTCACCTATATCGTTAAAAGTCCCACTGGGAGAAAGACGTACCCCTACTCGGTTAGAATCCCACACACTAGTTACCGCCTCTGTCACTTCTAGCAAGAATCGGGCGCGATTCTCAATGGAACCCCCATATTTATCTGTACGTTGATTGGTGCGATCGCGCAGAAACTGATCTATCAAATAACCATTAGCTGCGTGAATTTCCACTCCATCAAACCCAGCCGCTAGGGCATTTGCCGCTCCCTGACGGTACTGTTCGACTATCTGCGGTATTTCCGAAGTTTCTAAAGCGCGGGGAGTAACAAAGGGTTTTGGCCCCTGATAAGTTGCAGCCTCACCTTTGGCAGCAATGGCAGAAGGTGCGACAGGTAAAGCTCCATTCGGTTGGAAGTCAGGGTGAGAAATCCTGCCTACATGCCATAGTTGTAGAAAAATTCTCCCTCCCTCCTGATGTACGGCATCGGTTACTAACTTCCAGCCCTCCACCTGTTCTGGTGAATGGATTCCTGGCGTAGCGGGATAGCCCTGTCCTTCAGGAGTTACCTGTGTTGCTTCCGCAATAATCAGTCCGGCGGAAGCACGTTGAGCGTAGTAAATAGCATTAAGTTGATATGGTACGTTTCCCTCACCTGCCCTGTTCCGGGTTAAGGGTGCCATCACTATGCGGTTAGGTAGTTCCAGATTCCCTAATTGGTAAGAAGAGAATAAGTTGATATCAGTAGTCATGTCGTTTTGCTCCAATTCAAAATTCAAAATTCAGAACCCTATAGCAGGGAAATAAGGGGAATAAGGAAAGAGTTTTCCCCATATTCACTATATTTATTATTTATAAAACCACGATTAATGGTATTATAAATAAGTACAAACAAAGCCGAAAATGCTGGTTGTACACTGAACCTAGACAATCTAGAATATGTGGTTCCATTCAAGAATAGACATTTTTGTGTCATCTCCGTGAATGGGTAAAATTCTAGCGGTACTAAGGTAGAACATACTTTTTGGTACTTGTTCAATTCTGCGGAGGGGCATCTCGTGGAATTAAAATAAAGCTCAGTTAATGTCCGACGGGATACCGGGAGTCACTGAGAAGCCTACACTGTATGCAAGCATACAGTGTAGGAGTATGTCACGTAAATATAAATGCAATTGTGGTTCAAATACTAAACAATCGATCGAATAACGCCACCATCTACCCGCAAAGCTGCACCATTAGTTGCTGAAGCTACGGGACTAGAAAGGTAGACTACGATCGCTGCTACTTCTTCATTAGTTGCAAAGCGTTTGATTAGGGAACTTGGACGCACATTTTGAAAAAACTCAGCCTCGATTTCAGCGCGATCAATACCACGTTCCTGCGCCAGGTTGGTCATAAACTCTTCAACTCCTTCTGAACGGGTTGGCCCGGGGAGGACGGAGTTTACCGTGACTCCAGTCCCGACAGTCATTTCTGCTAGACCTCGTGCAATGGCTAGCTGTGCTGTCTTAGTTGTGCCATAGTGAATCATTTCTACTGGGATCTGAATGCCAGATTCGCTGGAGATAAAAATTATCCGCCCCCAGTTTTGCTCTAGCTGCTTTTGCAGATATTGCCGACTCAAACGGACTCCACTGAGAACGTTAACCTCAAATATGTTTAACCAGTCTTTATCAGTAATATCAAAGAAGGTTTTTGGCTCGTAAATACCTAAATTGTTTATCAGGATATCAACGTGAGGAACCTCTTGAAAAAGTTTCTCTACCCCTGATGCAGTACCTGTGTCAGCAACAACACCAGAAACGTTTGCGTCGAGTGTAGAATGCTTAATTTTAGCGATCGCTTGAGCTACTCGTTCTTCAGACCTACCGTTGATAATCACTGATGCACCCTCTTGAGCTAACCCAAGAGCGATCGCAAAACCAATACCTGCGGTTGAGCCACTCACCAGCGCGGATTTACCATGCAATTTCAAGTCCATTTCGCTCTTTCCCCGTTAGTTGAAGAAACAGAATGCTCTGGGAGTGGGGAGTGGGGAGAGCAAGAATTTTAGATTTTAGATTTTGGATTTTAGATTGAAATTTAATCCAAAATTTAAAATTTAAAATCCAAAATTGAATTGCCCCATGCCCCATGCCCCATGCCCTTAACTTAAATTAAAGATGCTGTGCTAAGGTCTTATTCAACGTGGTTTTTGGAACTGCCCCTACGACAGTATCGACCTGCCGACCCCCCTTAAAAACCATCAGTGTCGGAATGCTGCGAATTCCATAATGGCTGGCGACAGTAGGATTTTGATCTGTGTTCAGCTTCACAAATTTCACCTGTCCTTCGTATTCAGCAGCAACTTCATCGACGACTGGGCCCACCATCCGGCAAGGGCCGCACCACGGCGCCCAAAAGTCCACTAAGACCGGAATTTCACTTTCCAAGACTTCTTGCTTGAATGTGGCTTCTGTGACATTTGTAATGGATGACATAAAATTGCCTTCCTAATTAATTCTATAATTCGATAATATCGAATAATAAAAATATATGCCACCTGATGAGATAATGCAACTATGAGATTTCTTTATCATCCAGATAGAAAAAATATTTCTTTACCGGGAGTGCTGTATGCATTGGGCGATCCAGTCCGGCTAGAGATTGTGCGGCGGTTGGCTACTGAGGGGGAACAATGCTGTGCCAGTTTTGATTTTGCGATCGCTAAGTCTACGATGTCCAATCACTTTAAGATTTTGCGGGAGTCTGGGATAGTCTTGACACGCAAAGAAGGGACACACCATATTAACATATTGCGGCGTGAAGATTTAGAGGTGCTGTTTCCAGGGTTGCTGGATGTGGTATTGAAAGCTGCTCAACCATTACCTGTGGAACCCGCCAGTAGTAAACAAACAGCTTCAAGGAATTAGGGCATTGGGCAACGCTACCTGTTTAAAAATCTTCTCGTTTTTGAATTTGTGTTTCTAAATCAGCAAAGATATCATGTTGTTCTCCAAAAGTTCTTGGAGTGTGAGATAAACCTAAATCTGTAGAGAGTAATTGAACCTCGCATGACTAGAAGTCACGCGATTCCTGCTTCAACGATCTTCTGTGTCTGAATTACTTCAGGGCTTACAAGTTCTCCACAGGCAGTTATAGCATCCGGCGCACCGACGGCTGCTGTCTTGAAAAGTCGGGGGGTTGCTGGGGAGACCCCAGCAGTATTAATACCCCCGCTTTTCGCTGTTAAAATTCTCAACCCTTCACTCAAAATATTTAACGCGGCGTTTTTATCTCTCAGGTTATAATTACTGCAACTAAGACAAGTCCATTCACGCAACTTTAAATCTTTGACTAGAGGGTTGATAAAGCCACAAGAGTTACAAGTCTGAGATGAGGGGTAAAATGTACCGATTTTTTGCACAATTCTGTCATGCCAAATAGCTTTGTATTCAAGCATAGTGGTAAATTTAGACCAACTTGCATCGGTTATACTCAAAGCTAGTTTATGGTTTTTCACCATATTGGCAACTCGCAAATATTCAATACAGATAATACTGTTTTCTTTAATTAAACGAGTCGAGAGTTTGTGCAAAAAGTCATCTCTCAAATTGGTAATCCGTTCGTAAATTTGAGCCAGCTTGATTTTCGCTTTGACTCTATTGTTACTACCTTTTACGCTGCGGGATAATTTTTTATTTGCCTTGCGTAACTTCCTTTTTTGAGTTCTATAATATTTCGGATTATCTACAACTTCACCATCGCTAGTAACGAGATAAGACTTAATTCCCAAGTCTAGCCCAATATTTCGTGTGACTTGAGGGTATTTTTCTAACTCAGTTTCGCATAAAATACTTGCAATATACTTACCAGAAGAAGTCCGAGTTATCGTAACGTTTACAACATGACCGGCAATGTCTTGGGATTTGTGAAATTTCACCCACCCTAACTTCGGAAGTTTTAAGCGATTCTCTATTACCTGAATGTTACCGTTTGTCAGATTCGTCTTGTAAGACTGCTTGCAACCGTGCTTCTTTTTGAATTTAGGGAAGCCGACACCTTTTTTATTTTTGGACTTCTTTAAATCAGCAAAAAAGTTCTTGTACGCTATCTCTAAATTCTTAAGTGAATTCTGTAAGGCAAACTTATCTACTTGTTTTAACCATTCGATCTCCTTTTTTAGTAGGGTCAACTGCTGACTACAAGCGTTATAGTTTAACGTTTTCTGCTCAGTCGTATATAACTCTTGCCTCAATGCTAGAAAACGGTTATACACAAACCTAGCGCAACCAATTGTCTTATTAATTAAGACTTCTTGATTATAGCTAGGAATAAGTGTAACTTTAAACGCTTTTTGCATTTCTATTTTAATATTTCGCTATAATAATTTTACCATAATACGCAAGCATCTAATATTCTAAATGTAGAAATATGGAGCGCCTAACTCATGACTTGAAGTCACGAGTGGCGTAGGGCAGAAATCAATGTCCTTACTCCAGCGATATTCTTCAAACTCAAATGCAAGAAGGGTTCCGCCACAGAAGTAAGCAGAACCCTTGTTAAGTATGTCCGAATCTAAGCATTCAAGAACTGTGAGAATTTGATTATGGTGTTCTAACCTAAAGGTCATAAAGAAACTTGCAACCAAGATTTATAGCGTCTGGCGAGTTCCTTAAGAAAATTGAGTTCTTCACCTTCAAGATTGTTAAATAGGTTGCGATATTGCCAACCACGCTCGTAGCGACTCAGCATTTGTTCTGAAGTAAACCGATATACATCAGCCGTTTGCCAACAAATTGACTCCAGAAAAGGCAGCTTTTTGGGGACAATAACAGGATTATTTGTTGGTATTGCGGTTGTCATAATTCTTTTAATCAACCACTTTCGGTTTACTTTAATTTTAGATTAGTACTACCGAATCTTGAAATTTAATTTTATCCTAATAGGACTTACGCAAAAGTACACGCTGTAGGGGCAATTCATGAATTGCACCTACGTGAAAATAAGGGTTTCGGCTATTGTTTGCGTAAGTCCTGCCTAACTATAAATTATCCGAACTGGGATAAACTCTTCCTTTCCAAGCGCCGCCGCGTCCTTGCCAGTGACGTAATGCTGAGTCTAGAGTCATCAGGGTATAGAGAAAAGCGATCGCAGGTAAACTAAAGGCTAACCAGGGAGAACATTTATAAAAGCGGATCGTCGGGTAGTAAGCGAAAGTCATTAGCAGCCATCCTAATAAACCCGTAAATGCGATCGCCCAATCACCCCAAACTGCACCCAGAATTATACACACCGGTGGAACTAGATAAATCAGAGGCATTCCTACCAAAGTTCCCAATAATAGTAATGGAGAATAATTCAGTTGGGTATAAGCAGTACGAGCAACCATATCCCAAATCGTCGCCAACGAGTCATAGGGACGCAGACTCCGAGTCAAGCTACTCAATCCTAGCCAGATACGGCCTTGATTGGGCATGGGGCATGGGGCATTGGGCATTGGGAATGGGGTATTTTCCTTGTCTCCTCTGCTTTTCTTAACAGCTTCAGCCAGGGCACAATCATCAATTAAAGCTTGCCGAATCACTTGAATACCCCCGATTCGCTCTAAAGCTTCACGGGCGATCAGAATAGATCCCCCTGCGGCGGCGGCTGTGGGATTGTTTGGATTATTCACCCAGCGAAAGGGATAAAGTTTTTGGAAGAAAAAGACGAAAGCTGGAATCAAAAGTTTTTCCCAAAAGCTTTCACACCTAAGTCGAACCATTACCGAAACCAAGTCTAAATCTTCTTGAATAGCTTTCGCAACGAGTCGTCGAAGATTACTAGGATCGTGTTCGATATCTGCGTCGGTCAGCAAAAAATAGTCAGGTGCAAATTTACTAGCGCTGTTTATACCTTGCTCAACTGCCCAAAGTTTGCCCGACCAACCATTCGGCAGTGATTCACCTGAGATAATATGCAATTGCTGGGGTTTACCTACAGCGTGTGCAACCCCTTCGGCAAAATTTGCTGTCCGGTCTGTGCTGCGATCGTCTACCAAAAATACGTTGAAAGATCCAGGATAATCTTGGAGTAGGAGCGATCGCAGGCTGGTTGATATCAAATCAGCTTCGTTACGCGCTGGAACCACCACACAAACCACAGGCAACGATTCTAGCTGAGTTTCTGTAACCTCTAATTGCTGGTCTGTCCGCCAAAACTGTCCCCAAAAACACAGTAATCCTAACCAAATTGTCAAGGATAACAGCGTCAATCCTAATACAATTACACCCATGACCGATTGCAAATTTTCAGTGACTCAGACAGAATACTATGTCTACTGATAGAGAAAAAATTTTTTCATCATAATATTGCCATGTTCATAACTAGTGTTGAGTGTTGAGGTTAAATAGTATTCGATGCACACACAAGACAGGGTAAAAGTCAATCAAGTCGCAACGGCGATCGCAGCCAGTCAAGAATATTTGCTTTCGATTCAAAATCCCGTAGGTTACTGGTGGGCAGAGTTAGAATCCAATGTCACCATCACTGCTGAAGTCGTCCTTTTGCATAAGATTTGGGAAACAGACCAAGGCAGTCCTTTACACAAAGTTGTAGCATACCTGCGTCAAGAGCAACGGCAGCATGGCGGCTGGGAACTTTTCTACGGTGATGGTGGAGAAGTTAGCACTTCAGTTGAAGCCTACATGGCGCTAAGGTTGCTAGGTGTACCAGCAAGCGATCCGGCGATGATTCGGGCGCAAGCCTTTATTCTCCAACGGGGTGGTATCAGCAAAACTCGGATTTTTACCAAGTTGCACTTAGCTTTGATTGGCTGCTACAACTGGCGCGGTATTCCCTCGCTACCGCCTTGGGTGATGCTGTTGCCAAAGGCTTTTCCAGTTAATATCTACGAGATGTCTAGCTGGGCACGTTCTAGTACAGTGCCGTTGTTGATTGTATGCGATCGCAAACCTGTTTTTATCACCGATCCAACTATCAACCTAGATGAACTATACGCTGAAGGGGTTGATCGAGTCCGGTGGGAATTACCTCAAAGTGGCGATTGGACAGATTTATTTCTCACTCTTGATCAGGGGTTCAAGTTCGCAGAAAGTCTGAATTTAGTTCCCTTTCGTCAAGAAGGCATCAAAGCCGCCGAAAAATGGATTTTAGAGCGCCAAGAAGCCACAGGTGACTGGGGTGGGATTATTCCGGCGATGTTGAATTCAATGCTGGCTTTGCGGTGTCTGAATTATGACCGAAGCGACCCCATTGTGGAACGAGGTTTGCAAGCAATTGATAACTTTGCCATTGAAACAGAGGATAGCTACCGAGTTCAACCCTGTGTTTCACCCGTCTGGGATACAGCTTGGGTGATCCGTGCTTTAGTAGAATCTGGCTTTGCACCAGATCATCCCGTCGTGGTGCAAGCTGGAGAATGGTTGTTGCAAAAACAAATTTTAGACTACGGAGATTGGGCTGTAAAAAATCGTCAGGGAAAACCAGGAGCTTGGGCATTTGAGTTTGAGAATCGCTTTTATCCCGATGTAGACGACTCGGCTGTGGTGGTGATGGCTTTACATTTGGCGAAACTCCCCAACGAAGAAATCAAGCAGGCGGCGATCGCACGGGCCTTAAACTGGATTGTATCTATGCAATGTAAACCAGGTGGCTGGGCTGCTTTTGATTTGGATAACGATCAAGATTGGCTTAACTCCATCCCTTATGGAGACTTGAAAGCGATGATTGATCCAAACACCGCAGATGTTACGGCTAGAGTCGTAGAAATGCTGGGTGCTTGTGATTTGTCAATTGATAGTTATAATTTAGAGCGATCGCTTACTTATCTTCTGCGCGAACAAGAAACCGAAGGCTGTTGGTTTGGTCGTTGGGGTGTAAATTATATCTACGGCACCAGTGGCGTTTTATCAGCCTTAGCGTTAATTGCTCCTCAAAAGCATAAACTCAGTATAGAACGAGGAGCAGCTTGGTTAGTGAGATGTCAAAACCCAGATGGTGGTTGGGGTGAGACTTGCCGTAGTTACGACGACCCCAGACTTAAAGGAAAAGGAAATAGTACTGCATCTCAAACTGCTTGGGCTTTAATTGGCCTCTTGGCAGCAGGTGAAGCAACTGGTAAATTAGCTCTTGAAGTCATTGAGCGAGGAATTAGCTATCTCATGACAACTCAACAACCCGATGGTACTTGGTTTGAGGCGGACTTTACAGGTACTGGCTTTCCTTGTCATTTTTATCTCAAGTATCATCTGTATCAACAGTATTTTCCTTTAATTGCGCTAGGTCGCTATCAAGCAGTGATTCAAAAAGGTTAAGAGTAATTTATTGAAAGCAAGGGGAAACTCCATTCCCGGCTTCGTCCCGCTACGCTAACGTGAGTGTACGAGGTTGTTTCCCCCGTTGCTGGTGTACACACAAGTCCTAAAAACCTAGCTTGATGATGCTTTCTTAATTTTTATATTCTTAATTCTTATATAAAGCATGGGAACGAAAGAAATAGCATTGTGAGTCGATGCAATGCCATTGTTAGTCGATGCAATGCCATTGTTAGTCGATGCAATGCCATTGTTAGTCGATGCAATGCCATTGTGAGTCGATGCAATGCCATTGTTAGTCGATGCAATGCCATTGTTAGTCTATACAATGCCATTGTTAGTCTATGCAATGCCATTGTTAGTCGATGCAATGCCATTGTTAGTCGATGCAATGCCATTGTTAGTCTATACAATGCCATTGCATTCTAATTTCTGAATCCTTCTACTATGGCGGCTCTCGTTCACGTAAGGTACACCCGTAGGGGCAATTCATGAATTGCCCCTACACCTTGCGATATAATTTTGTACCGCATCTGAGTGGAAACCGCTATACTACCAAATGAACTTGGTATAATAGCCCTCCTTATTCGGGGACTAAAAAGTAGCTTCAAGCAGGCTAAAAACTTCAAAAGCGCTAAATTTCAGCACCTGCTTTTGCTTCGGCACCCATTGGCAAAACATAATCACGGAAAAGAGTAATCTGTTGCTCAAACTCTAATCCTTGAATTCTGCCAAACAACGCTTTAGAAAGATTACAGTTAGATAAAAACCCAATCTCAAAAGCTAAAATAATGCTTGCGAAGGGCAACCTAAAAAAGTTGGCAATTGCAATGCTGCCAAATTGAGACATTCTCAAGAAATATTTCGGTAGATAGATGTAAGTTTTCTTGTGACAGTGCTTTTCTATAGCGGTTCCCATTCAGATGCGGTACAACATTATATTACGAGGTGTAGGGGCACGGCACTGCCGTGCCCTTACGGGTGTACCTCACGTAAACAAGAACCGCATAAGAAGCACTACCCAATTCAGCCACATCCAATTTGTGAATATACAGTAGGAATACGCCTTCTGTTTTTATTCTCGCCGAGCTTGATAATCTTCAGAAGATTTTGGATCTAACTCCCAGCGATCGCCATCACGATCCTCTAAAATATCATTGGTATGGAGAAACTCAGAATCAGCCATTTCTAGCCCTACTGCTGCTTCTAGCTCCTCAGTTACATTTTTATCGGGAGTGGAAGTACTACCACCAACAGCTTCATCCCCAACTGCATCTGCATCTTGCCAATAAGCATCAACATCGCCACCAGTGAGTTCAGGACTAGTTTCTGTGTACTCCTGTCTTTCTGCTCGAATTGAGCTACCACCAATATTGTATCCAGGCAACTCTTTCACACCAGTACCGTAGGATTCGGTAATTTTCTGTGGCAAATCATTGGTTTCAATTTCGTCATCGTCATTATGATTTTTTTTTGCCATGATACTAGCCTTTTTGTGCATTCTCACAATAACGTTTTTCTGTCTCTAACTTGTCTAACTAGAGATGTATAGCTTTAGAAATAAAATAATCTATCCCCTTGGAACGAAGCTAAACTAGCCATCGGGCCATACCATTGTAAATATGAATTCATGGTCAAGCAACTTGTAGATAAAACCGAAATTATTCAGTAACCAGGTTCTGACTCATAACTATTTTTTGTTATTTGACAAAAATTCAAGTTGCTTCATACTAGGCAATTCAAACAAAATTTATCACGAAAAATTCTAGCTGCTTAACTTTTCTAATCGATAAATATTGTAGCTAGTTAAATACTAGAAATAAACAGGTAATAACATCTATGACTGACCATAACAATCATTCCGGTAATAAAAAAGTTGCCATTCTCATTGAACAGGCAGTAGAGGATGCAGAATTTACAGTTCCTTATAATGGACTAAAACAAGCGGGAATGGAGGTAGTAGTCCTTGGTTCCCGAATGAATGAAAAATATAAGGGTAAAAACGGCAAACTTAGCATCCAAGCTGATGGTACTACTACAGAAGCGATCGCAGCCCAATTCGATGCGGTGATAATCCCTGGTGGGATGGCTCCCGATAAAATGCGGCGCAACCCCAACACAGTACGTTTTGTCCAAGAAGCCATACAACAAGGAAAATTAGTCGCTGCGGTATGCCACGGGCCACAAGTTTTGATTGAAGGCGACTTGCTCAAAGGTAAACAAGTTACTGGCTTTATCGCTATTGCCAAGGACATCATTAACGCTGGTGCAAATTATCTAGATGAGCCGGTGGTAGTTGACGGGAATTTGATTACATCTCGTGAACCGGGAGACTTACCAATTTTCACCACAGCGATATTAAGCCGTTTGGGTTATGGTGGCAAAGATGCTGCATTACCAAATGAAAAAGACACAAGTGCTGAATGGTGGAAGCTGGCTGATGCTTGGGGTGGCTCAACTAAAGGCGAAATCACCAAAGGTTTAAATAATGCTCTTGCTGGTGAACGCTATTCACTAGAAGCATTTGAAAAGTACTTGGAAAAAGAATCAGATAGCGAAGTAAACTCAGTCTTTCAAGAAATAATTGCTAATAAACAGCGCCACATTGAAAAGCTGGAAATCTATCTTCATCATTTGGACGAAAAACCCTCTTTAGCAGCAAATATTGCTAATCAGTATGCCAAGGTAAAAACTGCCTTGACAGGAAGTGATGACATATATCAGTTACGTTCTGCTTTGGGAGACGTGCAAACTGGTATCGGCGATATTGGCAATTTGTGTGCAATGTTTACTGACCCAGTAGCAACTGCTATTTTCAAAGAAATTTACCACGATTTATTGAAATACGAACAGCAATTAGCAGAGTTATATCGGACGCGGATAGTAGCTCAGATTCAGCCTCCTAAGCCGACTACAGGGGCTGCTGTATCAATGTAAGGTTTTTTGAAGGTAGGCGGCTACTGAAGAGGCGCAAATGACACACAGATAAAGAGGGTATTTGCGCCTTTATGGTGAATTTACAGTAATAGAGGTATAAAAAATGGCTTCGACATCAGGGGATAAATCAAGTACAAACCAGCCAGAAGCTAGTGAAGTAGAGCGTTGGGCATCCCTTATTGGTGGCGGTGCGATGGTGCTAATGGGTTTAAGACAAGGTTCATTGCGGGGAGCGCTGACGGCTTTAGCAGGTGGTGGTTTGGTTTATCAAGGTGCAACCAAGCAAAGCACAATCCAGAAAGCACAGGAAGCAATAGGGATAAACCAACCCATCAAAGTTGAAAAGACGGTAACTATCAATAAATCGGCAGAAGAATTATATCGCTTTTGGCACGACTTTGAGAATTTGCCTACATTTATGAAGCATCTCAAATCTGTCAAAGTGCATAACGAAAAACGTTCTCATTGGATTGCTAATGCACCCTTGGATACTACCGTAGAATGGGATGCAGATATTCTCGAAGACCGGGAAAATGAATTTATTTCTTGGGCTTCTGTAGAAGGTGCAGACGTAGATAATTCTGGTTTTGTCCGCTTCACAAAAGCACCAGGCGATCGCGGCACGGAAGTTAAGGTTGTTTTAGAGTATAACCCACCCGGTGGAGCATTGGCAGCTACCGTAGCTAAACTTTTTGGTGAAGAACCAGAACAGCAAATTGGTGATGAATTGCGCCGCTTCAAGATGCTAATGGAAGCAGGCGAAATCGCTACAACCGAAGGTCAACCTTCTGGACGCAGCTAGTTATTTGCCCAATGCCCAATGATTAATAAATATGAAAGCAGTCTGCTGGAACGGTGCTAATGATGTGCGGGTACAGTCGGTACCAGATCCGACAATTCTCAACCCGCGTGATGCAATTATTAAAATTACTTCCACGGCGATTTGTGGCTCTGATCTACATATTTATGGCGGTTATATTCCCACAGTGCAACAGGGTGACATTATTGGTCACGAATTTATGGGGGAAGTCGTGGAAGTTGGTAAAGGAGTCAACAATTTAAAAATAGGCGATCGCGTAGTCGTTCCTTCTACAATTGGCTGTGGTAATTGCCATTATTGCCAAGGTGATATGTGGTCATTGTGCGATAACTCCAACCCCAACGGTTGGATTGAAGAAAAATTGTTTGGCAATATCACCTCAGCCATTTATGGCTATTCCCACATGTTAGGTGGGTATGCAGGCGCACAAGCAGAATATATCCGTGTACCCTTTGCTGATGTGGGTGTCGTCAAAGTTCCGCCAGATCTGCCCGATGAGATGTTATTATTCATCTCCGATGCTATTCCTACGGGTTATATGGGCGCAGAATTATGCGATATTCAACCGGGTGATACTGTAGCCGTTTGGGGTTGCGGTGCTGTTGGACAATTTGCCATGATTAGCGCCTACATGATGGGAGCCGAAAAAGTGATAGGTATAGATCGCTTTCCCGAACGCCTGGAAATGGCGAAAAAGTTTGCCAAAGCAGAAGTGATTAACTACGAAGAAGTTAATGCTGGCGAAGCGTTGAAAGAGATGACTGGTGGTCGTGGCCCCGATGCTTGCATCGATGCCGTTGGTTTAGAAGCACACGGCGTTGGTTTAGAAGGCTTCTACGACGAAACAAAACAAAAGCTCAAATTGGAAACCGACCGTCCCCACGTTCTGCGGGAAATGATGGTCGCCTGTCGTAAAGGCGGGACTCTTTCAATCATGGGTGTTTATGGTGGTTTTGTAGACAAATTACCATTTGGTGCAGCCTTTAATAAGGGTCTAACCTTTAGGATGGGACAAATGCATGGACAAAAATATATGCATTCGTTATTGCAGATGATTTTGGATGGAAAACTTGATCCATCCTTCGTTGTCACCCATCAATTGCCTTTAGAACAAGCACCCCACGCCTACAACATCTTTCAACAAAAAAAGGATAACTGCATCAAAGTTGTTCTTAAACCCTAAATGGCAAATAGTCATTTAAAGTTTTGAATTGTACACCTAACATAATGCAATTGAGGTTTTTTATGAATCGAGTAACTTCTTGGCTACGAAATATTCGCATTTCTCAAATCGTTGTAGTTTTCCTAGTAGGATTTATGTTTTTACTGGGTCAGGCTTTTACCTACGTTAATGTAGCACAAGCTGATGTTATAACTCCAGAGGGCACTTATTATAAAGGAATCCCAGACGGGCAAGGTGAAATCAGAAACGATACCCAAACAACAAAAAGCCAAAATCCATTAAAAGAAGCTGCTGATAATATCCGCGAAAAGCTAAACTTGGATGAAGAAACTCCTCGAGCTACAAAAGAGTTTCTGAAGTCTACAACAAATAAAGTCGAAGAAACAGTTCAGCCATTGACTGAAACTAAAGAAGGTTATTACCGAACTGCTCCTAGCAAGCAACTCAGAGATAGAATGTAGACTCGTAGCAATTTTTGAGTCTAACTGTAAAACAACCTTTGAAAATTTACTGAGACGCGATAACTATCGCGTCTAAAAATCAGGCTAAATCGAGTGTTTATCTTGATATTAACGAGCCAGAAATGATAACTAAGGAATAAATAATTATGAAAGCAGTTTGCTGGCATGGAGCAAACGATGTGCGGGTAGATACAGTTCCCGACCCCAAAATTATCAACCCACGCGATGCCATTGTTAAAATTACTTCCACGGCAATTTGTGGCTCTGATTTGCATATTTATGACGGCTACATTCCCACCATGCAAAAGGGCGATATCCTTGGTCATGAATTCATGGGGGAAGTCGTAGAACTTGGAAGTGCAGTTAAAAATGTGAAAGTAGGCGATCGCGTCGTTGTTCCTTTCACTATATCTTGCGGTAGCTGCTTTTTCTGCAATCGAGATTTATGGTCACTGTGCGACAACTCTAACCCCAATGCTTGGTTAGTAGAAAAGCAAATGGGGCATTCGCCAGCAGGTCTATTTGGCTACTCTCATTTATTCGGCGGTTACGCTGGTGGTCAAGCAGAGTATGCACGAGTACCATTTGCCGATGTCGGCTTGCTCAAAATACCCGATGGTTTAACGGATGAGCAAGTGCTATTTTTAACAGATATTTTCCCCACTGGCTACATGGCAGCCGAGAACTGCAACATCAAACCCGGTGATATTGTCGCCGTTTGGGGTTGTGGGCCAGTCGGACAATTCGCCATCAAAAGCGCATATATGCTCGGTGCGGAACGGGTAATCGCCTTTGACCGCATTCCCGAACGTCTGCAAATGGCTAAAGAATACGGCAAAGCAGAAGTTCTCAACTACGAAGAAGTGAATGTAGGTGAAGCACTCAAAGAAATGACTGGCGGTCGTGGCCCCGATGCTTGTATTGATGCAGTAGGAATGGAAGCACACGGCACAGACTTTATGGCCTTCTACGACCAGGTAAAGCAAGCAGTGCGTCTAGAAACAGATCGTCCGACGGCATTACGGCAAGTAATAGTGTCTGCTGCTAAAGGTGGTCATGTATCAATTGCGGGTGTGTATGGTGGCTTTTTAGATAAAATCCCGATGGGTGCTGCCATGAACAAGGGATTGACCTTCAAAATGGGACAAACTAACGTCCATAAATATTTACGCCCCCTGCTAGAGCGGATTCAAAACGGTGAAATCGATCCAACCTTTATCATCACCCATACTTTACCTCTAGAACAAGCGCCCCACGGCTACGAAATTTTTAAGCAAAAGAAAGATAACTGCATCAAAGTTGTACTCAAACCGTAAGGTAATTATGAGCGATACCAGCGTTAAAAAAATAGATTCTACCCATTCCCCTAAAGGTAAACTCGGTCAGAAGTATCTTGCTTCTGGTAAATCTCTTTCCATGCGTCTTTGGGAAGACGAACAACCAAACGAAGAGAAAGAACCAACTTCGCGCGACTATGAAACAGTTGGTTATGTAATTAATGGTCGTGCCGAATTGCACATTGAAGGACAAATGATTTTGCTAGAGCCTGGGAGTTCTTGGGTTGTGCCCAAAGGAGCCAGCCATACATACAAAATCCTGGAACCATTCACGGCTGTTGAAGCAACCAGTCCACCGGCTCAAGTCCACGGACGGGATGAAGATTAAGCCATAGATAACAAGCCGTTTTCAATTGTGTGTAATGTAGGTATTTTGTAGGGGCGCATAGCTAGACAGCTGTGCGCCTCTACTGCGTATTGCTTTGAGAAAATGGCACAAAATCTGAGGCGATCGCAAAGGCTGAATAAGCTTGCGATCGCTTCATGATTTCTTTATCAAGTGTAAATTTTGTCTTAAGTGCGTACCGTAAAAACGGAACACATTTACTTATATGTAATTATTAAATACAGTATTTCTGCTGTTGAGTGGATGTGGGCGGCAAAGTATCTACCAAACCAGCACAAAACTCAACTAAACTTTGTCCTGTCAAATGCTATCTACATCAAAATCATCTAATGAACAGTGAAACCCCAGTGAACAAAATCCTGATTTTGGCAGCGAACCCGCAAGGCGTGAGTAAACTACGTCTAGACGAGGAGTTGCGTGACATTGAGGAAGGTTTACTAAGGGGAAAGAAACGGGAGCAATTTTTAATCAAGTCAGCATTGGCAGTACGCCATAGAGATATTCACCGCCAAATTATGGACTTCGAGCCGCAGATTGTCCATTTTTCTGGACATGGAGCAGGAGAGGATGGCTTGGTATTTGAGGATTTAACAGGAGGGGTAAAGCTAGTAGATGGAGAAGCACTGGCGGGACTGTTTGAGTTATTTGCGGATCATGTAAAGTGTGTATTACTCAACGCTTGTTATTCCGAGATTCAAGCTAAGGCGATCGCGCAATATATAGATTACGTCATTGGCATGAGTCAGGCAATCGGAGATAAGGCAGCAATTGAATTTGCTGTCGCTTTTTATGATGCTCTGGTTGCGGGTAAATCTGTTGAATTTGCCCACAAACTTGGCTGTAGAGTCATACTTACAGCAGGTATTCCAGAGCATCTAACTCCTAAACTGCTGACAAAAAACCAGTTAGGAACAGAAGAAAGCGTAACTATAACTGCTTCATTGTCTGCTGTTAGTGTTGAACTTCCAACACGAGAGTCTAAAGTTTTTTTATCTTACTCTCCCTCGGCATTTTCTCAACTCGGAGTACCACCTCAACTTTGAGGTTAAGCAAGCAATGGAAAAACAAAATGCCGGAAAAGCCCACGTTATTCCTATACTTATCAGTCCAGTTGCTGGTTGGCAGAGTATAAGGTTTGGTGATTTTCAGCTTGGCGATCTCCAGTATTTACCCAAGAATGGCAAATTTATAACTGACAGTAGGTTTTGGAAAAATCAAAATGAAGCATTCGTTCAGATTGCTGAAGAATTTGCAGAAGCAGTGCAGCAAATAGCTGCCGAATCACATTAAATACGGCTCTTGAAAGTTTTCCAATAAAACCTCACGTAAATCGGAATTTATGTCTTTCTTGCTGACATCTACCAGAACCCAATCTATTCAAATTTCGCCTAAAAATGCTAATGTATACATAAAATGTGGTCATGTACGCTATTTTCTAAAAGATTATCAGGCAGCAATTAAAGATTATACCCAAGCTATTCAAATTGCTCCTAAAAATGTTAAGGCATATATAAAACGTGGTGATGCTCAATATCCTCTAAAAAAATATCAGGCAGCAATCGACGACTATACCAAAGCTATTCGCCTCTCTCCTGACTCAGCTGATGCCTACACAACTCGTGGTTTGGTTTATGAGAATAACTTACAAAATAAACAAGAAGCAATTAAAAACTATCAGAAAGCAGCAACTCTTTACAAACAACAAGGAGCAACAGATAAGTACAAAAAAATTATTTATAAAATCCAGAAGCTTCAGCAGAGAAAGCCCCAATCTTCCAATTAAATTTATCCTTACCTCTACCAGATCGGATAATCAGGATAAATAGAAATCACGTTCTGACTTGTCACAAGATAAGTAATGCGATCGCATTCTGAAACCAAAACGCGATCGCCTCTCACTAAATTTATCAATAATTACTACCCAGCAGTTCCTATTGCATTAATCGCAGCCTCTAGTGCGATCGCCACATGAGTCCAATGAGTCCCCCCCTGACAATAAACCACATAGGGTTCACGCAAAGGCCCATCTGCTGATAATTCCAAAGTACTCCCTTCAATAAATGTCCCCCCAGCCATGACTACCTTGCTTTCATACCCCGGCATTTCATCTGGAACAGGATCAAGATAGGAACCTATAGGAGAATGCTGTTGTATGGCTTTACAGAAAGCAATCAGCTTTTCGGCAGAACCGAGTTTAATTGCCTGAATTACATCTCCACGGGGAGCCAGAGGTGCGGGATTCACTGGATAACCAAGTTTATCAAATACATAACCAGTTAAGTATGTCCCTTTCATCGCCTCTCCTACCATTTGCGGAGCCAGAAATAAGCCTTGGAACAGCAGGCGATTTTGGTCAAAAGTAGCGCCGCCATAACTCCCGATACCGGGAGCAGTGAGGCGACAGGCCGATGCTTCCACTAAGTCGGCACGACCAGCAACATAACCGCCAGCGCTGACAATGGTACCACCAGGATTTTTAATCAATGACCCCGCCATTAAATCAGCACCTACGTCTGTAGGTTCCTTTGTTTCAATAAATTCGCCGTAGCAGTTATCCACAAAGCAAACGGTGTTCGGGTTTTGCTGTTTGACTAAGTGGACGATTTTTTCAATATCGGCAATTGATAAACTAGGACGCCAAGAATAGCCACAAGAACGCTGAATTAACACTAAACGAGTGTTTTTAGCCACACTAGTACTTAAAGCTTGCCAATCTATAGTTCCTTCGGGGGTTAGCTCCAATTGGCGGTAATTTATGCCAAACTCGATAAGGGAGCCTTGGCCTTGACCCCGTAAACCAATCACTTCTTCAAGCGTATCGTAAGGAGAACCGACCACTGCTAACATTTCATCTCCAGGACGGAGAACACCAAACAAAGCACAAGCGATCGCATGAGTTCCCGAAACGAACTGCACTCGCACGGCCGCAGCTTCAGCGCCCATAACTTCGGCAAAAACTTTATCCAAAGTTTCTCGTCCTAAATCATCGTGACCATAGCCACTTACACCAGCAAAGTGGTGTGCGCCCACACGGTGATTACGAAAAGCATCCAGCACTCGTTTTAGATTATGCTTGACCTGAGTGTCAATTCCAGAAAAAATTTCTAATAGTGCCTGTTCTGCTTGCCGCAGCTGTTCTAAGCTGTTCATCAGTTCCTCGTTCAAAAAAAAATTAAATTATAGATATGCGGATTTTGCGATCGCACATACTAGGCTGGAAAATTAAAATTCAGGTTACTGCATGACAATTGCTACTTCAACCAAACCTCAAATTAACTGGGTTAATACCCTGTTCTTCATTGGACTGCATATCGGCGCTTTATTTGCCTTTGTTCCTGGTAACTTTAGCTGGACGGCAGTTGGTGTGGGTTTCTTGCTGTATTGGGTGACTGGCGGCTTAGGCGTTACTCTAGGATTTCATCGCCTTGTTACCCACCGCAGTTTTCAAACTCCCAAGTGGCTAGAATATCTCCTGGTTTTCTTCGGGACGCTCTCCTGTCAAGGAGGCCCAATTGAGTGGATCGGGACACATCGCATTCATCATCTAAACTCTGATACTGACACTGATCCCCATGATTCTAATAAAGGCTTCTGGTGGAGCCACATGGGTTGGCTCACTCATTATTGTCCCGCTCACGCTGATGTTCCTCGTTTCACCAAAGACATTGCCGAAGACCCAGTTTATCAGTTTTTAGAAAAATATTTCATCTTGATCCAGGTTGCTCTAGGCGTATTGCTTTTACTTCTGGGTGGCTGGCCCTTTGTTATTTGGGGAATTTTTGTTCGCATTGTCTGGGTTTACCACTGCACTTGGTTGGTAAACAGCGCTACTCATAAATTTGGCTATCGGAGCTATGATTCTGGTGATAGATCGACTAATTGCTGGTGGGTAGCCGTACTAGTTTTCGGTGAAGGCTGGCATAATAACCATCATGCATTTCAATACTCGGCTCGTCATGGGCTGGAATGGTGGGAAATCGATTTAACCTGGATGACTGTTCAATTGCTGCAAGCAGTTGGTCTGGCTACTAATGTGAAGTTGGCCCCAACAAAAACTAGTTAGAAGTTAGAAGTTAGGAGCTAAGAGTTAGAAGTTAAGAGCGATGCCCTAACCCTTCGGCAGGCTCAGGGCATCGCTCATCACTCCTAACTTTTCAAAATTTGATTTACGGGTGCGCTTGTGTCGGTTAGATTGATATAATCCGAAGCGCTAATATTAAGAAATTTTGCGGCAAGTTGCTTTTTTAGTGACTTGGTGGAGGAGTTTGTTCTTTTTCAGGTGTCCATGACTACATCAATAATTAATAGCCAAAAACTAAGTGATGAGCCTGGTAATTCCGACTTTAGGCTCAAAGATATTGTCAAAACCCTGCCACGGGAATGTTTTCAGCAGAACCGTCGCAAAGCTTGGACACAAGCCCTAATCAGTGTCTTGGCGGTTGCCTTGGGTTATTACAGCCTGATTATCACTCCTTGGTTTCTCTTGCCCCTAGCTTGGATTTTTACGGGCACTGCTTTAACAGGTTTTTTTGTAATTGGCCATGATTGTGGTCACAGGTCTTTTGCCAAACGTCGTTGGGTAAATGATTTGGTGGGGCACTTTTTCATGATGCCGTTAATTTACCCCTTTCATAGTTGGCGCATTAAGCATAATTATCACCATACTCATACCAACAAACTGGATGAGGATAACGCTTGGCATCCAATCAGACCAGAAGTGTTTGAAAATTGGGATACAACCCGGCAGTCTGCTTTTAAGCTGTTCATGCGTAAACGCCTCTGGTGGGTAGGTTCCATTGGACATTGGGCTGTGGTGCATTTTGATTGGCGGAACTTCAAAACTAAAGACCAATCAAGTATCAAGCTTTCTGTGGCTGTAGTAGTTGTGTTTGCTGCGATCGCTTTCCCGGCCCTCATCGCCACAACTGGTATCTGGGGATTTGTCAAGTTTTGGCTAGTGCCCTGGATGATTTACCATTTTTGGATGAGTACTTTTACTATTGTTCACCACACTGCCGCAGATGTTCCTTTTGCGACAGCGAATAAGTGGAACGAGGCTCTAGCACAGCTAGCTGGCACTATTCATTGCGATTATCCGCGCTGGGTAGAAATCCTGTGCCACGATATCAATGTTCATGTTCCTCATCATATTTCCACTGCGATTCCTTCTTATAATTTGCGGCTAGCTTACAGCAGCATCAAAGAAAATTGGGAGCCTTATCTGCATAATGAGTGTCAGTTTTCTTGGCCTTTAATGAAGCAGATTACAGACCAGTGTCAACTATACACAACTGATGTAGGTTATAAGACTTTCAACGAACATTACACAGACCAATAAATAGTGCTGTGATTACACTCACGCTCTTGAATCGACGAGAGCGTTTATCATCCTGTGTTTAAATAAAATCTGGCAATTTCTTATTGACTAAAATTGTTAGGCAAATTGCCAGAGATTATCCTCTTGTGTGTTAGCGATCGCTAGTATTATGGGCATCCTAGAGGAGAGATGATTTTGTCTCAAATAAAGTTCTGATTTATATCCAATCAAAAGAATCCAGTGCCATCAAACATCATCAGTTTCAACAATCCTCTTAGCAGTGAAACGTCTGAGGATACGACTAAATTACCTTTCACTCTTCAGGATTTAAAAGCTGCAATTCCTGCTGAATGCTTTCAGCCCAATGTAACAAAATCAGTTTTTTACTTTTTTCGTGACATCCTGATTATCGGTCTGCTTTATACAGTTGCTCATTACCTGGATTCTTGGCTTTTCTTTCCGATTTTCTGGCTAATGCAAGGAACGATGTTTTGGGCTTTGTTTGTAGTCGGACATGACTGCGGACACCAATCTTTTTCTAAGCATAAATGGCTCAACGATTTGATTGGACATCTTTCTCACACACCAATACTTGTTCCTTATCATGGTTGGCGGATTAGTCACAGAACTCATCACAAAAATACTGGCAATATCGATAACGATGAAAGCTGGTATCCTGTGACCGAATCACAATATAAGGAGATGCCTTTAGCCCAAAAGATAGGCAGATATTATGTTTTTCTATTGGCTTATCCTGTGTATCTGTTTAAGCGTTCTCCTAATAAAGAAGGCTCCCACTTTTTACCCAGTAGTTCGCTTTTCAAACCATCGGAAAAATGGGATGTTATCACTAGTACTGTACTTTTGATTGGCATGGTAGGTTTGCTAGGTTTCCTCACCTACCAATGGGGTTGGATGTGGTTGCTAAAATATTATGCTGTACCCTACCTGGTGTTCATAGTTTGGCTAGATTTGGTGACATTCTTGCACCACACTGAGGCAGATATTCCTTGGTATCGTGGAGAAGATTGGACTTTCCTAAAAGGCGCAATTTCTAGTATTGACCGTGATTATGGTTTGGTTAATCATATCCATCACGATATTGGTACTCATGTTGCTCACCATATATTCCTTAACATCCCTCACTACAATTTGCTGAAAGCAACTGAGGCAATAAAACCACTGATGGGTGAATATTTCCACAAATCCGAAGAACCAATTTGGAAGTCATTATGGAATTCATGTATCAGCTGCCATTTTGTCCCTGATACTGGTAGTAAGGTTTACTACACATCCAACAATAAGTTAGCGAAAGACTAAGACTCATATTCCCGACTTCTTCAAAGAAGTCGGGAATATTGTTTTTTCGTCAACGCTTTCTGATATCATGTCCGCTTGATTACTTATTAACCCTAAGAACCCCACCCCGACAAAGCTATGCTTTGTCTCCCCTCCCCGCTAGCGGGGAGGGGATTAAGGGGCGGGGTGCAATGACTGTGGGAATCACAACTAATTATGCGGACATCATATGACTTATTGACCGTTTAGTACTCCCTCATTTAGATAAAATTTTATAAAAATTGTATTAAAGATTACCTAAATACTTTATTACAACTTCCCTTTTGAGGGGCGTTGGCGTAGCCCGCCGCAGGCATCGCATATTACATTACTAGTGATTCTAACTCTGGCAGTATTTGAGCGTCCTTAGCCTGCGGGAAATTTCAACTTCCTACCTGTAAAATAAAATATAGATGACGTTCGCCAATTCTAGGGCATATCGGAATCTTTATGCTAGACGCTCTTCCCCGCTTCTGGAGAAGAAAGACACCTCTACTTTGGCTGGAGGAATCCTGCCTAAGCAAGTGACTTCGTTGAATCAATAATCGAGTGTGTTTTTAGACCAGAGAGTGTCAATTTCTCCAAACTCTTGTTGTCTAGGTAGGTAAATATTAACATATCTGTGGGCAGAGGCAATATCTCGTTAAACCAACCATAATAACAGTCAAAAACCCTTGGGCTGTGTAGTTTTGATTCTGTTTAGCGTCAGTTAAGTTTATCTGCATGTAGTGACTTAACCCCATTAACTGCTAGGGTTATAAATCAGCACAGACTAGACTATAGTATAGACAATTTACCTAAAACTCTTTCTAGCTTTAAAAATCAGAGGTATCAATGATTATAACTAATTTTAGCAAACAAAAAAATGAATTTAAAGAACCTAAAATACTCAAAGCTAAACCACATTGGCAAGGCCAAAATTTGAGCGATACTCCTGTTAAAAGTAAAGATACCAAAACGGAAGATACAGCACCTGATAGTTCGATTTTAAATACCTTGAATCGTGGTCGAGTTGCTATTTTTATTGATGGCTTAAGCCTATTTCATACAGCTTTACAACTCGGTATAGAAATTGACTACGTTAAATTGCTTTGTCATTTAACTAACGGTTCAAGACTGTTGCGTGCTTTCTTCTATACTGGGGTTGATATCACTAATGAAAAGCAACAGGGTTTCCTATTGTGGATGCGTCGTAATGGCTATCGTGTAGTGGCAAAAGAGCTAGTTCTGGCAGCAGAGAATTTCAAAAAATCAAATCTGAACGTAGAAATTGCTGTAGATATGATAACTTTAGCTCCTTATTATGATACTGCGGTTTTAGTCAGTGGCGATGGGGATCTAGCATACGCTGTGAACGCCGTCAGCAGAATGGGGGTTCGGGTGGAAGTTGTGAGTCTACAAAATGCCACTAGTGAAAGCTTGATTGATGTTGCTGACTGCTTCATTGATCTTGATAGCATTAAGGCACACATTCAAAAAGATTCTAATGTTGGCTATAGTTATCGCACGCCCTCAAATTCAAATCTTTAACTATAGCGGTTCTCACTTGGGTGCAGTCACCTCACCCCGTATTTGCTGGCGCAAACACTCCCCTCTCCTTGGCAAGGAGAGGGGTTGGAGGTGAGGTTGAAAAATATATGTACATCATCCAAAGAAAAACCGCTACAAGAATACGCAAAGAGTACCAGACTTGGTGAAAGAACTCTCCTTTGTATTCTTCAGTCCCATTTTGCTCGGCCCTAATTGAAATGGATATTTTAATAGTTGAAGATGAACCAGAGATTGCTCATTTAATCGAACTCTCTTTAGAAAAAGAAGGATTTTTTTGTCGCATTAGCCGCGATGGCATGAATGCTTTGCGGATGTTTCAGGAGCAACCACCTGATTTAATCATTCTAGATTTAATGATTCCTGGTTTGGATGGGTTGGAAGTTTGTGCCAGAATTCGCCAGAAACCAGGTGCAAAAGATCCTTATATTTTAATGCTTACAGCTAAGGGTGAAGAAATTGATCGCGTGATTGGTCTATCTACTGGTGCTGATGATTACATGGTAAAACCCTTTAGCCCCAGAGAGTTGGTAGCTAGGGTGCGGGCACTATTGCGGCGTAGCCTCCGGCAAGGGGGACAGCACCAAGTCAATCGTACCCAACACTTTATTGTCGATGTAGAGCAGCGCACTGCGAGTCGTCAGATGGATTCTCAGGAGGTTGAGATTTTGGACTTAACTACCCTAGAATTTAACTTGCTAACTACCTTTGTCAGCAATCCTGGTCGAGTTTGGAATCGCACTCAACTAATTGATAAACTTTGGGGAGATAACTTTTTTGGCGATGAACGAGTGGTGGATACTCATGTAGCTCGGTTGCGAAAAAAGATTGAGCCTGATTCGGCAACTCCCACTTTTATTAAAACTGTTGTTGGGGTGGGCTATAAATTTGAAGATCCTCTGGTAGGGTAAATCTTATGAAAATGGGGCTGAGAGAGCGCCTATTTTTCTCCCATTTAGTAGTAATGATTGTGGGGGTAGCTAGTCTGGTAAGCATCAGCAAAATCTCTTCCCCCCGCTTGTTTATCTTGCATTTGGAACGATTAGAAAATCAGGGGTTCAACTTAATCAATGTTCGTACTAAATTGGTTACAGGATTTGAATTTGCTTGGCAGCGAAGCACTATTTGGTCAGTCTTAGTTGGTAGCACCGCAGCTGGAGGATTGAGTTACTGGGTGTCTAGACGGATTATGCAACGCTTGACGGAGATGGAACAAATCACCCAAAAATTTGCTGCTGGTCAGATGGATGCACGATTACCTCTGTCTGACATTCCAGAACTTAATAGACTGGGTGCTAGTTTCAACCGGATGGCAGCCAGTTTAGAAGAGACATCTCCGAAAATGTTCAAAGCCTTTATATGGCTAGGCTATAGTCCCTAAATGCAATCATCCTAAATTAGCTAGTCTGTACGAAAAAATAAGGCTTTGAGATATTTACTGTTGATAATTAGGCA
>Ga0209591_10000928_pt1 | contig 37764 bp, 32 predicted proteins | sample MAT01_FD_187207 | JGI IMG/M metagenome (GOLD analysis project Ga0209591, IMG submission 187207) | Freshwater microbial communities from Lake Fryxell liftoff mats and glacier meltwater in Antarctica - MAT-01 (SPAdes) (version 2) | ecosystem: Environmental > Aquatic > Freshwater > Ice > Liftoff... | reverse complement strand
TTGCTCTGCCACTTGCTCTGCCTCTTGCTCGGCCGCTTGCTCGGACGCTTGCTCGGACGCTTGCTCGGACGCTTGCTCGGACGCTTGCTCGGACGCTTGCTCGGACGCTTGCTCGGACGCTTGCTCAGGCGCGACCAACCCGTTCGTCGGCATCGGGTCGGGACAGAGCACGAGGATCGACAGCGGCGGCAACGTGATGCACACCGACTGCTCAAACCCATGCGAGGGATGATCCTCCGTCGCCACTGCGTCGGCCATCTCGTACGCGCTACCGCCAAACTCCGCACGATCACTGTTCAACGCCACGCGGTAGCGACCACGCGCCGGCGCGCCCAGCCGGTAGTGCTCGCGTGGCACCGGCGTGAGGTTGAGGATCACGACCGCATGCTCATTGCCATTCAGTCGCGCGTACGACAGCACCGACTGCTCTTTGTCCGAGACACCGATCCACGCAAACCCGGCGGGGTCGTGGTCGTGACGCCAGAGGCAGGGCAACGACTGGTAGAGCGCGCCTGCGGCGGAGAAGAACGCCATCAGCCCGCGCCGACGCGCGTCTTCCAGCAAATCCCACTCCAAGCTGCGATCGTGGTTCCACTCACTCCATGGACCCAGCTCGGTCCCCATGAAGAACAACGATTTCCCGGGTCGCGTGATGGAATACCCGATCAGCGCACGTAAATTCGCCAGACGCTGCCACTCGTCGCCCGGCATCTTGCGCAACAGCGACCCCTTCATGTGCACGACTTCGTCGTGTGAGAGCGGATTGATGAATTTCTCGCTGTACTCATACATCATCGCAAAGGTCAGCTTGTCGTGCGCCCCTTTCCGGAAGAACGGATCGACCTTGAAGTAGTCGATCGTATCATGCATCCACCCCATGTTCCACTTGAAGGTGAAGCCAAGGCCACCTTCACTGATCGGATGTGTCACGCGCGGCCACGTCGTGCTTTCTTCGGCGATCATCGCGACGCCGGGATGCTGCGATTGGACTGACGCGTTCAGTTGTTTCAGGAAGGCGACGGCCTCCAGGTTCTCTCGCCCACCGAAGCGATTGCGCATCCACTGGCCATCCTCGCGCCCGTAATCGAGATAGAGCATTGACGCGACCGCATCCACGCGCAGCCCGTCCAGATGAAACTCTTCGATCCAGAACAGCGCGTTGGACAGCAGGAAGTTCCGCACTTCGTGTCGCGCATAGTTGAAAATATGCGTTCCCCACTCGGGATGATCGCCGAGTCTGGAGTCGGCATGTTCATAGCACGCGGTCCCGTCAAAACGTCGGAGCGCCCAATCGTCTTTCGGAAAGTGGGCGGGGACCCAGTCCAGCAGCACACCAATCCCTGCCTGGTGCAGCGTGTCGACGAAGAAGCGAAAATCGTCTGGCGAACCGTGCCGAGACGTGGGAGCATAGTAGCCCCCGACTTGATAGCCCCACGAACCGCCATACGGGTGCTCGAGCACGGGCATCAATTCGATGTGCGTGCATCCCAGATACAACAGATGTTCAACGAGTTGGGGCGCCAACTCGCGGTAGGTGAGCATGCGGCCACCATCGCCGCGACGCCACGAAGCCAGATGCACCTCGTAGGCAATCATGGGCCCTTCCACCGGGTTGGTCTTCGCGCGTGATGACATCCACTCGTCATCCCCCCACGCATACGCTCCCCGCCGTTCAACGACCGACGCATGTCCGGGCGACTGTTCCAGCTTGAAGGCAAACGGATCGGTTTTGACGCGAATAGCGCCGCTCGGTGCGCGGATCTCGAACTTGTACAAGGCGCCGGCAGGCACATCGGGAATAAAGAGCTCGAACACGCCGCTATTGCCCAACACGCGCATCGGGTGCGCGCGCCCGTCCCACCCATTGAAAGTGCCGATCACCGAGACGCGCTTCGCGTTCGGTGCCCACACCGCGAACGACGTCCCCTCGACGCCATCGACCACGCGGTGCTGCGCACCAAGCTCCTCCCAGAGTCTGAGATGACGCCCTTCTCCAAACAGGTGCAAGTCGACATCGCCCAACGTGGGCAGAAAACGGTACGGGTCATCAAAAGTGCGCTCGCTGCCGTCGACGAATGCGACGATCAGGCGGTACCGCAGCGACGGCGTCTCCCCGGGAAAGAGGCGTACGAACAGCGCGTCATGCAGGCATTCCATTTCGTGCCGGTGTCCATCAACCACCACCCACATCCGGGCCGCGCGTGGGACTCGCGCCCGCACCACGGCACCCGCTTCGCCCTCGTGCATGATGGGATGGATGCCCAGCAGGTCATGCGGCGTCTGCGATTCGCCGCGCATGAGCTGACGAAGGCGATCCCTTCCACCCAACAGGACATCGATGTCGGCGAGGGTGCGGAGCGAAGGATCCTCGTGCGGCACGCGAGGATATGGTTGAGTGGCGTCCGGTTCTGTCATGCCGAAAACTAGCGAACGACAGGGCCGGGTGGATTATCGGTCAGGCGTTCAGAACAGCGTGGGCTGCTCGCCGATGCTCTCGGGCGGCACCACCGGCAGCCCGAGTCGCGTCTGCAGCATGCGGACCGAGGCCGGACTGTGGCCTGCAAAGTGATTGTTGACGTAGCCGTAGACCGTGCGAACCTGTTGCTGAAGGACGGGAATCATCGCGGCCCAGTCGTCCAGCTCCCTCGACCGATCCACCTGCAGATGCGAGTAATCGGTAATCGATCGATCAGGGCCCATCCATCGAAGGTAGGCGAAGTCGGTTGTCGGCTGCTCACAGAGCTTGAGTACCCATGGTCGAGGAATCCAGCGGCCGTCGGTCAGCGCGAGCGCCACGTCGTGTTCGCGCAGCAGAGAGAGTGTGTCGGGGGTGATCCAGCCCTGCTGACGAAACTCGATCGCGAAGCGGACGTCGCGTGGTAATTGCGGCAAGAATCGTTCGAGGGCCTCGCGCTCGACGGGAGAAAAGTCGGGTCCACATTGCATCAGGATGGGACCAAGCCGCCCGCCAAGTTCCCGCGCGCGATCCACGAACAGCTCGAGCACGGCATCCGCGTCGACGAATCGACGTTCATGGGTAATCTCTTGCGGGAGCTTCAGCGAAAACACGAAATCGTCTGGTGTGCGCGCTGCCCATCCGCGCACGGTGTTCACCGGCGGCACCGCGTAAAACGTCGAATCAACTTCCACGGTCCGAAATGCTCTCGCATACGTCCGCAAGAAATCCGGCGCGCGTGTCTCCGGCGGATAGAACGCCCCACGCCATGATGGATAGTTCCACCCTTGCGCGCCCAGACGAAGCGCTCCTGATGGCGCAGTCGCGGAGTCAGCGGGCGCCGCATCTCGTATTCTGCTCATCGACGTTCCCTGAAATCGTCCTGTCCCATCGTGGTCGCCTACGATCCCATGCGTGACACCGCACTCGCGGTTTGCCGTATCGAATCAACAGCGCTGATGCACCGCGTGTGCCCGCTCGGCGCGACGAACGATCGTCGCACCCGTGTCTCTGTCATTCTTCGGAGGAACCACCCATGCTCGTCACGACTGTCGCTTCCCTCGCGTTGCTCGCCACGGTGCACCAGCCCGTTGGTTTCCACTTCCAACGCATCGTCTCGCCGTCTCTGGAGACGTCGTCCGTTCAGCAAGACTCGTTGCTGGGATCGCGCGGGTTCGCGCCGTTGCTGGATCAATCGCGCACCGCCGACGATCATCTCGATTCCGCGCGACGCGCCATGAAGAGCGGGGAGTTTGACATCGCACGCCGGGAGTTTCGCAGCGCTGCGGCGCTGGCGCGGGCCGCCGGAAAGCTGCCGCTTGAATCCGTACTCGGATTGGCCGAAGCACTGTACGCCCAGTCGTACAATCGAGAAGCGGCGACGACGCTGGAAGCGTTGGCGACCGAGGCCTCGTTGCGAGGAGACAACAACGTGGAAGCGCTGGCTCTCGCTGAGGCACTGTGGTTGAACACCGAAGCCGGTCAGCGCACGACCGTCCGCAAGCAACGCACGCGGCTGCGCAATCTCATGAAAGATGCAGTGCTGACCCCCGATGTACAGCGTGCCGTGCGGGCGCGTCTTGGATAGCACACGCATCAGCGATACGTCTCGAAGAAGCCGCGTCCGCGCCCCGACAACGGGACACCGCGGACGCGACCGCTCAACTGGGCCTCGCCAGCCATCTGCACAAACCACGGGCGTCGGAGCGCGCGTGTCTCTCCCGCGGATTCACCGCGCTCGGCGTAGGCCAGCCGAGTGTCGGTTGCCACCGCATCGTCAATCGTGAACGTAAGCCGAAGGGTATCCCCACCGCGCGCATCAAAGAGCTCGGCGTGGGCAGGGACCTTCAGCGCGCCCTCCGTTGTCCTTACCGTGCGCGTGTCGTCGTACCGCATCTGTGACGGACGGAAGAGGCCCAGAAAGCCGAGGCTGTCGGTGACGTAGACAAACAGCGGGGCGCTCCCGGACGACGAATCCTCTGGCGCCACGCGGCCATACAACAGCGTGTACGCACCCGCGCGCGTTGCGCCCCACTCCCACGTTACACCGCGCCAGCCGCCCCAGTTATGATCGTGATACGCCTGGGCCTTGTCATAGCGATCGCATACATCGCGCACACAGAAGCTCCCGCTTGCCGTCGCGCGAAGTCCCGGCACCGCGTATCCTGAGGTGAAATCGCCACTGGCGATCGTCGCTCCGGGAAAGTCGACGCGCGGCGCTGGCGTCAGATCAAAATCAACCTGAAGCGGAGCGCCGCTGCCCTCCTCTCGGAGTGCTGCCCGCACCGCATAGCGCCCGTCGTCCCGCACGCGCACACTGCTCTCTCCCATAACCACGTCGGCGTCGAACACGGAGAAACGCACGCGGTCGCGGGCAACGCGTGCGCTGAATCGTCTCGGGGCTTTGCCGCGCTCATGCAGCGTCACTAACAGCTGGCCAGCCCACGCGCTTCCCGCGACGTCGCCGCCAACGATAAACGACACAAACGCCCATTTGCTGGCGTCGGGCGAGAGGATGTTGAAGTAGTGCCATTCTCCCCAGTTTTCCGGAGACGGCATGTCACGCGGCGGCGCATGAAAGTGGTCGATGTCGTGACGCAGCTCGGCGGCCGTCGGATTGACCCACCGACGGTCCCCATCGTCATCAGCCCATTCGCCGCTCGTGATGCGTGGGAGCACGCCCAACTGCGCAGTGACCGACGGGATCTCTCCGCTCGCGCGCACGGCGTGCTCGACACCGTCGCGCATGGTGACATACAGCAGTTTGGATTCCAGCTGCGGAGCAACCACACCGATGATGTCGTGCGCCCGCGGCGACGTGAGGACTTGGCGATAGACGAAGCGCGCATTCGGCACGGAGAAGAAAAGTCCGCCAAGGCCACCGGTGGTCAAGACCTCAAGGTCGATGCCATCGGGCAGCACCGTGACGTCACCACCGCCCACAAGCCGTTCCTGACTCGCCTGGCGAACCATGGCTTCACCGACCGCGAGCAAGACAATCATGACGCCCACGCCAACACCGAAGCCAGCGCAGAGCAACAGCGTGCGCCACGGTTTCCAGGTGGCGTTGCGCCACGCCAGTTGCCACGCCAGCGAGGCGCGACTGGCCGCCACGGACGCGTGCGCGCTCGCCTGCGGCGCGGATACCAGTGGAGATGCCGACGCGTCGCTCAACGGTTCCGCTCGTCGCTCACCACACGCCCATCGCGCAATCGGACAACGCGCTGCGCCGCGCTGGCGACCACCGCATCATGCGTCACGAATACCAACGTGGTGCCATCGCGATTCAACCGCGCAAACAGCTCGAGCAGCGTGACACCGGTCTCGGCGTCCAACTCTCCCGTCGGCTCGTCGGCCAGGAGCAGCGAGGGCGCGTTCGCCAGTGCGCGTGCGATCGCGACCCGCTGCTGCTCTCCGCCAGACAGTTGGGTTGGACGGTGCGACGAGCGATCGCCAAGGCCGACATATCCCAGCAGTTCCAACGCGCGAGCCCTGCGCACGCGCCGTGCCACACCGGCTTCTGCCATCGGCAGTTCGACGTTCTCCGCAGCGGTCAGTGTTGGCATGAGATAGAAGCGTTGGAACACAAACCCGATGTGTCGTAGTCTGAACTCTGTGGCCTCCCGGTCGCGCATCGCACTGGTCTCACGTCCGTTCACCGAGACCAGTCCAGACGAGGGGATATCCACCGCCCCCAACAAGTGCAACAGGGTGCTCTTCCCGCAGCCTGAGGGCCCGGTCAGCGCCACGTACTCTCCCCGGACGATGTCCAGCGTTACACCGCGGACGGCGGTGACGGCCGCGTCTCCCATCGGGTAGGTGCGTACGGCATCCTGACATCGAATCAATGGCAACGCGGGCTGCATGCTTGCGGCAACGGAGGAAAGAGAAGCACTCACGCGGGACTACCCAATGGCTTCGTCGCGCAACGCGCGCGCGACCGGAATCGATGCCGCTCGCCACGCGGGCAAGAGGCCGGCAAGTGCGCCGGAGACGAGTAAGAGCGCCAACGAGCGCCAGGCAGCCTTTGCGCTCCAGACGAAAAAGTCGAACGACGCCGGAAGCCCCGGGAAATCCCGAAGAATGCCATTGAGCCATTGCGCGGAGACTACCCCAAGGCCGAGGCCAAGGATCACACCAGCGCTCGTGAGCATCGCGCCTTCAAGCATCACCTGCAGCAACACGCCGCGCGTTTGCGTGCCGATCGCACGAAGCACCGCGATCTCGCCACGTCGCTCGTTTACCGACAGCGTCACCAACGTGCTGACCAACAAAAAGCCGATCCCGAGGCTGATGGCGCCGAGCACAAACGCCAGCTGTCGAAAGTAGGAGAGCCGTTCTTCGACCTGTCGAATCGCCGTTTCGGTCGAGATCGCCGTGATGCGTGGCTGCGTACGCTCGATCCATGTTCGCACGCCCTCGACTGAGGCAGAATCACTGGCGCGTGATTCCGCCATCGCCAAGGACATGCGATCCCGGTAGCGCTCGCCGAGCATGGTCCGCAGTGCCGTGAGTGGAATCGCCAGCACTGGCGTCTCATCTGGCACATAGAAAAAGCGCCCTTCACCGCGCAGCACCACTCGACGCGAGCGCGCCGACGTGCGAAGCTGCGCGTCGAGCCCCGAGGCAATGGTGATCGTGTCGCCGATGTGCGCGCCCAGTCGATCGAGCAGCGTGCGACTCGCGACGCCGTCGAGCACCACATCGCCCGTCTCGCGCATATCCAGCCCATGCACAATCTGGTAGTCGCCCTGCACCACCGGCTCGAGCCCCAGCGCAAACGATGACGGAATCGGAGCGGCCAGGATCGAGAGCGTGGCGCCAAGTATTGGGCTGACCGCCTTGATATCAGGCGAGGCACGCAACGCGGACACAATCGCCGTCGCGCCGTCGATGGTCGCTTCGCTGTCAAAGGGCAATGTCCCCTTCGGGGCGATGCGCAGTTGATAGCCACGGGTGAGCAACAAGGAGCGAAAACTTTCGCTCATCCCGGTGGCCAACATCACCATGTCGAGCAGCAGCGCGGCGGCCACCGCGATGCCAAGGATCGCCAGGAGCGTACGCGCGGGGTGTCGTTTGAGCGTCGCTGTGGCCAGGGTCAGTCGCATGCTCACCGCGGTCAGCGCCCCATCAGCGCAAGGGGCGGCGTCCGGACCAGTCGCCACGCGGCCAGCGCACCGGCACCAATACCGAGCACCAGCGAAAGCGACGTGGCGAAGGCGAAGATCCCCGGCGTCAGCATCGCGAAGGTGAGCGGTGTGCGATACACGGCTTGGTAGTGGCTATTGACCACGATCGACGCAATCCATCCGATGGCAGCACCGATCATGCTGCCAAGGATTGCCACCAGCGCCGCTTCCAATACGATCGCGCGAACCACCGTCGTCCGAGAGAGTCCAACCAATCGCAAGGCCGCGATATCGCGACGACGTTCTTCCACGGACAGCAAGAGCAGGCACAACAAGAACACCGCGCTGGCGACCACCGTAATGATGCCAATCGCGCGATGGAATCGCTCGACGACTCGAAAGGTCCGGGAACTCGCCACGGCCACCGCGCGCGATGGATGGGCGCGAAAACCAAAGGCTACGCTATTGATGCGCGCAACGGCGGAGTCGGTCGTCCCGCCTTTGGCGCCGCCCCGCGTCGCCATCGCAAACCGATCAACGCGATCATCGAGCGCCAGCAGGGACTGGAGCTGATCCAGGTGCAGGCGGACGCGATACTCTCGCCTGGCGACCTCGGCCGGATCGGCGCGCCGTTCGTAGACCGCCGCGATATGTACGCGCTCGGTGGGCGCCCCTGCTGTTGCACCGATCTGTATCGTGTCGCCGACGCGCAGACGAAGGTCGACAGCCAGTCGTTCGTCGATCGCAATGCCACGCACCGGCGGCGGTCTTCGTCCAAAGGTCGGCGACCGCAGCGTATCGCCAACGGGCTGTTGTGCATGAAGGGCTGAGGCAGAACAGAGCAACAACCACACGAGCATCCGGGCGGAACGCACCACGGTCAAGGAGCGACGGATACCGACGCTCGTGGCGGCGCTGCGTCAACCAGCACTTGCTCCGCCAACCGCAGGCCCACCACGCGTTCGGTCTCGCCGATGCGGAGCGTCAGTGGTCCATCAAACGGCGCGCGGGAGACCACTGTGACCTCAGTGCCCGGTTGCAAGCCGATTTGCGCGAGATATCGCAAGAGTGCGGGGTCTTTATCACTCACGAGCGCCATGCGTGAGCACTCGCCGTCGGCAAGGTCCGCAAGCGACCGATGCAAGGTCTCTACTACGCGACCGTCGGCCGTGGGAATGGGCGCGCCGTGCGGGTCGACCGCCGGATGCCCAAGTGCCGTCGCCATGCGCTCGATCAGCTCATCTGATGCGGCGTGCTCTAACCGCTCGGCCTCATCGTGCACGAGGTCCCATGGGTAGCCGAGCACGCCGGTGAGGTAGCTCTCGAGGATGCGATGACGCCGGATCGTGCGCAACGCCGCACGCCGACCCGCATCGGTGAGCTGCACGCCGCGATACGGCACGTGGTCGAGATATCCCTGGACGGCGAGTCGGCGAATCATGCCGGTGACCGATGCCGGCGCCACTTCGAGCGCATCGGCGACCTCGCTGGTCGCCGCCGTCCCTTGTCGCGTCTCGAGCTCGTAGATGGCTTTGAGATAGTCCTCAACAGGGGCGGTGAGCGGAGGCAGCGGCGAGTCAGGCTTACGAGATGGCATGAGTGGGTTTATCGCACGGCTTTGCGCGGATCGCGAACCATAAGCACCGGCACCACCGTGAGGTGCCGCACCTTGTTGGCCGTTTGACCATAAATGACATCCTGCAGCCCTTTGTGCCCATGTACCGCCATCGCGATCAGGTCGCACGACTCGCGATCGGCCGCCGCGGCGATTTCGTGAGCCGGCTCGCCGCCGGCCAGCAACGAATCGGCTTCGAACCCATCGGCGCGCAATTGCGCACAGCAGTGCTCGAGGTATTCACGATCCGCCCGCATTTCTTCCGACTCCCGCAACTGCAGGGGCTTGAGATTGCGCGCCGCCCAGCCGTCGGCGACATGAATCAGCAGGAGCGACGACTGGCATAACTGTGCCAGTTGACGCACATGCGTCAGGATCGCCGCGTCTGCCGAGCTGTTCTCGAGCGGTACCAGGATGCGCCGGTACACTAGGCCACCCATCCGCGCAATGTCTGCCACAGCAGCCAGAGATTGAGCGACGCGATCACCGTTGCCACCAGGTAGGCAGCGAGACGCAGTGGCGCAGAATTGACAAATTCGCCCATCTTCTCGCGGTCGGAGGTAAATCGCACGAGCGGGAACACCGCAAAGGAGAGTTGCAGCGAGAGGATCACCTGACTGAAGACCAGCAATTTGGCGGTCCCGCTCTCCCCATAAAGTATCGCCACGATGGCCGCAGGGACAATCGCAATGGCGCGGGTGATGAGGCGCCGAAGCCACGGACGAATTCGCAGGTTGAGGAACCCTTCCATGACGATCTGGCCGGCCAGCGTGCCCGTGAGCGTACTGTTTTGCCCACTGGCCAGCAACGCGAGCGCAAACACGGTGCTGGCGCCTGTCACGCCCAGGAGCGGGGTGAGCAGCTTATGCGCGTCTTGAATCTCGGCGACGTCGGTGTTGCCGGTCGTGTGAAACGTGGCCGCCGCCACGATCAGGATCGCCGCGTTGATGAACAGCGCGAAGGTGAGCGCGATCGTTGAGTCGATAAACGAGAACCGCACGGCCTCGCGTTTGCCGGCCGCATTCTCGTCGTACTTTCTGGTCTGCACAATGGACGAATGCAGATACAGGTTGTGCGGCATGACCGTCGCCCCAAGAATGCCAATGGCGATGTAGAGCATCTCGGGGTTGGTCACGATCTCCGTGGTGGGAATGAAGCCGCGTGCCACGGCCGCCATATCGGGACGAGAGATGATGAGCTCAAACAGAAAACAGCCGCCGACCACCGCCACCAGCGCGATGACCAGCGCTTCGAGTATCCGAAATCCCTTGTTCTGCAGGTACAGCACAATGAGCACGTCAAGTGCGGTAATGAGAACACCCCACTCGATCGGGATATTGAAGAGCAGCTTGAGCGCGATGGCCGACCCGATCACTTCGGCGAGATCACACGCCGCAATGGCGATCTCACACATGACCCACAGCGTGAACGTCACGCGCGGTGAATAGTGATCGCGACAGGCCTGTGCCAAGTCGCGTCCCGTGACGATGCCCAGCTTTGACGACAGGCCCTGCAAGAGCACGGCCATCAGATTGGACATCAAGATCACGGCGAGCAACGTGTACCCGAATCGCGACCCGCCAGCAAGATCGGTGGCCCAGTTGCCAGGGTCCATGTAGCCGACGGCCACCAGATAGCCAGGCCCGGCAAAGGCCAACAGCTTGCGCAGCCAGGTGGCCTTGTTGACGTCGACCGACCGATGCACTTCAGCGAGCGACGGCGCCAGGCGCGCCTTGCGCCACCCGGGCTCGGGAGCAGCGGCGTCCGGGGTCGGCGCGGGCGCGGTTTCTGATTTCAGCGTAGACACACTCAAGATTTAGTGTCTACTAAAACCAATAGCAAGCACTGCGCCCGTCCTGGACGCGATGGCGCGGGCTAGAGCACGCTGGCGGCCGGCTTCGCGCACCCCGCGCACATGAACGCCGAAAATACCAGCGCGGTTCGGACCAGCGCGGATCTCCGGGACACCACTATGAATCGCTTAGCGCAAGTAACTGACGGACGATACGCTCGGTAAGGCCCCATACCACCTGTCCATGCAGGCCAAAGGCGGGGAAGCGCGCTTCACCCTCACTGTGTGGAACCATATGCTCAATCTGGGACTCGGGCGCGCGAAGCAACGCCAACGGCACCCAGTAGGCCGCCGCCACTTCGCGACTGTTCGTCAGCACCACATCCGGCGAGACGAACGCCACGAACGGCCGCACGATAATCGGCGGCAAGGATCGCGATCGCGGGGCGATATCGTCAAGGCGACCAAGGATCTGCGCGTCACGCAGATGCAGTGCCAACTCCTCGTGCGTCTCGCGAATGGCCGTGGCTTGCAAGCTGGCGTCAGACGCTTCACGACGACCGCCTGGCAATGCCATATGACCACTCCACGGGTCGTGCTCCACCTCGGCGCGCTTGATCAGCAGCAACTCCGGACCGTTGGTCACCCGAAGGACAGCCGCCACGGCGGCGAACCGCGTTTCCGGTCCGGGGATCTCGTCGATCGCTTGTCGCTCGGAAAGACGCGTCGCCAGTCGCACAAGAGCCCGATCCATCGACAAGGTCAATCGGCGACCGCGCCGCCCGACGCGACCCAGTCACGGAAGCCGCCGGCAAGCGAGGCCACTTTTTCGTAGCCCATCTCGTGGAGGGTCAGCGCAGCCAGCGCCGACCGATTGCCGCTGGCACACATCAAGATGACCGTGGCCTCACGCGGCACGCGCGATTCAATCTGCGATTCGAGCACGCCACGACCGATGTACTGCGCGGGGGTCGCGTGGCCGAGGTTCCATTCGTTCTGTTCGCGGACATCGATGAGTACCAACTCTTCACCGCCAGCCAAACGATTCTGCACCTCGCGCGCGGTCACTTCGGAGATCTGTGTCTTGGCTTCGGCAATCAGCTGTTGCGCGGTTTTCATAGGTCGCAGGGATTCGAGGGAAAAGGTGTCATACGAGGCGCCGTTCGCATCTCCCGAGCGCGCCGGCTATCCAACGGCATCACGATGTATCGTCAGCGACAGCGCGCCGGCGTCCAACGTGGCCAACGCACCGATCGGCAGCGTCCACTGGTCATCGATATGTCCAACCGGGATCCCGATGACCGCCGGGACCCCAAGGACGACCGCACACTCCCGGACGATCTCGACCACCGTGCGTGATCCGTCGTCCGCCTGTTCATCGCAGGACGTGCAATGCCCGAACGCGATGCCGACGCAGCCACGGAGCGCACCAGACTGCCGTAACTGATTCATCATGCGGTCGACGCGGTAGGGCGCTTCATTGATGTCTTCCAGCATCACGATCGCGCCGTCACAGTCGATCGCCCACGGTGTGCCACACAACGATGCCAGCACCGCGAGGTTTCCGCCCACCACACGTCCGGTTGCGATGCCGTCACGGAGTGTCTGCGCGCCACTGGCAACGCCAGCACTGTCGCGCCCGTGAATGACCGCTCGCATGAACGAGTCACGCGTGAATGGCGTAAGCGCTGCCCGCGCAATGGGGCCATGAAAACTTTGCACGCCCGCGCCACTCCACGCAGCATGCAGGGCGGTGATATCGGAGAAACCGATCAGGGCCTTCGGATGGCGCGCAATCGCGTCTTTGTCCAGCCAAGGGAGCAATCGGGCAGCACCATACCCGCCACGTAAACACCAGATCCCATCGATCGTGGGGTCAAGAATCGCGGAGTGGAGGTCGGCCAGTCGTTGCGCATCGGTACCGGCGAAGTAACCATCACGCAACATCGCCGAAGGACCAACGACCGTTTCCCAGCCGAACACACGCGCATGCCCCTCGGCGCGCACCAACTCAGACACGTCGCGCAGCGGGCCAGATGGAGAAATGAGCGCAACCCGCGCGCCGACACCGAGCGCGGCGGGCGCAATCAATGCAGAGACGATGGTGGCGGGCATATCGGAACGTAGGGACGATGCCACGACCCCGCCAGCGGCTTGCGCGATTCGCGCCGCACGAACCCGCGACAGGGACCGGGAGCAGTGTGCGAGTCATGTTGCGGACTGAGACTCACGTCTGCGTACGCGTCGCTGCCCGTGCGAGGTAGGCATCACGAAGCCGCAGTGCGATCGGACCAGGTTCTCCTGTGCCAATAACAGACTCATCGATACGCGTCACAGGCAGCACGAAGTTTGTGGCGCTCGTTAACACGCATTCTTCCGCCTGCCGAGCGTCATCAACAGTGAATGCGCGCTCCAATACCGGGATCCCCTCGCGAGACGCGAGCTCGAGCACCACGTCGCGCGTAATCCCGGCAAGAATGTCGTGCGACAGCGGGCGCGTGAGCAGCGTGCCGTGTTGCACGATCCAGAGCGTGCTTGATCCACCCTCCGTCACGGTGCCACGATCGTGCATCATAGCCTCGAACGCTCCTGCCGCGCGCGCGGACTGCTTCGCCAGGACCTGTGCAAGCATGGAGGTACTCTTGATGTCGCAGCGGTCCCAACGCTGATCAGGGACGACGTGCAGCGACACCCCGCGCACATTCGGATCGTCACCGTATCGCTTGGGTCGTGCGTACGCGAACATGCTGGGCACTGCGTCCCTTGGAAACGGGAAGTCCCGCTCGGCCACACCACGCGTAACCTGCAGGTATACGAGGCCCTCGCGGATCGCGTTCTGATGCACCAGACCCTGCATCACGCTCAGCCACGCGGACGCCGACAAGGTTGGGGTGATCTGGATCTCGGCCATGGATCGTTCCAAACGCGCCAGATGCAGATCGGCATCAAGCAATCCGCCGTTGTACACCGCCGCGACTTCATACACGCCGTCACCGAAGAGCGTCCCGCGATCAAAGATGGACAGCGTGGCCGCCGCCTCATCGACGAAGCGTCCGTTGACCCAACACATGCTCATGCGTTCCTCGGGGGTTTGACTGAACGGGGGGCGTTCGGGAGTGCGGACTGCAGGCGCGCCATTGCTGACGCGATCACGTGGGCTTCCGGACCGAAACTAAACCGCGCGTAGCGACGAAATCGACTCTCGCGGCCAGATCGCCGCTTGCCGGGATTGATGTCGAAGAACTCGCCGGGCACAGACGACGCTTCGCGCCGAACGCCTCCCGAATGGCGTTCGTCTCCGCGCGGACATGATCTGGATGGAGCAGCGGCACGGCGGCCCGCTGCAACGGCCGACTGCCGCCGCCGTCGAGAAATGAGCCGGTGCTCGACACCGCCTCGATCACCGGGGATGCGTGGTGCGGAGAGAACGCGATGCGCAGCAGGAGTCACAGCAGTCTATCGGTTTGAGAACGGCGCATGATCGTCGAGACCGTGGATATCAGAGTGACGTCGAAAGCGCCCAGCGAATGGCACCAATAATGGCGCCACCCAGCAGCGCCGTACCAGCACCAACCGGCGTAGACATCAAGAGCACGGTGGCCACGGCAAAGATACCGAGATCGACAACCGATGTCGCCACGGTTCGCACCATCAGGAGTGCCACACCGATCATCAGGGCCAGCGATGCCGCGTTCACGCCGTCCAACATGGCACCCATCAACGGCGATCGGCGAATCGCGCGCACCAGCGGCCCGCTGACGGCCACAAACAGAAACGCCGGGAGAAAGATGCCCGCGGTTGCGGACAGGGCCCCACTGTGACCAGCCATGAGATACCCAGCAAAGGTCGCCGCGGAGAACAACGGACCCGGCGTGAGCTGCCCGACGGCGATCGCATCGAGCAACTGCGCCTCGGTCAGCCAATTGTGGCGCAGGACAAACTCGGTGCGCATAAATGCCAGCAAGACGTACCCGCTGCCGAATAAGACGCTGCCAATCTTGAGGAATGCCCCGAACACGCCGATCGACGACGGGACGGATGCCATCAGTACCGCTGACGTCGCCGCAGTCGAGGTGGCCACCAGTGTACCGAGGGGGATCGACGATGGTGACGGTGAAGGGACGACGAGCACGCCCGACACGGCACTCGCTGGCGACCACGCCCGCAAGACCCCCCCCGCCATGGCAGCACCACCAAGCACCAGCAATTCGTGCACGCCACCGAGCAGCGCGACCACCGCCAGCGCCGCGATGAGCGTCGGTACCGGTGTGCGCAGCATCGTTCGCGAAAGCCGCCAGACCGCCTGCACCACCACCGCCAACACGACGGGCTGCATCCCACGCATAAACGCCGACACGTCGGGACGAGCGCCATAGTGCATATAGGCGATCGCAATCGCCCACACGAGCAGCGAGGCGGGCACGATAAACGCACACCCCGCCGCAAGCAGTCCCTGCCACCCGGCACGGCGCCATCCAAGATGCATAGCCAACTCGGTAGAGTTCGGGCCCGGCACAAGATTCGCCGCACTCAACAAATCAAGAAACTCGCCCGGCGTCACCCACTGTCGACGCCGCACCAGCTCTGCTTCCATCGCCGCGATATGCGCCGCCGGCCCCCCAAACGCGGTCAGACCCAGTCGCAGAAACACGCCAACGACTTCGGTACGCCGAGCACTCAACGTGGGATCAGGCGAACGCGCATCGGTCCGCTCGCTGCGCGCCGTCGCCTCCGGTTGCTCGGGTGTGCTGTCCATACGGGGGTAACTAGTCGCTCGTCCGCACGTCGGCAATGTATTCGCCCCCCGCGCAATGAAACGGTGATGCTGCCGCCGCCCGACCGGTGCATACTGCCGTCGTGCCCACACTCCGCGCCACCGCAGGCCTGCTTGCACAGGCCAATTCGCTCCACGCACTACAACCCATCACGCAGCTGCTCGGCTTTCCGTCAGCAGAGCGTGTCTCGCGAGACGCACAACGCACGTTGGCGATCGATCAACTGATCGGCGAGGCCGAGATCGCTCGCGGACCTGGGCGACTGCGTTGTCTCAGCGCGGTGCTCTCTCCAAACGAAAGCCTCAACGCCATCGGTGACTCGCGCGAGCGAACACGCCAATTGTGCCACAGTATGGCGCTCCACGCGCCGGCGCGCGATTGGTGCATCGTGACGCTCGACGCGACCGGCACCTTCGTCACCGTCGCCGTAGTCACCCGACTCCCGAACGGTCCTCGCGTCGCTGCACTGCGCGTCGACCGCCGACGCATCGTCGACTCCGATGCCGACACCCTCCGCGCGCTCGCCGACGTCACCGAAACCGACGCGCCACTCCGGCACGCCCGCTTTGCCGACATCCTCGGGCGTCAAGCGCTCTCGACACGCTTCTATCGGACCCTCGACAGCACGGTTCATCAGCTCGCGCTCTCCGCCACGGGTTCGGCGAGTGCCACCGAACGACGCGAGCTCGCCCTCCTCTGCACCTCCCGCTGTCTCTTCCTCGCCTTCCTCGAAGCCAAGGGCTGGCTGAATCGCGATCGCCAGTTTCTCCTCCATCACGTCACGAGGCAGCTCGAACAGGGAGGGGCGCTGCACGAACGCCTGCTTCGCCCCCTCTTCTTCGGAACGCTCAACACGCCGGTCTCGAAACGCGCCCGCGCCGCGCGCGCACTCGGCGAGGTCCCGTTCCTGAACGGTGGGCTCTTCGCCCCCACACCACTCGAACGCACGCGCCGTACGCTGCGCTTCACCGATGATGCACTTGTCGCATTGATCGGCGACCTGCTCGATCGCTACCGGTTTACCGCACACGAAGACTCGACGAGCTGGTCCGAAGCAGCCATCGATCCCGAAATGCTCGGCCGCGCGTTCGAATCGCTCATGGCCACCGACGAACGCCATCGGTCAGGCACGTACTACACACCGCCAACCCTGGTCGAGACGGTGGTGCGCGACGCCTTTCGCGTCGCCATGCCGTGGCTTCCGGCGAACGCCCTTGATCAATCGTCTGAGCCACTGGAACTCGACGATCGCGCGCACGCCGCCCTCTCCAACGTGCGCCTGCTCGATCCAGCCTGCGGCTCAGGTGCGTTCCTTGTCCACGCCCTCGAACGACTGGCCAACATCTACACACGCGCTGGTGACGCTCGCCCTTTGCATCAGCTCCGACGAGACATCCTGGTTCACAGCATCTTTGGCGTCGACCGAAATCCCATGGCTGTCTGGCTCTGCGAACTCCGCCTCTGGCTGTCGATCGTCATCGAGTCGCCGGAAACACACATCGCCGCCATCCCGCCGCTGCCGAATCTGGATCATCACATCCGGCTCGGCGATTCACTCGCCGGCGGTGACTTCACGCACGCCCCACCCTCCGCGCGCCGCTTAACCATGCTCCGCGAACGCTACACCCGCGCATCCGGGTCGCGGAAGCGCGCCATGGCCGATGCACTCGACCGCGAAGAGCGCCAACGCGCCATCGCCACCTGTCAGCGCCGGTCGGCACATCTGCGACTTGAACGGCGCGCAACTGTTCAGCAGTTGCGCGCACGGGATCTCTTCGGGGAGCGCCCAAAGGTCACTCGCTCTGACGAGGATCGCCTCCGCACCCTGCGCAAGCACAGCAAAGAGGTTGCCGATCATCAGCGACGCCTTGAACTCGGCGGCGCATTGCCCTTTCGCTTCGCGACACAGTTCGCCGACGTCGCAGCCGCCGGTGGATTCCCCCTGATCATCGGCAACCCACCGTGGGTGCGACCCCACGGGTTGCCACTCGCGGAACGCGCGCGACTGCGAGCGGAGTACCATTCCATGCGTCACGCGTCATGGCGGGCCGGCGCAGACCGCGCCGGAGCGGGAACCGGGTTCGCCGCGCAAGCCGATCTTTCCACCGCGTTCATCGAGCGAGCCGTACAACTCCTCGCGCCCAACGGCGTGATCGCACTGCTGGTCCCGGCAAAACTGTGGCGCGCCCTCGCTGGCGGCGGAATACGAGGATGGCTCGCCGCACACACGCGCGTTCGCGCACTCCACGATTGGAGTGACGCACCCGCGCTGTTCGATGCCGCTGTCTATCCGTCGCTCCTGGTGGCCGAACGTTGTGCAGAACCGTATGCGGTCGCCACGCCGGTTCAGGTTTCCGTCACGCGCGGCCGAAAGCCTGCACGCTTTTCCATACCGTCCTCGTCGCTGGCCTATGGCGGCGACGCTGCAGCGCCATGGTTGCTGTTCCCTTCGCCCGTGCATCACGCCTTCGAACAGCTGCGTAGTGCCGGCCCGGCGCTCGGGGATTCCCCCCTCGGGCGGCCAATGCTCGGCGTGAAGTGCGGATTCAATGCCGCATTCCTGTTGCGCGCCACCGAACACGATGACGGAACGGCGACCGTGGTCGCCAATGGCCGTCAGGCCGTCATCGAACGAGAGCTGCTTCGCCCTGCACTGCGCGGCGACGGAGTATTCCCACGCGACAGCATGCGGGCAGGGAATGAAGATCCTCTGCGCATTCTCTGGACCCATGGCGTTGATGGTGCTCCGCTCCGAACCCTGCCGCCTGCCGTCTCGCGATGGCTTGCCCATTGGCGACCCCAGCTTGAGCAGCGCAAGGACAGCAGGGCGCGCCTTCCATGGTGGACACTCTTTCGTACCGCCGCGGCACGCTACGAATCACCACGCGTGGTATGGGCCGACATCGGGAAACGGCTGCGACCTCGCGTACTCCAGGCGGGAGATCCAACCGTACCGCTCAATAGCTGCTATGTGATGCGCGCCGCGTCTGTCGACGACGCGTATGCCCTGCACACGTTGCTCTCGTCGCCGCTCGCGGCCGCATGGTTCGAAGCCCTCGCGGAACCGGCACGCGGAGGCTTTCGACGGTTCATGGGGTGGACAGTGGCCACCCTTCCAGTTCCCCTTGACTGGGCATCCTCACGCGTGGCACTCGCCTCGCTGGGGCGCCGCCACGCGAACGGTGAACCCGTTTGCGCAGAGGAGCACCTTGACGTGATCGTGGATGCGTACGGACTGTCCGTGGCCGCCATGCAGCCCTTGCTCCGGTGGTTTGCGCGATGAGCCACACCACCACTCACCTCGTGCCGCCCTCGGTTGTGCGCTCCACGATCGCGCACGCCGTGCTCGGCTCGCGTGCCGATTCGACGCGCGACCGGGCGTCGGCCACAGCGCTGGGCGCGATCACCCTGCTGCCGCATCAGCACGACGCGGTCGTGCGACTTCGCGACATCCTGCGCAACCTGCACATCGCCCTCCTCGCTGATGATGTCGGCCTGGGGAAGACCTATACGGCGCTGGCCATCGCGCGCGAGTACGCCAATGTGCGCGTGATTGCGCCGGCCGCCCTGCTGCCCATGTGGCGGAACGCCATCGCGCGAACGACGTGCCATCACGTGCGCGTCGAATCGATCCAGCGCTATTCGCGCATGAGTGACTGCCCGCCATTCGCGCCCAACACGCTGGTGATTATTGACGAAGCCCATCATCTCCGCACACCAACGACGAAGCGATACACCGCCCTGTCGCAGCGGGTCGCAGGGTGTGATGTCTTGCTACTGTCGGCGACCCCCATTCACAATGCGCCGCGCGACCTGCGCGCGTTGTTGGCGCTCGGACTTGGCGGCAGCGCAGCGCGCCTCTCGCAATCCCTGCTCGCCAGCGTGATCGTGCGACGCACCGATGGTGCCGAACGACCGCGCGTGGCGAGCCAACCACCGATCGTCCTCCCTCAACAGCCCGATCTGTTGAATGCGATTCTGGCGCTCCCCGCTCCGCTGCCTGCACGCGACGGTGCGGTGGCCGGCGCACTGGTCCGACTTGGCTTGCTCCGCGCGTGGTGCTCCAGTGACGCCGCGCTTCGCCAGGCGCTGCGTCGTCGATTGATGCGCGGCGAGGCGTTGCGACACGCGCTCGCAGCAGGTCGGCACCCCACTACTGCGGAACTCCGCGCATGGCTGGTCGGCGAGCATGAAGTCCAGTTGGCCTTCCCGGAGTTGCTCGCTCAGCACTCGGCCGAACCCGGACCATTACTGGAGATCCTTGATGCGCATCTTGATGCCGTGAGCAGGCTCGAGCGTCAGCTCCGCACGGCATTGAGTGCCGATGCCGCACGGACGGGCGCGTTGCGAGAGATTTTGGCGAGGCACCCCGGCCAGCCTGTCGTGGCCTTCACGCAGTTCGCCGAAACGGTGCGGGCGGTGAGTCGAGCGCTCGCCGATATCGCTGGCGTGGGAGCGCTCACCGGTAGCCGAGCGTGGATCGCGAGCGGTCCTGTCACGCGCGCCGACGCCCTCGCGCAATTTGCCCCGACGGCCCAAGGCAAACCTCCACCGCCGGCGCATCAGCGCATACGACTTCTGCTGACCACCGACTTGCTCGCTGAGGGTGTGAATCTGCAGGACGCCGCGGTTGTGGTACACCTCGATCTTCCATGGACCGATGCGCTGCGGCAACAGCGTGTCGGGCGCTGTGTGCGTGTTGGATCGCCCCATGCGGAGGTCGCCGTGTATCAACTGGAGCCACACACCGGGGCCGCGCGCATCCTCCAACTGGAACAGCGGTTGCATCGCAAGGCGCGCATCACCGCTCGCCTTATTGGCGTGCAACGTCCACGCCACGCCGACGGTGCACAACCCGGAACAGCCAGTGCCGCAGACGTCGCAAGTCATCAGCGAGCGCTGCTCGTGACGTGGGCGAACCAGAGCGATCGGGCGGCGACCGCATCGCGTACACCGGGTGTCGTGCTGTCGTGGGTGCCCGCCGATCAGCCCGGATTCATCGCGTTGTGTCGTGCGGTGCACGCGCCCGATGAAACGCCGCGTCCTGTCGGATGGGCGCTCAGCGATCAATGCGGCGATGCGATGCTGCTGGCTGGACCACTCGACCAGCGCACCAACGGTCGACCGCGCGCCCTCATCACGAATTCGCCGGCCCGTGTGTACGCAGCCTTGCAACAGCTGCACCGCGCGGCCGATGCGCGCGGGGGAGAATCAGCGTGCTCGCCAGGACCCGTGCACGAATGTACGAGGCGCGCGCAGGCGCTTCTGCCTATCGTGCGTCGAGCCGTGCGGCGGTGGTGTGCGCGGCGCGCGTTCGCCGACGACATGCGCGGGCCCGTCGTCGGTGCGTCGGCGGTGCATCGGCGAGCGCGAGCCATGCTGGAGCAGACGCTGGCCCGTTTGACCACAAGCCAACGTATTGCCTCACGTATTCGCGTGCAGGCCGCCTATCGCATGATCGAAAGCGCTCGCGGCGCCGGCGCTGAGCGTGCGTTGGTTTTGTGGATGGCAACCAGACCCCAACTGGGAACACTGGAGTGGCTTGACGCGTGGAGACACTCGGGGCCGCTGTGCGTCGCGCCCGCCGAGCTCACCGAGCTCGCCCGCGCGATCATTGCGCCGGACCAGTGGCGAGTCGACGCGGTTGTCGTGTTTCAGCCGCTGGCCTGACGATGGCGTGCGGCTAGCTTGAGCGCATGAAACCACTCGCCCTGCTGTTCGACCTCGACGGTACGCTCATCGACTCCATCGGACTGCTCCTCGATTGCATGGATGCCGCCTTCGATGGGCGTTCGCGACGCCCCACACGAGCCGAGTGGACGGCGGGGATTGGGACGCCGCTCAGAACGCAGCTGGCCGGGTGGGCCGACTCTCCTGAGGAGATCAACACCCTCGTCGAAGGCTATCGCTTGTATCAGGATGCCCATCTGGAGGGATTGACGTCGCTCTTCCCTGAGGTCGCGGACACGGTGGCCTGGGCCAAGGCGCAGGGGCATGCCACGGCGATCGTGACCAGCAAGGGGCGGGTCATGACGGGTCGCTCACTGCGGCATGTTGGCTTGGAGCACGCGTTTGATGCCGTCGTGACGTATGAGGAAACTGAGAGGCACAAGCCCATGCCGGACCCTGTCTGGCTCGCCCTTGAGCGGCTTGGCCTGCCGGCGGACCGGGCGGTTTTTATTGGCGATTCTCCACACGACATGGGAGCCGGCAGAGCGGCGAACGTCCGTACCGCGGCGGCACTCTGGGGACCCTTTTCCCGCGCTGAACTGACCGATTCGAACCCCACCTACTGGTTGACCCGTATGGGTGAGCTCCCCACCGTGCTTTCGGCGTTTGACCGCGTTCCGTAGGCGTTCAAACCCTTTGGTCTCGGCCGTCATCCAATGGGGTGACTTTGGTACGAGGCCTATGCTCGCACAGCTCGTGATGGAACTCCCGCAGGACTCAACGTCGTCGCCAGCTTCCTCGTTCGCCGCATCGGTACCGGTGCCGGTAGACGTGCGGTTGGCCGCGGGCGGTGATCGGGCGGCGTTCGAGCGGGTGTACCGGGCGCATGTGGACCGGGTGTATTCGCTATGCACGCGGATGATGGGCGATCGCGGTCTCGCCGAAGAGCTGACGCAGGACGTGTTCGTACGTGTGTGGGAAAAGCTGCCGTCGTTCCGCGGTGATTCCGCATTTGCCACGTGGCTGCATCGTGTCGCGGTGAACGTCATCCTGACGCGCCGCAAAACGGTGGGGATACAGGAGTCGCGGGTCACGAACGATGAGCACGCGCAGTCGTTCGCGACCAGCCGACCGGTATCCGTTGGCGATCAGTTGGATCTGGAGGCCGCGATTGCCGGGCTTCCCGTGGGCGCTCGCCGCATTTTCGTCTTGCATGATGTTGAAGGCTTTACGCACGAGGAAATCGGCGAACAGCTCGGCATTACGGCGGGCGGCAGCAAAGCGCAGCTGCACCGTGCGCGGTCGCTGCTCCGGGTAGCGCTGTCACGATGAGGTATCTTTCGATGTGCCACAGTCTTTCATCTCTCGCACTCCGATGACCACCATGCAACATCTTTCACCAACCGAGCCGGCGTGCACGCGCTTCGAGGAGCGGCTTGCCGCGTATCTCGAAGACGATCTCGACGCGGTCGAGCGTGACGAGATGGATCGGCATCGGGTGGCGTGTGCGCGCTGCGCGCAGGTCGTGCTCGACATCGAGTCTCTTGTGACCGCCGCCGCGCAGCTGCCCTCGGTCACACCAACGCGAGATCTGTGGGCGGGGATCAGCGATCGTATTGCGGCACCAACCGTCGCGCTTTTCCCAGGCGCGTCCACGCCCGCTTTGCCTGTGCGACGTGGCGTCAGCATGCGCCTGTTTGCGATCGCCGCCACCATGCTGATCGCGGTCTCGTCGGCGATCACCTGGCGGATTGCCCGCGCGCCGTCCACCGGCGCAGGCGCCGTCGGAACACTGGCATCGACAGACTCCGGCGTGGATACGAACGGGAAGATGCTGCTCGCCACCAACCCCGACGTCGTCTACGAGCAGGAAATCGTGGCCTTGCGCATCATCGTCAACGAGCGTTTTACCGAACTCGACTCCACGACGGTGGCCGTCCTCAAGCGCAATCTGGACATCATCGATCGCGCCATTGAGGAGAGCCGCCAGGCACTCGCACTCGACCCCACCAGTCGAGCGCTTTCCATCTCGCTGGATCGCGCCGTGGAGAGCAAACTTGCACTGATGCGCCGAGTGGCGTTGTTATGACGCGCATCGCGGTGCATCGCCTGCGTTCCGCGCGCAGTGTGATTTGTGTGGCATTGCTTGCCGGCGCATGGGTCAGTCCATCTGTGGTTGGCGCCCAGTCGTTCGGGAGCGGTGCCGCGGACACGGTCTTTGCCGTCGAGCGGGGCAGCGTGGTGGATATCACGCTGCGTACCGGACACATGGTGGTGCGTGGCACGGATAAACGCGACGCCGAGTTGCGCACCGGCGGCACCGGATTTCTGCTCCGTCGCAGTGCTGCGGGGATGACGCTCAATATCGGAAACGAGTTTCGCGGGATCATGAGTCGCCGTTCCAGAAACGATACCGACGAGATCGAACTCCTCGTGCCACGCACCATGAAGGTGATCGTGCGTGGCGCATCAACCGATGTCGACGTGACGGATATCAACGGCGACGTGGAAGTGAACGTCCTCTCAGGGGATATCACGCTGCGTGCCATCGGCGGTCGCGCCATTCTGGAAACCGTCTCCGGGGATATCGACGTGGTCGGCGGCGTTGGAGATTTTCGCGCCACCACGGTCAGTGGCGAGATCTCTGCGCGGCAGGTGCGTGGAGACATCGACGTGAGCACGGTCAGCGGCGACATCGTACTGAGCGCGGAAAAGGCGCGTCGAGTGGCCGTAAAGGCGTCGTCGGGCGGCATTTCACTCGACAGCGCCCTGCCCGACGACGCGCAGTGGGAGCTGACATCGCATTCGGGCGACGTCAGGTTGCAGCTCCCTTCAAACGCTTCGGGCCAATTGGAAGTCTCAACCTTCAACGGCGACGTCTCGGGTGGCGCCATGACGCTCATGCCGTCATCCGGTTCCTCGTCTCAGAAGGTCGGGCGGGCGATCCAGCGTTTTGAGTTTGGTGGTGGGGGTTCGGCGCGCATTCGTGCCTCGACGTTTAACGGCGACGTCTCCGTCGTCCGATCGGCGCGACGAGGGTCTCTCTAAGTGGTGCAGGGCGTGGCGTTACCGGTTCCTCGCGCAGCGTGTCGCGCGTTGTCTTTTTCGCTCTCTCAGGAGCATTCCATGCGTCTCGCGTCTGTGTCGTTTTTAACTGTTGCGCGCCGTCGCGCAGTGGCCTGTTACGTCCTTGGCATCGCCCTTGGTGTCGCGCCGTTCGCGACAGGCAACGCGCAGAACCGTGACGGAGAATCAGACCGGTCTTTTTCCTGGTCGGGAACGATTCCGTCGGGGCGGCGCATCATGATCAAGAACATCAACGGCGGCATTCAGGTGGAGCGCAGCTCCAGCAATCGTGTCGAGGTCACCGCGGAGAAACGGTGGCGGCGTGGCGATCCTGCGTATGTACGCATCGAACAGAAACGCATTGATGACGACGTACTGATTTGCGCGCTCTGGGGCGAAGACGCACGGTGTGAAGAGTCCGGCATTCGCAGCGAGCGCAAGAGCCAGTGGAATAGTCGCAACGACGTCTCCGTACAGTTCGTCGTGCGCGTTCCCGAGGGGGTTCGCGTTGACGTCAATACCGTCAACGGCGCACTCGAAGTCACCGGTGTCACCACGGAAGTGCGTGCTCGCACAGTCAACGGCAGCATTACCGCGCGCAGCGCTGGCGGCCCGGTCCGCGCGTCGACCGTGAACGGCAGCATCAATGTGTCGATGGGATCGGTACGCAGCAGCGAAGATCTGGAGTACGAAACCGTGAATGGTGCGATCACGATCGAACTGCCCGCATCGTTTGGGGCGCAGCTGGAACTCAGCACGGTGAATGGGCGCGTGACCACTGAGTTTCCGGTCACCGTGTCGGGCACCCTGTCACCGAAGCGTCTGCGGGGCACGGTGGGTGATGGCTCGACGCGGCTGCGCGCCAGCACCGTGAACGGCAGCGTCACGCTGCGAAAGAACTAACGCGACCGAAGCGCTGGCGGCCTGAGTCGCACCGTAGGCGTGCTGAGTACCTAGCGGTGGGCCCGTTCCGCGGCGCGCTCACTACGCGGCGGCGAGCTCCTCGATCGCTTTGGCAAGCGCCAGGTCCTTGGTGGTGATCCCACCTTCGTCGTGGGTGCTCAGCGAGAACTGCACCTTGGTGTAGCGAATATCGATGTCAGGGTGGTGGCTCATCGATTCGGCGACCACGGCCACCCGCGCCAGGAACGCGATTCCATCCGGGAAGGCCGCGAAGTGATACGCTTTGACGAGCGTATCACTTTTTCGTGACCACCCCGGCAGCGCGCCGAGTGCTCGCTGGATTTCGATGTCGGAGAGCGCTGGCATAGTGAGGAGAGTGGGGAGCGGGAATCGTTGATGTAATGGACTGTCTTCGAATCTGCAGGGCAAGTGGGGGCTACTGGAATTCCCCCCGCCGATGACTGCTGTCCCACGGAGGCCTAGCCAATTTCCTGATCTTCGGTTTTTATTCGGTATCCCGTCTACCGACCATGACTGCCGCTGCCCTCCACCTCCCCCGCCCCTCCCCGGCCCACTCGGCGCCTGCCCTGGTTGGCTCCAGCGGGCTGGCCGCCCTCCGCACCCAACTGCATGCGGTGGTCGCCGGCCAGCGCGCGGCGGGGAAACCGTGGGCGACTGGCATCACCTCGCTCGATACCGCCCTCGGCGGTGGCATTCCGCGCGGGCGCATCACCGAAGTCGTCGGGGCACTCGGCGTCGGGAAAACTGCACTGCTGCGCGCTGTCGTGACTCGCGTGCTGCAGAGCGGCGGGTGGGTGGCGTGGATCGACGCACGGCGCACCCTCGCGGCGGCCCCGTGGGCTGGACTTGGTGAACGGTTGGTCATGATCCGTCCGCGCGACAACACGCGCAGTGCATGGTGCGCCGACATGTTGCTGCGCAGTGGCGTGTTCGCGTTGGTCGTGATCGACGGCGCGCCGTTGTTGTCGCGCGTGCATGGTGTGCGACTGGCACAACTGGCTCGTGAACGTGATGCCGCCTGCGTGGTGCTGCACGATGATACGCGCCCCAGTCGTGTGAGCGGGGCCGTGCGATTGCGACTGCTGGCTGGTGTGTCGCAAACCGTGTCTGTGATCGTGGAGAAGGGCGGGCTTACTCATCACGCGTATCCGATCAAGGGGAATAATGACATCGTCATGGCGCATCGCTTGTGTACGGATTCCACGATTCCCGATCGGCGCGGCGTGGCACGCAGCACGCGCCGTCCCTGGGCCGCCGTCGGCGGCAGCGTCGACCCCGCCATCGGGCACCCTGTTACCTGGGGCGGACTTGCTGTCTCCGCAAACCACGCCATCAACAGCAACGACGCCAGCACGTCCAACCACACGGCCGGGCAAACGTCCACCGATCGCGACACAGCTCGCCCTCGCCTTCGCGGAGCAGAGCACGTCCGCGCACCGCACGAGCGCGTCGCCGAACGCGAACGGTTTGATCGTGAGTTCGATAAACGCACGCGCGACTGGACCAGCTACCGCGGACGTCGACGCGCCGCCGAGTCTTCGTTCGGCAGCAGCACGCGAAAACGAGAACGTGCTCGGGAACGGGTCGGTACGTCGGTCGGAGCGCACGGTGGCCAAGGCGGTGAACGCGGCGGCGCGCCGCGACGTGGGCGCGACACACAACACGACAGCACACGAGGGACCTCACGCGACACCGCCCATAACCCACAATACGCCACACCATACGCCGCGTCGTCCACCCGCCCCGCACTGGGACGCGTTGCCGAGGGCGTTGGCCGATGACACGCGGTTACGCGCGGTGTCGTTGGCAGCGGGGCGCGTTGGTATTCGGGCCGGCATGACACTCACCGAAGCGCAGACACGCTGTGCGGCGCTGGAGATTCGTACGTGGGATGATGGTGCGGTACACGAAGCGGTGATTGCGGCGACCACCGCGTTCCTTGACGCCAGTCCACAGGTCACGCCGGTACAGGGCGCGCCCGGTATGTGGTGGATTGGTGCCTCGGGATTCAACGCGTTAGGTGGTGAAGAGGTGTTGACGCACACGTTGCTGCAGATTGCACAGCGGTGGCATCCAGACGCGCGCGTGGCCGTCGCCGATTCGTGTGTCGCGGCACGCGCGGCAACGTGGGCGCCGCAAGCGCGCAGCCGTGTGGTGCGCGAGCGCGACCCGTTGCGGCCTGATGGCATTACCTGCGTCCCAACCGGGCAGTGTGCCGCATACCTGGCGCCGGCGCCACTTGGTTTGGTGCCGATGGATGACGATCTGCGCGATGCGTTGCGGTCGTTAGGGCTGCGCACCGTGGGCGCGCTGGCCGCACTCGCGCCCGGCGATATCGAGCGACGGTGGGGCGCCCAAGGGCTGCAGGCGTGGCGACTGGCGCAGGGCGACGATCCGCGTCGTCCCGGCGTTGTGCGTGTGGAGGCTACCCGCAGCACCAGTGTGGAGTTACCGGCAGCGGTTGAGAGTACCGCACCGGTGCTTTTTGTGTTACGTGCGCAGTTGGAACGACTGATTCGCGATCTGGTCAACGATGGGCGCGCCGCGGCGGCGGTCTCGATCACGCTGATTCTCGATGCCGGTCGTCAGTGGGCGTTGGACGACGTGGGTACCGATGGTCGTGATCATGAAACGTTTGCCGAAACATCGAGTGACGCGCCGGTTGAGCGGGCGCGGTACCAGACACCGGCACCGGGAACATCGTCGGGACTATCACATGCATCATCGCAGGCACCATCGCAGGCACCATCGCAGGCACTACGGACACACACTGCGCACGCATCGTCTGCGTACACACCGTCTGCGTACACACCGTCTGCCGTGCCCACGGCGTCGTCACTGTTGTCTATTCCCCAACGCAGCATCACACGCGAAGTGCGTCCAGCGCGTCCGTTGGCGCGATTGGAGCCGTTGTTCGATCAGTGTCGGGCCCTGTTGGAACGGTGGGTGATTCCGGCCCCGATCATCGGCATCACGGTCGGCATTCCTGCCACGGCGCCGTTAGCGGCCGACCAGGGTGATCTGTTGATGCCGTCGTGGCGTGATGCCGCGATGAACGCCGAGTCGGTGTTTGCGCGATTGCGCGCCGCGTTGGATCCCGATCATGTCGGCGATGTGATAGTGCGCGCGGTGGCCGGTGATGCGCACAAACCCGAAGCCACGGGCCAGTGGGCGAGCGCCGATGCGATGGCGCAGGCCGCAGCACCCGTACCTGCGACGCGTGCCGATGCACACGCCGAGGCGTTCGCGATGACAGCGGTGTTGCGATTACTCGATGCCTCCGAACACGCCGACGTCGAGACCCCGCACGGGGTGCCTGAAGCGGTGTGGTGGCGCGGACGACGGCTCACGATTGTGCAGGCCGACGGTCCCGAGCGACTGACCGGCGATTGGTGGCGTGCCGACGCGTTTGCGCGCGACTACTGGCGGTGTGTGTCGCGCGAGGACGGCGAGTTGTTGGTATATCGCGAAGCGGGGGCGTGGTGGGTGCAGGGGTGGTACGACTGAGGCGTGGGACACAGCGCGCAGCGGCCGCCTGCTGTCCCACAGGCTCGCCCAATCCGTCGGGCATGGATACTGAATGGATACTGACATGCCGAGGGCTACAGTGACAGGCAAACCGCTCTCTGGCGAACGGTGTGCTATGCCGCCATATTCGCAGCATAGCACGGGATGCTCGTTCGTTCCCACCGCCGTCCAACCCGTTGCGTCACAGACGCTTGCGCGGCGCCTCGCAGCATATGCGGAAATGCGCTCTACTGCAGAAACACGCAGCAGAGCGCGCTGGTTGCAGGGATCCCCTGCAATAGAATGCGCGGATAGATGTACAAACACTCTTCCAACAGCAGCTGATCAACATAATGAGAGTTCAGACGCTGGCCGTATTGACGATGCTTTGTGGGCTGACGGCGGGAGCCCAAGGCCCGGTCTACCGTGCGAGCAGTTCGTCTCCGGACAACTCGCTGTACCAAGTAGATGGAGATAGCACGCCGCTGAATGCGCAGGCTACCCTTCGCATTCGGGCGCTGCGCGACGTGCCGCCGAGAAGCTGGGCAGCCTTTAACCTGGCGCTCGAGGCCGACACGCTCTTATACCGATATGTCACGCTCAGCGCTGAGCTCAAAGTGACGTCGGCTCCGCAGGGCGCGAGACTCTGGGCGATTGTGGCAGGTGCAGACGGCGCAATCGCGGCGCCGGATACACGCGACAAGACCGTCCGAGGGACAACAGACTGGACGCCTGTCGCGCTCACCGTGCGCATCGATCCGCGCGCGAAGAATATCGGATTCGGTATTCGCTTTGACGGCGGCGGCATGATGGAGGCGCGCAACGTGCGCCTGATCGCGGCTCGCCCGAGCCTCGCGGCTACCGCTCCAATTGCGCAAGCCTACCTTGACTCCGCCCTGGCGCTCGCCAAAGCTCGTGCGTACTGGTCCGATACCGTTTCGTGGAGCGTGGTCGACACCGAGGTCCAAGCGCTTGCGAAGGGAGCGACCACGCCGATGGAAACTCATGAAGCGATTCGATACCTGTTGTCGCGAATTGGCGACCACCACAGCTTCTTCCTAGCGCCGACATCTGGGAGTGCGGTTTCGTTGCCAAATGCACCTGCTACGGCGGCGTTTCCGGCCGTAGACGTTCGGGCGCTCAGTGACGGCATTGCGCGCGTGTCTCTACCCGCGTACACTCGCACGGACTCTGCTACTGGACGGCAATACGTCACGAAGCTTCATGAGAGTCTCACCGCCGTGCGCGGTACGACCAGTTGTGGTTGGGTGGTCGATCTGAGGAACAATGGTGGTGGGAACATGTGGCCGATGCTTGCCGGTTTGAATCCCTTTCTTGGCGACGGCAACCTCGGGTTCTTCGTCGCGCGCGACGGCTCACGCTCGGCGCCTTGGAAGGCGCGATTACCAAATGGTTTCTCGTTGGCTCGCGACCTGCGAGGGTTGGACTCGGTTCCTGTCGCGGTGCTGCTTGGACCGAATACTGCTAGCTCTGGCGAGGCGGTTGCGATCGCGTTCATCGGCCGGCCCAACACGCGCACGTTTGGAGCAAGTACTGCGGGTCTTGCGAATGGCAACGAGAACCTCCGACTCGCAGACGGCGCGACAATGTTGATCATGCACGCGCTTGATGCAGACCGTCACGGTACGATCTACGGCAAGCACGTTGCACCAGACGAGCGGATAGGTGGATCAGACGCAGGGGGAGACGCTCCCCTTCAGGCCGCTGTAGCGTGGCTCAATGGCACCTGCCGTCGATGACATCTAACGAAACGTTGCTGCCGACAGCGCGAGGCGGTGCGCGGCAGGCGGTCGCCGTGCTGGCGCACGTCACCCGTCCGGCCGCAGTCTATCTGATGCGCTGCAGCAGAACGCAGCGCGTTAGACCTCAACATTCACGTGCCCGCCTGCCGTGAGGGAACTGCGCGATCTCGCCGCTCACGACCCGATCGGCTGCATTTCGCTTGCGGTTCCCCGCTCAGCGCGGCGACTTTCGAGTATGGCGCACCCGATCCTCGCTGAGATTCTTCGCCTCCCGCCCGCCGAGCGCATCCAGCTGATTGAAGATGCCTGGGAGAGTCTCGCCCAGAACCCCGAGCACGTGCCTGTGCCAGACTGGCACCGCGAATTGCTCGATGATCGGCTCGCCGATCCCACGGAGTAACGCGAGACGGCCTGGGTGATGAGTTCCTCGGGGACGTGAATACGGTCGTCAGAACGCTCAGCGAGTTAGGCGGGTGCCACTCACGCACGCGGCAACAAGTTCACAGCAGGAGACTCCGATGTCCTACTATGTTCGAGAAACCATCGAAGCGCCAATTGAGGGACCACATGAATTGCCCGAACTCGCCCGGCTTGTGGTCGCGGGGACGCTCGGTCCAATTGCTCAGGCTGTTGAGGCAACAGGACAAACGAGCTTTCAGCTAAAGCTGCGCGCATCATCAGTGCCATGCTGGAGCCGTCGCAACGCGCCCACGGCGTCTTGCCCGGTGCGTGACCGAACCCCACCTTGGGGCATACGCCATTCATTGCTTCGACGAGCCGGACTGATTCTCGTGCTAATGACCTGCACCAGTCCGCTCCGAGCCCAGGTGCGCGTGGATCAAATCCCAGCCCCGACGCTTCCCTCGGCGAGCGTCGAGATCATGCTCGTCTGTGAATGGGATGGCGCGCGTAGGAATCGCCTCCGGCGACGACTTCGACCAGCGCACGAACGGCATTGGCGGGCAGCACGTCGCCGAATGGATTCGGCGCAACATCAAGATCTATCGCGAAGTCCTCGCGCGCACCGACTACGCGGCGGGCGATCGGATCGTGGTGTTCATCAGTGCGGATCACGTCGCCCCGATGCGCCAGTTCTTCGAGCCGAATCTGAACTTTCGAGTCGTCGCGGTGCGCGACTACCTCGTGATGCCTGAGCGCAACACTCGGCTTCCAAAGTGATGCCGCACTCCATCTAGGCACAATACGGCCCAGTTAGAATGAAATTTGCTATCCTGGGATCAAGTCGACTCCCGAGGTGGCCATTGCGCGGACGGCAGGGGACGATCTTCGCCGCGACATCGGGCTCGAGCTCGAGGGCGTCGGTCTCGCGGTGCCGGTCGAGCATCGTCTTGGCCGCCGCCTCCAGTTTCTCCGCGCGATGCGTGAACTCGGCGCGCCTCCCGCTCCGATGCTTCGACGCGTTGCTCGGCAACGTCACGCCATCGATCGCAAACAGCTCGCACCCGATCAGTCCTTGGCCATCGCACACCGCCAGCACCGCCGCAAATACCTGCGCGATATCGTCGCGGAGCGTGCTGACGACGTCGGCGATCGTCGCGAAGTGCGGCGCCGTCATGCCGCACAACGCCATGAACGTCACGCGCTCCTGGCACACGCGCTCGATCGCCCGACTCCGCACGATGCCCTGCGAGTACGCGAACAGCACCACCTTGAGCAAGATCGCGGGCGGGTACGCGGCGCGCCGGTGGTGTCATTCCGGAACCGCGCATCGCAGTGCGCGAGATCCACCTCGTGATCGAGCAAATGATGCAGCGCATGCTCGAACGTGTAGCGCGTCTGGGCAGGAGCGTAACGCTTGACGTTATTAGCGCCGCGCGTTACTATCCACCATGATCGCCAGTTTCACCGACCGCGATACCCAACGGCTGTTCGATCGCCAGCCGGTTCGGCGATTCCCGACTTTATTGCGGAGCGTCATGCTGCGCAAGCTGCTGTTGCTCGATGCCGCTGTTGCCCTGGATGAACTGCGGGTGCCTCCCGGCAATCGACTGGAGAAGCTCAAAGGCGATCGAGTTGGGCAACAAAGCATTCGCGTTAACCAGCAGTGGCGGGTGTGCTTTCGCTGGAAAGACGGCGCGGCGCATAACGTCGAGATTGTGGACTATCACTGAGCCTCCTATGGCAACCAAACTCGCTCCGATCCACCCTGGCGAGATCCTCCTGGCGGAGTTCCTGGAGCCGCTTGCGCTCTCACAGTATCGGCTGGCACATGACTTGTCCGTGCCACCGCGCCGCATCAACGAGATCGTCCATGGCAAGCGGGCCATCACGGCGGATACCGCGCTGCGTCTCGGACGCTACTTCGGGACGTCCGCGCAGTTTTGGCTGAACCTGCAGACGCGGTTTGATCTGGAGATCGAGCGCGATCGACTGGGGCCGCGGCTCGGCGCGGAAGTTTCAGTGTACGCGGCGGCCAGCTAACGATGCTTGCCGCAGACTGGCGATTTGGAAGCTCGCTGCGCTCGCGTTTGATTTGATCGCCCGCTGCAGAAGCCAGCGTTATACATCGCAACTACCATCGGTGGTCCTGATGAATGACCAAGCCAAGGGTACTGACTTATGAGCAGAGATCGAATATCGCGGTCATGGTACTTCTGTCCAATCTTCTACGTTATCGGAGGGTGTTCCGGAAAGGCGCCCGAGATTCCGCCAAAGCCGACTACGCTGGTCGGCCAAGTGTTCACTCGGCGAGAATCCGGATCTTCGATCAAAGCGAGCGGACGCGATATCTTTCTCACAACACCGACCGCTGAGACGAAAGTTCGTATCGATCAAGCGTGCGCACTTTCGGATCGAATGTCGGCCAGCCTCACAGATCGCATTTCGGGCAGACGAAAGGTCGGCAACGAGGAACTTCCGCTCTAATTCCAAATCATGCTGCAATCAGACATGCTCACCACGGGCATCAGTGACGCATTCTCGCGATTTGGAAATACGGTCGCAAGAACTGTGACAGATATCGAAGGTCGATTCAAGTTCGAAGACATTCCGAGCGGCGAGTTCGTGTTAACTACGAAGCATGACGTCGCAGAAAGGCGCTCCGGTTGGAGCGAAATCGTCACTGTTCGCGCTGGACAGGAGAATTCAGCGATCCTGGGTCCAGATGCGTCGAAGTGGGTTGGTCTCCGCCCGAAAATGCAGCTCTTGAGGATAGTCCGGGACGCTCATGGCCGATCCGTGGGGCACGTCGGTACGAATTCGCGCGTAACCTGCGCGGAGTTGAACGCACCGACTACGTCACGGCGTTCGTTCTATGCGCTCAGCCATCCACGGTTTGCCGTACATCCGCGCGAGCGCCGCCGGCGTTTCCCCCTTTCGAGACAGTGCCGCGCGGTCAGCACCCGCCGCCAGCAACGCGTCGACGATGCGCATGTGCCCACGATCCGGCGCGCTCGCGACGAAATGCAACGCCATCCAGCCGGTGTCGTCTTTCCGGTTCACATCGGCACCACCCGCGATGAGCGCACGGACGACGTCGGTTGCACCCGCTTCCGCCGCAACCATCAAGGGCGTCGTTCGCAACGAATCGGCGGGTCGCGGACGATCATCGACCAGTGCCTTTCGGCGTAGCAGCCAGCGTGCTGCGTTGCCATCCGTATACCATGTGGCTGCCATCAACGGCGAACTTGTCAGTTTGATCGGACCATTTACATCGGCGCCCTGATCGAGCATGTATTGGGCGAGCGCGGTATCGCAAGAAGTCGGCGCGTCGGGCGCTCGTCGGCGGAACGGGCGGGTCTCGGAACGGCTACGGGAAACCACGGAAGCTGAGTCTGAGCGTGGGCACGGTGGCAGCGCGACTGGCGCTCAGGGATTTGGATCTCGTGATGCGCGGGCTCTTGGGCGACGGCGCCCCGCTGTCGCCGGCGACGATGCTGCGGCTCAAGGCCAAGTGGGCTAACAACGCGTTGCAACGGGCAAGCGATGTCGGACGGCTCGCTTCGTTCGCTTGGTTTCTGCCTGAATATTTCCGGTCTGGCTTCTTCGAATCACTCGTTTCTAATTGTCGTAACGGTGTAGTGGATTGTTTGCGCAATGATCTTCCCGTCCCGGAAAAGATAACTGTCCACGCCATCAAGCACTTCGGCGTGAGCAGACTGAGCCGTCCACTCAAGCATCCCTATTTCTTCATCAAGCAGTATCATCCTGTTTTGATATTTTCCGTTCGGAAGTTCTCGAAGTAGTCGTTTTGCAAGTCCTCTCACGTCTTCATGCCCGCGGTAGACTTTGTTTTCCATGAGCACAACAATGTCTCTGGAAAAATTTCTTCTTAAATCAGTTTCAAAGTCACCTGATTCACTAAGTCGCAGGTGATCTTCGAACACTTCTCTGAAGGATCTGTCCACTGGTTCCGGGATTGCTTTGTTTTCCATATGGATTCTCTGATCGAAAACTGTATGGTTTTATTTTTCTTTGCAACAAGCCTCAACGCATCGGGCAGTTGGCCTGGTCTCAGGTCGGGCGCGGCACAGGCGATACCGCACCGTGTACCCTGCTACCCCTCGACTGGTCTCGCGGGGCACGGATGCGGCGCTGGCGATCATAGGCCCAAGGTCTGGCGCGCTGAGTTGATCTCCTTGACCCCGGTAGAGTTCATTACGATTCGTATCCCGGCAATAGCCGTCACCGGGTTTCACCTTTGGCACTGCTTCCGTCCAACTGTGCCGAGGCCGCAATACCCGCAAGAATCGACTTCAACTCCGCGAACACGGCGGGTTTCACCAAGTGGTGGTCGAATTCAGCGGCCAACGACAATTGCCGATCGGACATCTGGCCGTAGCCTGTGGCGGCGACCAGGACCACATTGCGCAACGTAGGTTCTTCGCGCATCTCCCTGGCCAGTTCGTAGCCGTTCATTCCCGGGAGGCCTATATCCAATAGCGCCACGTGCGGAAGGAACTCCAGTGCCAGTTTCAGTGCGGCAGGTCCGTCATATGCCACGCGTACATCGTGGCCTTGTGCCTTCAGCAGCATCTCCATGCTCAGGGTAACGTCCAGGTTGTCGTCCACTACCAGCACGCGCAGGGAGGGCCGGTTCGCCCGCACCGTAGCGGTCTCGTCGATCGACAGTTGCGGTGCGACGGAAGGCACCGTCGGCAGGTATACGGCGAACTCACTGCCCTGGCCCAAGGCACTGTTCACCTTCACATGGCCACGATGGAGCTCGACCAAGCGTTCCACCAGCGCCAAGCCAATGCCCAAGCCACCTTGCGAACGATCAAGTGACCGTTCCGCTTGGGTGAAGAGTTCGAAGATGCGGGGCAACAGTTCGGGAGCGATGCCTACGCCATTGTCGCGCACACGGATCACGCATTCCTCGCCGTCCTGTGCAACGGACAAGGCGATACGGCCACCTTCCGGGGTGTACTTCGCGGCGTTGGTCAAGAGGTTCACGATCACTTGTTCCAACCGGGAAGGGTCCGCTTCGAGCGAGATGGGCATGGACGAAAGCGACAAGGCAAACTCATGCCGATGACGGTCCAGCAACGGTCGCACAGTCTCCACCGCGCGCTCCACGATACCGTTGATCACCAACCGCTCCAACCGGAGTTGCACGCGACCGGTAGCAAGGCGCGACACTTCCAGGAGGTCATCCACCAACCGCGTCAGTTGGATCACTTGGCGTTCGATGATGTTGCGGGCCCGGTGCTGCAAGGGGTCCTCGTTTCGTTGCTGTTGCAACAGTTCCACGGCGTTGGCTATAGGCGCCAACGGGCTGCGCAATTCGTGGCTGAGCATGGCCAGGAACTCATCCTTGCGCCGGTGCAGATCGGCGAGGGCAATGGCTTGCTCGTGGGTCTTCTCCTCCAAGCGGATCCGGTCGCTGATGTCGCGGATATTGCACTGCGCGACTTTCCGATCATCCACGTCATAGACGTTGCTGACAAATTCCACTTCCATCCGCCGCCCGCTTTTCGTTTCCAGCGGCAGATGCTCGTAGCGGATATATCCTTTCTGTTGCAATTCAAGGAAACAGGTTTCGCTCACCGCCTTGTCCTTGAACAAACCGATCTGCCACAACTCCTTGCCCATGAATTCGTCGCGCGGGTATTCCAGCAATTCGGACATGAACGGATTGGCGTCGGTGATCTTGCCGGTGTTCGCGTCCAGGAGGAGGATGCCATCCTTACCCGTTTCGAAGAGCCTCCGATAGCGCAGTTCAGAGGTGTTCACTGAGAGTTCCGCCTGCTTGCGCGCGGTGATGTCGCGGGCGGCGGCGAACACCCCCATTACGTTGCCGCTCACGTCCTTGTACACGGAGGCGTTATACAGGACGTCGGTGAGACGTCCGTCTTCGTGCCGGATGGTGAGCGGGTAGTCGTTCACGAGGCCCCTGGCGAAGACCTGCTGGTAGCCCTCGCGCGCCTTCTCGGGCTCGGTGAAGTAGTCGGAGAAGTCGGTGCCGATCAGTTTCTCCCGCGCCATTCCGGTCACCTTGATCGAGCCCTCGTTGACATCGGTGATCTTCCCTTCGGCGCTGATCGTGACCAGCGGGTCGAGGCTCGCCTCGATGAGGCTGCGGGCGTACTCGGAGGCCTGCTTGCGCGCGGTGATGTCGCGGGCTGCGGCGAAGACCCCCAGCACGTTGCCACTCACGTCCTTATACACGGAGGCGTTATACAGGACGTCGGTGAGACGGCCGTCTTCGTGCCGGATGGTGAGCGGGTAGTCGGTGACGAAGCCCTTCGCGAAGACCTGCTGGTAGCCTTCGCGCGCCTTCTCAGGCTCGGTGAAGTAGTCGGAGAAGTCGGTGCCGATCAGTTTCTCCCGCGCCATGCCGGTCACCTTGATCGAGCCCTCGTTGACATCGGTGATCTTCCCTTCGGCGCTGATCGTGACCAGCGGGTCGAGGCTCGCCTCGATGAGGCTGCGGGCATGCGTGGACACACGTACGAGCTCCTGCTTTTGCCGAAACAACTCCACGAACACGTTGACCTTGTTCGTCAGGATATGCGGTTCGACGGGCTTGTAGAGGAAATCGACGGCGCCGGAGTCGTAGCCCCGGAACATCCGCTTCCGATCGTGGGCTCCGGCGGTCACGAACAC
>Ga0209591_10000926_pt1 | contig 37805 bp, 36 predicted proteins | sample MAT01_FD_187207 | JGI IMG/M metagenome (GOLD analysis project Ga0209591, IMG submission 187207) | Freshwater microbial communities from Lake Fryxell liftoff mats and glacier meltwater in Antarctica - MAT-01 (SPAdes) (version 2) | ecosystem: Environmental > Aquatic > Freshwater > Ice > Liftoff... | reverse complement strand
CAATCAGTGAGAATGAACTCGCCGGATAGCAAAGATGTCGTTTTGCTAGTTAATGGAACAATCAGGATATCTTCAGATGTGTGCGGTGCGCTGACTACAACGGCAGGTCTTACTTTGGAGCTTGATAGGTCGGAGAAAGGGTATCGTACTAGAATAATGTCATTTTTGGAGTAGCTGGGCATAAACATCATCCTCGGTATTATCCCAAATTGCATCTAGCGATACTCGGCTTGTCTGAAGCCAGAATTCAGACTCATCATCAGGTAGGAAAGTAACGAGAATCCTTGCACCTTCAGGAATTTCTGTTGGTTCCAACAATTCAATTTTGCCTTGGCGAACGATCGCCCAAAGTGTCTTTAGCATAGGGTGAGTCCAGAATCGTTCGGGTTGTATCTCAGTATATCGGATTCGTTGAGGACTTGCCCAATCATGACTGATAGTTCGATCGGGCGATCACACTGAGGGCGATCGAGTTTTGTGTTTGCTGGGAATTGACGAAAGGGCGATCGCTCTTCAACAGCCTTTTTGCAAGCAATGAGACAAGGTGGCGAAGAAGTGAGGAGAGAAGTGCGATCGCTTTTAGGAGTGAAAGGGCGATCATCCGATCGCCCTTCACCACCTTTGCATCCGGTGCAACCATCAGGGGATTGCAGATAATCGCGGATGTTAATTCGGCTTATGTCACGGCAGTGGCAGGTTTAAGCATTTTTAAAACAGACGGTGCGTTGACCAATTATCAACCAATTATCATTCGATCTAGGGCGAGTTTTCCTAATTGGTATAACTCTCAGAAACGTTGTTCAATTTACTGGAGTTATTTTTCACATTGTTGGCGAGATGTCATCACATTTTAGATGATGCTGAAGGGGAAAAACGCCAATTTTTTATGCCCAATTTCCCCTGTCCAAGTATATTTATTTTTCGGCTATTCGATCGAGTTTTTCCCTCACCAACAAATCTAACAAAGAACGCAGCACAAACAAGCCACCACATCCCGCAACAGCAAAAGCTACGATCGCCCCCGTTTGATATCCGCCCACCAGCAGCACTGCACCCGTCAGTACCCCAAAACCAGTCATACAGGCAAAAATCAGAGTTTTCAGGGCTAAATTAATCCGTTTCAGGGCGCGATCGCTCTCGATGTTACGGACGCGAATTTGCAGCTCGCCATCTTCAATCCGCTGCTCCAAACGCTTCAGGAAAACTTGCGATTTGCTCGGCTGCTGCAACTTGTAGGTGATGAAATTTCGCGCTTGAAGAGCCAATTCTCCGATCGCATTTTTCCGTCCTTTACTTACCGCAATGGTCTTGACAAAAGGCTGAGCGCATACTAGGAAATTGTAGTTAGGATCGAGAGTTCTCGCAATGCCGTCCAGAGTCGTCAGCGACTTGACAATAAACATCATTTGTGCTGGCAAGCGAAACGGTTGTTGCTCGAACATGATGTACAGTTCGTTCTTGATTTCATTAAAAGCTTGAAAGTCGATCGGCTTATCAATAAACTTATCCAACAGAAAAGCAATCAGTCTCCGCACCGGCATCATATCCGGCATCGGCTCAACTAAGCCGATCGTAATTAAAGTATCGAGTACCTGATCGGTATCCTTTCTCAGCACAGCAAAAAAAGTCTTAACCATTTGGTCTTTCGCCAAAGACTTCACCTCTGCCATCATCCCAAAATCGTAAAAAATCAAGCTGCCATCTTCTGTCACCGCTAAATTTCCCGGATGCGGGTCAGCTTGAAAAAAACCATCAATTAACAACTGCTTCAAGTAACAGGAAATTCCGAGTTGATTGAGCTTCGTAATATCTACTCCAATCGCCTCTAAGCTAATCCTATCATCTACTTTAATGCCGGGAACATATTCTAAAGTCAGCACTTTTTGTGTCGTGTATTGCCAGTAAACTTTCGGAACAATAATTTGAGGGAATTCCTGAAAATTAAGGCTAAAACGATCGGAATTTTTCCCTTCTTGCACATAGTCGATTTCTTGATATAAAATCTTAAAAAACTCGTGATAAATAGATTCTAGGTCGTACTTGCGCGTCCAAGGCAAATGCCGATCGCAAAAACGCATCACTTGCCGCACCGCCTTCACATCCAAATCAAATAAACTTTCCAAACCCGGGCGCTGCACCTTCACAATCACATCTTCCCCGGTGTGCAGCCTCGCTTTGTGCACCTGTCCCAGACTCGCAGCAGCGATCGGCAATGGGTCAAAATCGCGGTACAAAACATAAATATCCTTGCCTAACTCTGATTCTACAAGGGCGATCGCCTCTTCGGAACTAAACTCAGGAACCCGATCCTGCAACTGTTCCAACTCCTTGACGTACTCCAGCGGCAGCAAATCCGCGCGAGTCGAGAGAGACTGCCCGATTTTAATAAAAGTCGGGCCCAAATCCAGCAAAGTATTGACCAACCAATGGGCGCGAATTCTTCTAGTTTGAGCAGAATTATTTTGCAGCAGTCCATCCCACCACAAAAAAAACATAAACTTTGCCGTCGCAGCAAAAACGTCTATTTGTCGTGCCAGCGGCGAATATTTAGAACGTTGCCAACGCAGGAGTTTCGGTGCAGCTTTTGTGAGCATAATATTCGTCGCGATCGATTTTCGTGCACCGCAAAGATTTTAACTGGAAAAGGCAGAATTGGGAACCGGTGCTTCAGACCGACAGCAACACCGGCAAATGACACGCGAACTACCATAGAGGCAGAAACCGGGTTTTTTACGACAATACTGCATCAACACCTTGAATTCCCAAAAACCCGGTTTCTTTAATAGACAAGATTGCAAAAGTCCTTTTAATCAAATTTTTGGACGGGCGGGACGCCCATCCCACAGGGAAAAAAAAATTGTGGGATGGGCGTCCCGCCCGTCCTAGGTATTTTTGCAATCTTGTCTAATATTTATGTGCCTAGGGCTCATGAATTTGGCTTGCAGGTGTCCTAGTCTCCGCCACGAGGCCAAGAAAGCGCAACTGCAAACCTCAAAAATCCAACGCCTTTCTTTAACTATTCTTCCCGATTAGAGACATCTGCTGCAAATTGGGGCAGAGTCAGAGTAAAACAGGTGCGCCACTGCTCAGCAGTTTCAGAATTTTCTGACGGACTGCTAGAAACATCAATATTACCATTCAAGTGCTGTACTAAGCTCTTTACCAGAGCCAGACCCAAACCAGTCCCCCGAATACCACTTTTGTCAGTTACACCAGTGCCGCGGCGGAACCTGTCAAAGATGTGTGGTAAATCATCATCAGAAATACCGCGCCCGCAATTAGAGACGCTCAAGAAAATAAGGTCGCTTGCTTCAGACACATCCAAAACTACCGCAGTCCCATCATCCGAGAAATTGCCAGCATTCGTCAGCAATTCCAGCAGAATTCGATTCAAGCTATCGAAATCGGTTTCGGACCACAACGAGCGTTTTGGTAAATTCACCACCAGACTTAATCCTTGATCCGCCCATTTTTTGTTAAAATCTTTAGCCAAATCCTGAATTAAAGGCTTGAGGTCAATCCTGATGCGAGACATAGGCGTTTGCTGAGAATCTAATTCTTTTAGCTTCAGCAAATCCTTAATCAGATTGATTTCCTGAGTGCATTCCTGATCCAGAATATCCAAATACAGAGTTATCTGCGCCGGCGATAATAATTCCCATTTCCGAAAGAGCTCAACAACTATTTTGATCTTCGTTAGAGGATGTTGCAACTGGTCGCTCGCGGCGGCAAGAAATTCATCTTTGAGCTGATTTAACCGTTGCAGTTGCTCTACTTGTTTGCGAGATTGTTCGTACAATATTGCCTGTACGTCAAGACTTTGCCTTAACTGAGCAGTTCGGTCTTCGACAAGAGTTTGTACTTGCTTGAGAGTTTGAGTTTGGATGATCGCTGTACTCAATTGAGCGGCGATTAATTCTACAACCTCTAATTCTTCAAGTTGCCAGATCCGAGACGATGAGTGCTGCAAAACCAAGAATCCCAATACCGTGCCTTGTCCGCTTGTCCCTACTAGGGGAACCAACAAAACGGCACTCATATCCTGTAGTTTCAAAATTTGTCTGATGGGTTCTGGTTGTTGCGCCAGCAGTTCGCGGGCGTCCGCAATGGCAAGGGATTGGGGAACCCGGTTGAATGCTTCCTGGCACAAACTAGACTCCGACATCCAAAAAGCAGGGAAATTATTTGATTTTGAGTTGGGTGTTTTGGATTTGGAATTAGCTGTTTTTTCCTTGGTTTTTGTTTTTGCTGTCGAGTTTTTTTTGCCCGCATTGCTTGGTTCTATTGCTGGTTTATTTAGGTCTTTTTTCTGACTGGATTCGCAAACTAATTCGACCTTGGCTTGTGGGGTTTGATTGGCAGAGCGAGTTTTAAATAGAGGGTCTGTATATTTCAACAGCAGGATTTGACCTCTATCTACTTCCAGGGTATCGGCGGTTGTTTCAATTACTCGCTGCAAAATTTGATCGACTTCTGAACTCGTGTCGATCGCGGCCGCGACTCTGACGAGGAGATTTTTGTATTTAGCTTGTCGCTGTAACTGTTGGTTTAAACTGGCAATTTCTTGATTTTTTTGGATGTGAGAAATTGCGATGCCGATCGCCTCTGATGCTGCTTCTAGGCGCTGGCGATCGGCTGCTGACCACTCATGAGGTTGCGACTTACCAAGAACGATCGTCCCATTTACAGCCCCTCCAAATCGCGCAGGCGCTGCCAAAATTGCCGGACAAGGCAGCGGTGTCACAGGGGAATTGGGCGATGAAGCTGCCGAAATCTCAAGATAGTCGGAGATGGCCACTATCTCGCCGTCTGCTAGCACGTTTGCGAAGACGGGATGTTCGAGTGATCTGCTAGGCGATGCTAATTTTGTGCTTTGGGAGTATTCGGGTGTTTGATTTGCATCCGCAGCGTTTGGTCGATCGCTCCTCTGAAGCCAGCAAGCATTCGGAATTACTACTTTCTGGTCAGCTACAGCAGCAACCAAACAGAAGTCTGCCCCACAAGCAACCCCCAAAGTATTTGCTATTTGTAGCAGCAGGATTTCTCGATCGATGTTGGTCGCGAGAATTTGGTAAATTTGCCGCCCCAGAAGGGCAGGATCGACTTGGTACTGCATAAGACGATCCAGAAATTTTTGGACTGATACTGGTTCTGCGATTTGTGGTAGATGCAAAGTGCAAGACTCTGACGGCGATCGGTCGATCGGAGTAAAGTCTTGATTTCCCTGGTAATCGATCATGGCAACGAAGCCTTTATTTTAATGATGTTTGAGCCTGCTCGCGCTGCAAATATAGAACCTATGGATAACAGTCAAGTGGACTGCGATCGGCCTGCTTTCTGTGTTTACGCAGCCCGTCGGCGGGTCACTAAATCTGTAAAAGACATACTCAGATCTGACCGAGTTCTATTTTGCTGTTTTCTACCCTTCGATCAGTACGGGATGAACTTTACACCCTTTACCGGATCAGGATAAATCCCATGAGCACTAATTTTGAACGTTATTATTATCAAGCTTTTCTAGAAACCGCTTGGTGACACCCCTCTCCTGATTCTGTGATGTTTCCTATTTAAGTTTGTGATCCTGGCAAATTTTTATTGTGATACAAATCAGGCGATCGAGTGACGCCGATCGCAAAAATTTAAAATCAAAAAATTTCCAGTCATCACAGAGCTGAGATTTTTCGAGTTTTTTGTCAAAAACTCATCGATCGCAACTTCTAGAAACGCTGGGCGAGTTCTCTGGTTAAATTTATCCTACTTCTCTACCTACTTATTTTGTGCTTCCTGTTGGGCTTGATCGCTATTTTGGCGGTAAAGTGCCGTCCGGTTGACAGCCGTTGCATAGCGGGGATGATTCGGGGACACGGCGGCCATCAAATCCGAAGCTTGCTGCCACTTAGCAGCCACTACTAACCAATTTTCGCGAGATTGAGCGGTTTTGCCATCGGTGGCTGCTTGCTCGGCCACTCGTACTGCTTGTCCAAAAGGGTCAACAGCAGAATTAGCATTTTCTTTAAAAGTTTTCCCAGCAGGTGTCGTTGCCAAGGGAGTGGCACTGGCAACTGCTTGGCTGGTGGCTGTTGTGCTGTTTGGCACTTGAGAATTGAGTCCTTTGTAGATGGCGGCCGCCGCAGCGAGCAACAACACGCTCAAGCTGATGCCGCCGACGATACCGCGCTGAAATTGTCGCGGTTGCTGCATCGATCGAGGTGCAGCGATTCTCGGCAAAGCCCGCTTGCCTTGAGCTTGGCGTTCGTGATGGGCGGCGGCCAAACGCTTGAACAAATTCGGCTTTTTGAGTTTAATTTCTTGAGACCACAGTAATTGATTTTCTGGATCGCGGCTAATTTCTTCGAGCCACAGCAGTTGGTGTTCTCGCACCAGCCGGCTGTTGATGTTGACTCGGCGAATATTGCGGGGCGAGAGGCCTTCCAAAATTTCTCGGATGCGATCGACCAAACTAGACTGTTCGAGTAGTTGAGGTGTTGCAGCTTCGCACAGCAGTTGCAGCACCCCTGAAGCAAACACGGCTCTAGCTCTGACACCAGCCTGTGCCAGTTCATCGTTCAGAATTTGAATAATTGAGGAAACCGAGCCCTCGTGAGCTTGTCGAGCAATATCATCTATTTGATTCGCCATAAAACTATCTTGACGCTTAGCAATCTGTTAATTTTTAATCCAAAGTCTCGGATTAGATTTTTACTAATACACGTTATCACTTACACTGCCAGGTTAAAATGAACAGATGCAAATCTTGCATACCGATCCCACTTAAAATTATCACCACAGCATCGAGCTCTTGCCAACAGGAAATAAACTATGGGTAAAGTAATTAGCGGTCAAATTTTTGTTTTAGATGACAACATTGATACAGATCAAATTATCCCAGCCGAATACCTGACCCTGGTTCCCTCGAAACCGGACGAGTACGAGAAGCTAGGCAGTTATGCGATGATTGGCTTACCGGATCGCTACGGCAAGTTTATCGAGACCGGTGAACAAAAAACCCGGTATCCGATTATCATTGCTGGCGAAAATTTTGGCTGTGGTTCTTCGCGGGAACACGCTCCAATCGCTCTGGGGGCTGCGGGTGTCAAAGCGGTGGTAGCCTTGTCTTACGCGCGCATTTTCTTTCGCAATTGCTCGGCTACTGGCGAATTGTACCCGATCGAATCGGTCGATCGACTTTGCGACTTATTTGTCACAGGCCAGGAAGTGACGATCGACTTTGCGGGCGATCGAATTATCAACCACACTCTAAATGCTACTTACTCCCTCAAGCCTTTAGGAGATGTCGGGCCAGTAATTGATGCCGGAGGGCTGTTTGCCTACGCACGCCAAACGGGAATGATTGCGGCTCGCTCTTAACTGCTAAAACCTGAAATGTAGGGTGTTCTTCGGCGCACCTTACAAATATCATTCACAAAATATTTACCCCGAAGCCCACCCTACAATAACTTAATACGCTTGGGTTAAGAACAATCTGATCTTGAAATTATCTGCGTTGATCTGCGTTGATCTGCCATCTATCTGCGGTTGGTCTATCAATCAAAGGTTTATACAATCTTGTCTATTCTACAATCACCAACTTATTCACGGTAACGGACAATAAGTTATCGGCCCATTAATTTTATTTGATTGAATTAAAAAAAATCGCCTTTTTTTAAGGGTCGAGCGCTTGACTTTGACCATTCTTTGATGTACAATCTAATAATGGGAATAGTGGCGAAATTAAATTTGATGTCACCACTCCCATTATCTAAATAATAACCCGAAAGTCCAGAAAAAGCAATAGGTAATAGTTCCTATTTTAAAGCGAATTTTGAACAAGATTGGCAGAAACCCAGTTCCTTCAACAATAACTTAATCAGAGCATCTGTGCGCCAGCTTTTGCCTGAGTCCGGCCCGGAGATGTATAGTTTCAAATCGAGTCAATAAAATTTAATAAAATCCGCTGGTGAGCCATGCCGAAAGGTCGCACATCTCCTGACTTCTCAGAATAGCATTTGCCAGCCCGAATATCCTCCGCTGTCAACAACTGCATATCCCAACCCTCGTGCAAAACTAAATCCTTGACATCCGCACTAAGTTGTGAGTGAAAGACATGGCGAACAACATCTCCTTCGACATCGTGACAGAAAAAAGAAACACTTGCTGGAGCCCAGCTAATTTCCTCTGATAATTCCCGCAACAGAGCCACTTCCGCAGTTTCTCCCGGTTCCAAGTGTCCGCCAAACAAAGCCCAATGTCCAGGATACCTAATATTCGGAACATCGTCCCGCAACTGGCAGAGAAACTTGCCGTCTTGGTATAAAATTGCGATCGCAACGTGAATGTGAGTCATAAGTTAACGAAGGAAGAAGGAAGAAGGAAGAAGGAAGAGGGAAAAAGTTGTAGTAGGGGCGGGTTCACCAACAATATCGAACACCAACAAACAATTTTAATAAACCCGCCCGCACCCACAAAAAATATCAAAGCAACATCAAAATCAATGCAATTTTCCTGATTTTCCCAAATATCGTAGAGGCGGGTTCACCCTAATCTATAATCAAAACGAAAAAGCTCAGAAACAAGCCCGGTCAAAACTTTGTTTCACCCTCAACTGTAATATAAAGGAAAAAGCTCGTAAACGCGATCGACTTTCAGCACACATCACCAAAGCCACAGCGCCCAAGTACAACTACAAACCTTTAATTTTTATGAAATCGACCTACTTAATTATTGAAAAACCAATTAGCGTGTAGCTATTTTGCTGTTTCAGCCGCTGGAGTACGCTTTAATTGTTCCATTTCCTCAATATAAACTTCACCTAAATCTTTACCAGCCAATTCCTTCACCGTGATACTCTTATAGCGGACTTTTCCCTTAAGCAACACTTCATCGCCAAGCTTCGGCAAAGCTTGCTTAGTTAAAATCCAAATTTTACCCGTACCGTCTTGAATTTGATAAGCCGCATTCCCCACAAACGGAGCGCGATTTTCCACCTTTCCCCGGAGATAAACTTCACCATCGACTTGCGGCTTTTGTTGAATGTCGCCAATACTAGCAACATTAAAACCAAGATTAAGTTGAGACATGGGTAAATTGCCACAACTGAGCAAACCACTGGTAAGTATTAGCAATAAAGAGCCTAGAGAGAATCTTTGAACCCAAACTTGCTGAGGAATGAGAATTAAATAACTTACAATTTTGATTTTTCTTGTGGGATGGGCGTCTCGCCCGTCCAAAAATGGCGGGCGAGACGCCCACCCCACAGGCTTGTGTAAATTATTTAATTCACGATTCTTAATTGCAGTAGTAGTCATTGGTCAACTAATGGGAGATTTGACATACGACTTACTCTAACAGAATCCCCAGAGTCGATCGCAAGTCAGAAATTTCTCTAGTACAATCCTTGACGGCGATTAAGCTAAAATCTAAAATCGTCAGCCCCTAACCCAGAGTCTACAATGGATGCCAAAACTGCTCAAATACTAGATGGTAAAGCTTTAGCGACCAAGATTCAAAGCGAACTGAGCGATCGAGTCCGCGCCCTACAGCCCCAGATGGGGCGTCCTCCGGGACTTGCGGTGCTGATGGTGGGCGACAACCCAGCCAGCGCGGCTTACGTGCGTAACAAAGAGCGAGCCTGCGCTAAGGTGGGTATAGCTTCCTTTGGCCAGCATTACCCAGCAAATGTGACTCAAGCTGAGCTCGAACTTGCAATTCATGCACTCAACGAGGACGATCGAGTAGACGGTATTTTAGTCCAACTACCGCTACCCGAACACTTAGATGCAATTTCGCTGCTGTACCAAATTTCCCCAGACAAAGACGCTGACGGACTTAACCCTATAAATTTAGGCCGCTTGGTGCGATCGGAGCAAGGTTTGCGCAGTTGTACTCCCGCCGGAGTGATGCGGTTATTACAGGAATATCAGATTGATTTGAAAGGAAAAAATGCTGTTGTTTTGGGACGCAGTATTTTGGTGGGTAAACCGATGGCGTTGATGTTATTAGAAGCTGATTGTACTGTTACTGTAGCTCATTCGCGGACGCAAAACCTAGAATCAATTACTAGCCAAGCCGATATTTTAGTAGCCGCGGTCGGCCGCACCGAAATGATTACAGCTAATATGGTTAAACCGGGAGCAGTAGTAATTGATGTTGGTATTAACCGTGTCGTCAATCCAGATGGTACTAGCCGTTTGGCTGGAGATGTAGATTTTGATGCTGTGAAAACAGTAGCCGGATTGATTACGCCGGTGCCCGGAGGAATCGGGCCAATGACTGTTGCTATGTTGTTGGAAAATACAGTTTCGAGTTATTGCAAGAAACAAGAGAGCTGAAGGCAAAGCATTTAACTGATGGCAGAAAGAAGATGGAAGAAATCAGCAAATAATAGATTTCTTGCAACATTCTAATTTGATGTTTTACCGCTCGTATATTGCACAGGAAATCTGTAGGGACACGGCACCGTGCCGTGTCGTACACGCTACCTTCGCATCTATAGCGAGCCGTCAGCAATTGTTTCATTCAGTTGACAGTTGACAGTTGACAGCACTTGACAAAAGAAGGAAGAGGATTGGAGTAATGAATAGTCTGATTTTAATTTATCCCGATCAGGGTTCCGGCTTTAAACCAATTCTTTCTGGTAATTCTTGTAGGGGCAATACCCCCGCTGGTATAGCCCCGTCATTGCTAAGGCGGGCAAAAAAGAGCACCGCCCTACATATTTGTAATATGATTTAGACGCGCTATATTTAACCTGATTTAAGCTAACTACTTGAGATACAGCGGTAACGACGAACTCTGCCGGGATGAGGCTAACAATACCATTTACGACGATCGGACATGATATTAATGAACATATTCAGCATAAACTAATCCCTGAGCTTGGAGAGATTCACCTTTCAGCAAAAGATTGACTTCAACACAACCTGTCACTTCCTCAATAAAGGTATATTGGCGCACTTGATTGTCAGGTATGACTAGCTCTGTCATAGCATCAAAATCCACATTAATTAATAACCTATCTTGTTCGTCAGCCGCTTCTATCTGCAAAGCTTGAGGCATCCTTAAGCTTCTATCAGAAAACAGTGAAGCCATAACTCCAGGCAAACGTAAAGGTACTTCTGGAGAACTCGACCAATCCCAATCTATCCTAATACTAGAACCGAGAAAAATTTTACTCACTTCCTTACCCACATAAATGAAAATATAAGGCAAACCTCCTAAGGAATGATCTTTATTAGTGCGTCGGTCTAAAATTAATGTAATTTGTCTGCCATCCTCACAGGTAGTAATAGCCACCAACCACTCCCAACCTATATCCTCACCCCAACGAAATCGACCAAAATTGCGATCGTGATAGCAAAAACAATTGCGATCGAGATTGAAAGACTGTCCGCCGATTGACAATTCACCGATTACTTGGCAACCAGGGACTAAACCCCAACCAATGAAACCACTCCCAAAAGGTGAATCCTCCGTGACTAAAAGTGGCATGACATCCGCCTGCGCTTGAAAATTGATTGATAATTGCGCCCGGGGATCGCGAACTTCTACCGCATAGTTATTACCATTAATTTCTAAATCAACATTCTCACCTCGTACAAGTAATGGGAATTGCTGCACCATATCTTGTTTCCATTCTAGTGAAAAAACGGTAGCAAAAGTAGCTAAAGGCGAATCAGGTCTAATTTGTTCAGCAATTTGTTCCGAGGCTAAGTTGACAATTAAGCTAACTTGAATTTCGCCCTGTCCTGGTCTACCCATCATCGTTATATTCACCAGCACTCGCAGTCCAGTTTGCTGATTGAAAATAATAAAATGATACCAATCTTTCCAATCTAGGGGTGATAATGTGTCTAGTAAGGGAATGCGCAGCGCTTCTACACGCGCCAGGAGTTCTTCATCAATAGTCATAATTTATCCTAGCTACATCCATTAACGCTGGAGCGAAATCGGTTCATCAAGAATATCATCTAAGCTGACAGGATGCTGAGGAATTGGGGTCAAGAAGTCTGGAGAGCGATCGGCAATATTCTTGACTTGAGTAGCAATCCGAGGTGACAGTTGAACTAATCCAAGTGCGATCGCCCCAAACCACTGTTCTGCATCCATGTCCCCTTGGTTAAGCAAGATAGTACCAGAGACATTTGAACTAGGAATCATGTTCTTAATTATAGCTGAGTTTGAATCGATCGCCCCTAAACTCCACAACCAGTTTTCCCAGTAATAAATTACACCCCTGCTGCGACTGGGAACACCAAGTGACTCATAGTAAGCATTAGCAGCAGACTGGCTAATTGCTAACCAACGCGGGAGTTGAGATGAAGCAAAGGCGATTAGTCCATTCTTAAAGAAACGAGTACGACTCAACCGACTCAATAATTTAGAACCTGGTTCAGTTTCCAGATATTCCCTTCCCTTGTGATTGAGTCGGAGCAAAATTTCCAGAACTAACCAGCGAACAGGAAGCAGATCGAATCCTGATAATCCGGTTGCTAAATTATAGCTGGATTGGAGGGATCTGTCTGTTAATGAATCCGAGATTGGGGGTATTTGAGTTGCGATGTTTTTCAAATTCACGGCGATCGCTGGTGAAAGTTGAGCTAATCCGAGAATCAGGGCAGCAAACCAGCGATCGGCATCTTTCCCCAACTCTGTAACAAACTCTTCTGCTAAAAAAGGAGGCACCCCAATTGTACTACCACTCTCACCCACCTCTAAATCCACTTCGGCCAAACTAAACCACCAGCACTCCCAAAGGTAGAGAAGAGAACCTTGGCCATTCTTACCCTTGAGAACCGACTTAATACTTGATAAACTCTGAGAAATCCAGTCGGAAAACTGAACGCCGTTTAAAGCACTAACTCCATTATTAAAAAAAGACGTAAAACGCAACTGACGCAATAACTCACTTCCCGCTGGAGACCCCGCATATTTATCTCCAGTTTGACATAATTTTACCAGAATTTCCGCAACTAGCCAGCGCATAGGAATCTGGTCAAACTCCATCAATCCTGACATTAAACCTAAAATTGGTGACAACTGACTATCCTGTGTAGGAAAAGGCAATTTTACCTTTAAAGATAATTCTATTACTGCTTCATTATCTAGAGATTTAATAATTTCAATCTTTACAGGAATCCCTGCTTCCTGAACCCCCGGAAACCGCAACCAACTCTTGATAATTTGTCCAGCTTTTAAGTCAGAGGGAATTTGCAACCTCATTGTTTGACTCTTTTCTTCCCCACCCGCTAGCACAATATAAACTGGTTCTAAATAACTAACAGATGAAATAATTTGCTCTTCACTAACCACCCAATCCTCTAGTTTTGGATGTAATAATAGACTTTCTCTACTCTGGTTATGCAGCAAAAGTTGCAGTACCAGAGTTGTACCTGACGGAATTTTTAGATTAATTTGGGGGATTTGTATCATAAGTTTCGATAGATTACATAGTTAATTAATTCTTTAAGAAATCGACGGTCTTGCACTGAACAAACCCCTTGTTCTTCGGGTTTTAAAGCGGTTTCCATCTGAAGAAAATCTAAACTCTCAAAAATTTCTGCCGCTTGGTTTGCTAATTTTCGTGCCACAGTCCAGCCGTGTTCAATGCTACCACACTGTTGCATTTTTTCCAGGATGAAAGCAATCTGATCTGGTGTTTTTTCTTCCCGACGCTGAGCGAGAATTTCCAAAATTTTTGGTGCTGCTGCGCCACTGTTAGCAATTACATGATTGAGCATTAAGGTGCGTTTTCCTTCGTAGATATCTCCACCAATTTCTTTACCATAAGTTTCCATTTCTCCTTGAAGATTTAGCACATCGTCTTGGATTTGAAAGGCAATCCCCAGAATCATCCCAAACCGGGTTAGACTCGCTAAAGGTTTGACTAAATCTTTGGGACTCGCTGCTGGATGTCCGATAATTAAACCCAGGCGACAGGGTGTGATGAAGGAATACCAACAGGTTTTTTTGACACACATCTTGAAATAGTCTTGGTCGCTGATTTTTGAGGTATTCGTTGCTACCCAGTCCAATTCCATCGCTTGTCCTTCTACGGATTGTTGCGCCATGAAATCTATTTCATGGAGAATGTTTATAGTTTTAGATCCCCCAATGGTTGCTAGGTTTTCTAACAGCAAACCTACTGCTAAAACGTTGGTTGCATCTCCAACATTAATGGCACGAGGAATACCAATCATCTGATGTAAGGTATCTTTACCTCGTCGAGTTTCCGAACCGTCTTCAATGTCATCGTGAATCAGAAAAGCATTATGATACAGTTCCAAAGCAGAGGCGGTTTTTATGGCTAAATGCCCCATTCCGCCTACGGCTCTTGCTACACTTATACAGATTGTAGGACGTAGCATTTTCCCTGCCCGTAACGGATAATCCATTAACAAATCGTATAAAGGTGTATATGCTCCAGATTGTTCTCGCTTAGTTTTGATGGTTTCTTGAATTGTAGTAACAATTGCTGAACGAGAACTCTGCAATGCCTCATTGATAATATTTTTATCAAACATTATCTCTGATTGGGACTCTTCGCTATTTTTTTCACCATTAACTTCTTGGGTTGTTTCTGCAACTGAAAAAGTTAGCGATTTTTTTGCCTTTGATACAGATTCGCTTTGAGGGGTGACTGAGATTTCTATTGATACAAATTCTTCCTCTAGTTGGCGATCTGGGATGGCGGTTTTTATGGTAATAACTGGCTGGTTAGAAGGCTTTAGTTGCTTTTTTTCGCGCAGCTTGAGGGAATTTAGCTGAAAAATCAACCAGGAAAAACCGCTAAAAACAACTAAAAATAATAATTTTTCTTCTGGCATAAAATCTTTCCCTAGCTATCTAATGGTTTCTGTCAAGTAAAGTCAGCTTGAGCAAGAGTTTCATTTGTGAAACAATGAGTGCGGGCTAGATTACCTGCGGGTGAATCTCACTTCTGCACATATATGTTTATTCCCCCTTTTTTAGGGAGGGAGATCAAAAACTTTGCTAGTTTTAAGAACCCCCAACTCCTTAAAAAGCAGGGCTAAGAAAAAGTTACACATTGTAGAATGTGCAGTCTAACTGAAAAAAGTAGGTTTTTTAGACAAGAAGAAGTGGCGCATCCTGCTTGCGGTAACAACCGTTAACTAACCACTGACCAAGCGACGGTAATACTACCACTGTTATCCCAGTACCAGGGTGTTTCATCATTCTTCACAAATGTCAAGATTTGACCTGGTTTTAAGCGGATAGTTTTCTTAGTGCTGACTTCCTCAACATTGCGGTTGAGCTTATCAAAAACCACTAGGGCATAGGCGGGGAGATGGGGATACTTCAATTCTCCTAGTATGGGTTCTTCGGGATGGGGCATTCCGGCGGCTGTAGTTTGCTTTCCTGGTTTGAACGTCCACTCGCCTGATGGAGAAAACTCAATCAAAACTTCTTTGTCAGTGGGATTGGTAAAATCCACTCCGTCTGAGCTTGTTGCAGGAACTTCAAATTTACCACTGAGTTTTAGTGGTATTTCTATTTCTGGGTTTGGGTCAATAATCGACTCTTTTCGGAATGCCATTCCGTAGGATTCACCCAAACCACCGCCATAAGATAAAAGTGGGGTGGCGACACCTGTGGCAAGATCAACTTTCACTACTCGGTGTCCAGCGCCTACGCCATAGATTACACCATTAGCAGAAGTTGCAGCAATACCATAGACATTAGGAATCCCAAAGGAACCTATCTTGGTGCTGCTGGGAGGATGGGAGATATTAACCTTGTAGAGTTCAGCATTAATTGTGGACAAATATAGGTCATTATTGACAAAAGCCAAGTCTCCTCCTGATACAACGGGCAAATTGCCGATCAGAGTCGCAGCACCAGTAATGGTATTGACAGTATACAGACTGTTGCCGCCAGCCGCATAGAGCGTTCCGTCTTGATTAAATGTAAGGGCATTGGCAACGCACCCTAAAGAACCGATCGCCCTAGCCTGAGCATTGTTAGGGTCAATTTTGTAGAGGCGGGAAGGGTCAACCCCCCACAATTCACCGTTGGGAGACCAGGCGATGTCAAACATAATAACGCCCATCCCACCAATGAGGGTTACGGTATTTGTGTCAAGTTCAATTGTGCCTAACTGTCCGCGATCGTCTGAAATCCACAGTTTGTTGATCTCACTCATTTTTTTAACTCCTTGTTAAGGTTTGCTAAGATTTTTGGGGCGAAAGTCAGGGAACCGCATCTTCCGCCTCGGTTAACGCTGGATTAAAACGGCTTCACTAAGGATATCAGCCAAGGTAGCTAAAGGAAAAATAATTTTTCTAACGAATTATTACGAATATAATATTTTCTCTACCACTCAAAATACGTTTAATTTTGAAGAACATTTTTAAGATATGATGTGAGCGGTCAACTCAGCTTCTGCCCTTTGAATGTCACGGTTGGATATTTTTTACAGAGCTAGGGTAAAGTCAGTAGCGATAGCCTATTGATAATTTTTGAATGCCGATCGCTCTAGTCGCAGGTAAACATAAAAACTGTCTGTGTAAGGCATTTAAGCTGAATTAATCGGCAAAATGATTCCATGTGACACTTAAAAGGGCGGAAAGTGGGGTAAATCTAAACAATTGCAGGAGTTATGTTATGCCCAAGCTATATTTCAGAACTCTGTTAGGTGACAAGACTTATGGCAAAGGTTTTTTTGCCTATAACAATTCTCAAACGGCTAACGATCAGGAAATCGTTTACCATACGGATTTAACAGAGTTTTTCTATAAAGATCCTGAGACGGAAATCGATAGAAGTAAAGGGGGCGCAAGGGGGACTTTGCACTTTGTGATCGGGAGCCCACGAAATAATCCGGCACCGGCAAGAAGTGTTTTTAATATGGAGTTGGCCGATCCGCAGGGTGGTTTGTTCACGGATAAAGGCGATCCTTGCCGCCCGGGGCATCTGGGTGCTATCCAAGGGAAAGGTATTAAACTAGAATGGCCTTACATGGGTGATGGAGAGCCTTCTTGGTGGGCCCAGAATGTAACACCAACTCCAGCACCAACTCCAGCACCAACTCCAGCACCAACTCCAGCACCAACTCCAGCACCAACTCCAGCACCAACTCCAGCACCAACTCCAGCACCAACTCCAGCACCAACTGGGGGAGAGGTAATTTGGCCATTCCCTTTAAAAAATGATGATTTGGAGAAGCTTCTGCTGTGGTTTTATTACTATAAAGGGCGGCGAGATTTTCCCTATAGCTATTTGTACTTGGTTAACCTGAGCTTTAAGGATCTCAGGTATATCAATCTCAGTTTTTCCTACTTGTTTGGTGCCAATTTTGCGGCTAGCAATTTAATGGCGGCTAACTTGGGCTACGCTTATCTATGTTATGCCTATCTGGGCTATGCGTATATTGGCTATTCCTACTTGGGTTATGCTTATCTAGCTTTTGCGGATCTGAGTCATGCTAACCTGAATTATTCAGACCTTAGCTACGCTTATTTAGGGTATGCGAAGTTAAAAGAGACGAATCTGCGTTATGCCAATTTGAGTTATGCCTACTTGGTAGGGGCTGATTTGAGCAATGCTGATTTAACAGGTGCTAATCTGACTGGGGCAATTTTAATTGGTGCTAATCTGACGGGTGCGATATTGACTGCTGAGCAGCAGCAAGTGTTGGCAACGCCGCTGTGGTATAGTATCCATCAAGGTCAAGACGGTAAAACGACTTCGGTTGATTATACTGATGTTCCCGATTTTGGTAAACTGTCGATCGACCTGACAGCAGATACTGAGTTGTTGTTGACTTTGAATGTGCCTGATACTTGGAACAACAAAGAGGCGATACACAGTTGGTTTGCGATCGCTGTTGATGGGCAAGTAGTAGCTGAAGGATTATATAGTTCAGCTACAGCCGGTCAACGAGTACCGATCGCAGTTTCTAGTGCCAAAAAATTCACCAAAGGGACTCACTCGGTAGCGGCCCAGTGGAAAACTAATGAGGGTGGAGAATTGGCGATTGGACCCTATGGAACTTCAATTTTAACTGCAATGGCAGTTTCTTAAGCTGGTTTGCCTGAAGTGGCGATCGCACTCTAACTCAAAGCAGCTTAAAGGAGTGCGATCGCCTGTACTTAATAATAAATATTCCGCCTCAGCAAAAGGAGTCAAAATGCGTAGTTTCTGGTACAGCCTACATCAAGGGATAGAAGCAAACACTAAAGCAACATATTTGGTGGATATCCCCAATTTCAATCGATTAGCTATTGAGCTAAAACATCCCGCTAAACTCTTACTGACTTTAAATGTTCCCGATACTTGGAGTAGCAAAGCGGGAGATTTTAATTCTTTTGCCTTAGTGGTGGACAATCAAGTGGTTGCTGATGGTGTTTATCAGTCAGCGATCGCCAATCAGAGAGTACCGATCTCGATATCAACAGTAAAAGAACTCTCAGCCGGGAATTATGCGATCGCAGCGCAGTGGAAAACTAAAGAAGCTTCCGATCTTTGGATTGGCGCAACCGGCACAGCTATTCTGAGCGCTCGAGTGATTGTCTAAATCCAATATAAAGATGACTGAATCGCAAATTTCTGTTTCCTCCTCACAGGTAAAAAAGTCTGTTCGGGGGAAACGCATTGTTATGACAACCTACGGTTCCTATGGGGATGTGCACCCCTACATGGCGATCGCGATCGAATTACAAGCCAGAGGGCATCGCGTCGTAATGGCCATGAGTGAGAGCTATCGGCCTAAAATCGAAGCCGAAGGTATCGAGTTCCATCCTATTAGACCGGATGCGGTCATTAATATCCAGCAGGACGGGCCATTAATTCAAGCCCTGAAAGAGTCTAAGAGGGAAAGTGAATATGCCATTTCCTATGCCTTAATGCCCCATCTGCGATCGACTTACAGCGACCTGAAACAGGCAGTACAGGGAGCCGATCTCCTAGTGACTCATCACCTTTCCTTCGCGGGTGCCTTAGTCGCTGAAACAACAGGAATTCCTTGGGTATCGAGCGTGCTCTCACCTATCTCCTTGATGTCGGCCTACGATTTGCCCAACGCTTTACCTAGCAATGCCTCATCTTACGAACAAGCCTTAGCGCTGTTGGCAAACGATATGCAGATGCGCTACACCCGATGGTATTCTCGCTTTTTGAGTGCGCCAGCGCGTCAACTCCGGGCGGATTTGGGCTTACCACCGAGTTATGACCCGTTTTTTGAAGGTCAACATTCCCCTAACTTAGTGCTAGCACTATTTTCCTCGCTGCTGGCGGCCCCTCAACCCGATTGGCCTATAAGATCCTGCGTGACGGGGTTTCCCTTCTACGATCGCAACTACGATCGAGAATTGTCTCCCGAACTAGAGGCATTTTTAGAAGCAGGAAAGCCGCCAATTGTGTTTACATTAGGCTCCTTATTTGTGTGGACTCCGGGGAATTTTTACTTAGAAAGTGCGATCGCAGCCCAGCAGTTAGGCGATCGGGCTGTTTTACTGGTGGGGCCTCTGGCGAACAATTTCCCATCCGATCGTCTACCGGAGGGGATTATCGCCGTTGACTATGCACCTCACTCGCAAATTTTTCCGAGGGCTGCGGCGATCGTGCATCATGGCGGTGTGGGAACGACGGGACAGGCCTTGCGATCGGGTAAACCGATGCTAGTGGTTCCTTTTGCTCACGATCAGCCTGACAATGCAGCCCGTTTAGTTCGCTTGGGAGTAGCCCGCACCATTTCTTCCGATGACTGCAATGCCGATCTTCTGGCTACCGAGTTAAAACACTTGCTCTTTGACCCAAAATATGCAACGAACGCAGCACAAATGCGTCAGATCATGGAAACAGAAAATGGTATTGCTGAGGCGTCTGATGCTATTGAAGCCTACCTGAATGGTGATTTGAATCAGTTTATTAGTTGGCGATCGCGATCGGGTAGTTAGTTTATGGTTAATTATTATAGTTCCACCGCCGGCCTCTTAGCTCAATGGCTGCACAATCTCATCGAAATCCTGCGTCTTCAGCAAGGTTCTACTTGGAGAGATTTGGTATTAACTGTTTCTGGAAAAACTGCCACCATCGAACTAGATGGTACTCAGTTACAACTGCGTGCTGAAGGTGGCGATAACCTGGAAATTTATATTGAATCTGTCCAACAGCAATCTATAAATTTTCGCAGTGACGCGGAAACCCTCAGAGATCTTATTATGGGTTATTTAACAGTAGATGGAGCCGTAGCAACTGGCAAAATTTACCTGCGTGGCGACTTAAAAGACTTGCTGGGAATTCATCAGGTAGTTGTGGGAATTTTAGCGGATGGTGCTGTTAATCCTCAGTTACAGCGATTGTGGGAAGATTTTGACCAAGTGTGGGAACGTCCTTTGTATCCTCCTCTTTGTCGTTCTCTACAGTCCCAGAAAGTGTCCTACGGTGAGTTAGTGCGTCAGATTCCTGAAGATGTGCTTCTCATTGATATTGACGATCTAGTATAGCGGTTAGGAATTTTTGACAGCAACAACCCGAATTCGGCGATAATCTGCATTCCAATTACCGTTGTGGTAAAGGGCGGGCCACAAACGTTCTTCAACTTTACTAATTACGTGCGATCGCACGAACTGCGACAAACCCGACAAAAACCCGCCTGCAAACATCTCAATCCAATTTACCATACCAGCGCTGCCACCTTCTAGGGGAGTTGGGCGATCGAACAAAACCGCATAACTCACCTCAAAACCGTGGTTTTCCAACAGCAGAGCATACTCGCCGATACTCGGAAAATACCAAGGATTAAGCGATTCAGGCTCCTTCAAGCCAATTTCCGACAAAACGCTCAAAAGTGCACGGGCGATCGCACCTACATTCCCCTTACCGCCAAACTCAGCCACAAAACGGCCTCCCGGCTTCAGCGCTTTTTCCACGCAATTAAGCACAGCATCCGGTTGTTTTATCCAGTGCAAAACAGCATTAGAAAACACAGCATCTAACGGCTCTTCTACTTGAAAATCCCTAGCATCCGCAGCCACAAAGTTAATGTGAGGATAATTAGATGTAGCAGTGGAAATCATCGCCAAAGATGAATCAATACCTTGCACAAAAGCACCACTTTCAGCAATCTTTGCAGTTAACTGTCCCGTACCGCAGCCCAAATCCAGAATTCGTTCTCCAGCCTGCGGAGCGAGTAACTCCAATAGCGATTCGCCGTACTCCCAAACAAAAGCATGACTTTTCTCGTAAAGAGCAGAATTCCAAGCATCTTGTGACATTTTAAATTCCTCAAATTGTAAATTACACAGGGCGGTTGAAACCGCTTCTATACAACCAAAACCCGCCTGCGCGGGTTGAAGAGTGTAGCGATAAACCAATACGGTTCACTTAAGATTGTCCGAAGAGAGGAACGAAGCAATCACAGTATTTATTTTTCATGATTTTTTTACCGCCTGGATCGTCTTAAGTAAACCGTATTGAGCTATAAACCCGGTTTATGAGACGCGCGCGCGATTCGTTATTAAATCATTTCCCAGCAAGCAGATTAATTCCATCCCCATCAATACGACAAACCCTAATATTTTCCAAAATGCGCGCTCCCTGCTTTTCATAAAAAGCAATTCCCGCTACATTCTTAGCATTAACAGTCCATTCCATGCGCCCGCAATTTGTGGATTCAGCAATTTGTGCCAAATGTTTTAACAAAGCTTTACCAACTCCCATACCGCGCATGGGAGCTTGCACAAATAAATCATCAAGCCACAAACAAGGCTGCGTCAATAAACTTGAATAGGTAGCATAAAACATAGCAAATCCTACGGGAGTGCCTTCAATTTCTGCCAACAATACCCGCACTAGCGGAGGTTGACTAAATAAAGCTTGCTGCAATTGGTCTGCTGTTGCTGCTAACAAAGTTTTCGCTCCATCGAACTCGCTTTTTTGCGCGATAAAAGTCAGAATTATTTCCAAGTCGGTAAGTTCTGCTTCTCGAATTTTGATATCCAAATTAGCCATTGTTTGATTCTCAATCTCACCTATTAATCACTGTATTAAATGCCATGATTAATGTCCAATATCTTTTTATCTAACAACTTATAAGCTGTCAAACATCTAAACTGCATTAACTAAGTTACCTTTATTTTTTATTTTTCGGTTCCATTTCATAATTAGTCCTCCTTCATTTAATAGTTTATGTAACAGTAATTCTAGTTTTTCAATGGATTCAAATAATCTATTGGCAACATATTCCTTGGCGGAATGCCATACTAATTCAACTCGCGTTATAGTCAGGGCTATACTTGGGCAAAAACTCTATGATTAGATTCGGCATCTCTTCCGCTATTTTCTGCAAAGTTGCTGCTTTTTTATGAAAACTAGCGTTGTCCAAAATTATCACAAACTTACAGCCTTTATCTTTAAAGTCTTCCGCTAAATTTCCTGGCAATATCCACTAGGCTCTTAAATCTCCATAAAAAATTTTCTCTTCACTGCATAAAAATTAGCAGAATTCCCAGATGGAATAAAATCTACCCATCTTTTTTTGTCTGAATATCTCACTCCACCCATGACATTAATACTACCCTTTCGTCGGTCTCCTATGAATGTTGCTTCGAGTCCCTTTTTTACACCAGTTCTTCCTTCTGATCACTCTTAAACTAAATCCACTCTCATCCCAAAACCATACCTGTAAAAGGTCTGGAGATTTTTTTTCTATTCTTAGATACTCAGATAATTTATTTTTAAATAAACACCTTTCTACGGCATCTTGCTGATCCTCTAAGCTATATTTAGCGAGCGAGGTAAACATACTTTTTTGATTTTAAAATCCTCCTTACTTGGGTACTACTCAGATCAATTCCCGTCTTCTCTCCTAAATATATTGCAAGTCTAGCTGTTGTCCATCTTCCAAACTCATAGCCATATTTCTCAGGCTCTACTTCAACTGTTTCTAAAAGTAAATTAATATATTCTTTTGTAGCTTTTCGGTAATTACCCTTCATCCTATTATCTTTAAAACTGTCTAAATTATCAGGATCGCCATGGATGCGACCATAAGCAATTTTTCTCAGAGAGCATCCTATTAGTTCAGCCGTTTGAGCTTGTGTATTTCCGCTATTTAGCAATAAAAAAATTAAGGCTCTTTGCCGAATGTCTGGATGCTCATGCTCCTTTAATACTTGTTGAAGAGTTTTCCTTGTCTCGGAACTCAGGAAGTTTTTACTAGGCATTGACTTTTCCTAAATATGGTCATATTATATTATACAATATGCGTTTTAAATGCACAACAGCTTAGAACTTCCTGCTCATTTGTTGGCAGATGGCTCGATAACATTTCCACAATTTATGATCCTTAATTCTAGTTATTTATTGGGGAAGAATTTTGAGTAAAAGCTTAGACGATTTTCTGGTATTGGCATTTTTGTAAAGCTTCAACTAAGCAAGAAGCCTACACTTTTACCTCCGCTATTGAGGGATTACCCAAAGATAACTCTAAAAAAGGTTGAGAACTTCCCAAACCACTAATTTGTGCTGGATTTAACATTTCTACAATTAACTAGCAGTAAGTTTCTTGATAATGAAGAACCTATAGCCTGTAATCTCAATTGGTCAAAGCTCAACTCCAGAATGTGTCACGCCAAACATTGTTACTGTTGAAGTGCATTTTCTGTAGAGTGGAGCCACCGATCGCCTCAATATCGGACTTGACAATACGCCCTACAAGCCCCAAGCACAGGTAGAATTTTATCTCTTTAGCTTTCTAACCTCAAACATTAACAAGCTTTTCAATCCTTCTCTTTGCCGCGATTAAATTCAGATCTAGATTGGCTGATTTAGCAACTGCAAATGCTTCTAGATAATAATCAAGTGCTTCAGTTTGATTACCCTGAGATTGTTGTACATCGCCTAACCCAAGTAAAGCAGAGGCGAGATATCCGAAAAATCCTACTTTTTCAGCAAATAGGCAAGCTGTTTGATATGAATCCAGTGCCTTCTCTAATTGGTTCATCTCATAATACACTTGACCAATAGCATGGTGTGAGGGAGCAAAAAAGATTTCTAGACCAATTTCCTGTCTCAACGCTAAAGATTGCTCATAGTAAGACAAAGCTTTATCCAATTCTCTTCTATACCTATGAATAAAGCCAAGATGACGAGTTGCATAGGCTTTTTCAAGTTTGTAATCACTGTTCTGAAGTAGGCTATAAGCTCTTTGATAATACTCAAAAGCTTTGTCCATATCAGCCTGATTTTTAGGGTCAATTTCGGCTCTTTTCTGAAAGAGAATGCCAATATGGAAAATAGATTCCGCAATCCCCCGTGTATCTGCCACTTCTTCCCTTAACTTTAATCCTCGTTCAAAATACTCTAAAGCCTCATCGTAGCTGGAACTAGAGAATAGATACTGATAAACAAAGCTCCACCCGTACAAATCTTCGACATCTGCCGAGAAACTTTTATCGTTTAAATGTTTTACCTTTGCCTTAACTTCAAGGAGTATCTGGCGAGGAGTATTAAAGTCAGAATTATTAAGTAACCCTTTGTGCAGGATTACTTTCGCAAGTTGGGTTTGAATAAGTAGCCAATCTTTGAGTTCTCCTTTTTCTTCTATAAACTTGAGAATGTCAGAGTTTAAAACTCTAAGTGCATCATCGAATTTACCTTGATAAAGTAAAAACTCAGAAACACTGTATATTGAGCCAATCAGTTCCCTGTAAGACTGCTCAAGTTTGAGATTTTTGTAGATCATTGTTTTCTTCTCTAAGCCGTGGATAATCTCGACCGATCAGGGGCTAGTCTACTTGAAAAAAAGTCGCTCTTGGAATAGCTCTGGTACACTTTGTTTCATGTAGCTTCTGTAGTGCTGGATAAATTGATCTTGTAGATTACCGTACTTTGCCAGTGAGTAACTCAAATATAGTTGTGTGCGAGAGCGAGTAGAGCGATTTTGACTTGACTTGTGCGGTGTTAAAGAATGAAAAATGATCACATCTCCAGCGCTAGTTTCACCATAAACAACCTGCAATTTGTCAACTGAAGAATTAGGTAAGTACCAAGATTTTCCTCCCTGTTGAATTAGTTGATCATGATAACCGGGGAATAGCTCAAGACAACCGTTTTCACGATCGGCATTGTTGATCGCTACCATCACTGAAAGCATATCCTGATAAGGAAGTGGTGACCACCAATTAGCATCTTGATGAATGGAGTAACCCAGTTGTCCTGGAAATTGAAAGATGAGTTTGTTGCTGAACAGCATAGGAAGACCATCTAATAGGATATCTACTACTTCTGTGAGGCGATAGTCATTAGCAACATCCATAAATATTGGTGAAATATCACACACAGGATGGAACTTTTGTAATTGCATGGTTCCGCGCTCTACCCAACAAAATCGAGTCCTAAGATTGTCCGGATGGATAATTTCAGACAATGCAAGTAATCGATTTACTTCATCATGCCACTGCTTTACCTCTTCTTGAGAGAAGACTTCACGCAAAATGACAAACCCTTGAGTCTTAAATTGGTTAGAAATAGATTCAGATACTAACATAAGTTATTTTTGATAATCATTGAATCTTAACTAAAACGAAGATTAACACCGATGAATTTCTCAGCTAATCATGGAAATCTTAATTACCTTTGGATGATCGAAGCCGTGTCCTCAAATTCGATCTTCACTGAAGCACTTACCCCGATCGCTAATAATCAGAATTTAGGTAACTAATCGGCGATGACCAACAATCAGTATCCTTCCTAAACTTAGACCGTTAGATTCTAAACGACATTGAAAACCTACAGCCTCGAACGTTTCCAAGAGCGTCTGAGTTGACCAAAGCCACATACGATGCTCGTCTGAAAAATACTCTACATCACCCATCCCTTTCTCCAAGGCTAGCCAGTGAAACTTTAAAATTGCCAGGTGTTCTTCTTTCCTGCGAATTACCGATCGACAGAGCTTGAGGGTTTCACTTTCATAAGTTTGAAGGATCAGTTCCCCTGGCATGAAGGTTTCCTCAGTCAACCAGGGTTCAACTATCAATACTCCTCCTAGACGCACTGCTCTAGCACAATTTTCTGCCGCAGTACGCAGTCGTGCCTGGGGATACATATAGGCGATCGAGGAGAACAAACATACTATAGCATCTACTGGTTGCTCTAGGGAAAAGTCTGTCATGTCAGCTTCAAAGAAACAGACATCTGGCATCCTCCTGCGAGCTATCTCAAGCATATGTGGATTGAGGTCAAAACCTGTGAGGTGATACCTATTTTGGAGTGGCTCGATCGCAGCGCCTGTGCCACAAGCGGCATCGAGAAGACTAGCCCCCTCTACTACACCTTCTTGGGTTAGCAACTCTGTAAGGCGAGCGGCTTCAGCATGGCGATCTTTCCAGTCGTAAATCAGATCGTAGTAACGGGCACGTCGTCCGTACATTCCTTCAGAATTCATCATTATAGTTTCTCGAGTGAAGGGCTGGAGTGGGGAGCGTAATTTAGATGCCAACGGGGTTTAACATCAGGATTGACAACCCCATCGGGCCAGTAACCCCGGGCAAAGGCGATCGCTGACTCAACCGATAGTGCGAATGCATGGTGACGGTACTCGTCGGAGTAACCCGCAACATGGGGTGTCATAAGAACGTTGTCAAGGCTTTTCAACGGACTTTCTATGGACAACGGCTTCTCAAATACATCCTTTGCGAGTGGTTCTTCTTCAAATACATCTAAGCCTGCTGCCAAAATCCATCGTTCTTGTAAGGCTCTTCTTAGTGCAGATTCATCAACAATCGCTCCCCGTGCCGTATTAATTAGAATGGCAGTATTTTTGAGCATTCTCAGTTCGGATTCTCCAATTAAGTGATAGGTGTCTGATGTTAGGGGACAGTGAATTGATATCCAATCAGACTGAGACAGAACATCGTTTAGCGATACTGCTTGTGCTTGATAGTCTGCAATCACATCTGGAGACACATAGGGATCGAAAACTAAAATTGTTGGTTCAAAACCTCGCATCTTTTGGACTAGACACCGAGCCGTGTGACCAAATCCAATTAAGCCAAGGGTCTTTTTCCGAATTCGCCAGTATGGTAACGCCGCCGCTGCATTCCAAGTCCCATTCCGCATTAATCGATCTTGACTAGCAACTTGCCTAACCAAAGCAAAAAATAGAGCCAGAACATGGTCTGAGACTTCTTCTGCTGAGGCAGATGGAGTATTAACGATAACAATGCCACGTTCAGTTGCCTGAGCTACAGGAACGTTATCAGTTCCACTACCTGTACGGATAATGCCACCACAACTAGGAATTACCTCCAAGTTTTCTTCAGTTAAGATTTTGTCTCTTCCGTATACCCAAACAACATGTGCATCACCAGCAATCCGTGCCAATTCATCTTTGGTTGTACATTGCTGTACGACAAATTTAATCCCCTGTTTCGCCAGGGCATCTTCCACCCATTTAGGTGGTTCTCTTCCACCAGCAACTAAGGCAACTTTAAAGCTTGGCATAATTAGTATTTTCTCACTAAGTATTATAAGTTCAACGCACTGAAAAAAACTTTGGGAAAATCAATTTTCAAATCATGTAAGAAATCGTAATATAGTCCTGGAAAACAATTGATATCAACAACCTTATATCCTTCTTTAGTTTTGATAATATCTAAACCAAAAAAGTTAGGTTGCATAATTTCATAGACTCGTTTTGCAATATTCTTTTGCTCATCATCAGGAATAACTAGGTTAACCCCTCCACCAACTCTATTTCTGTCATAGGGCTTCCAATCAGCGATTCTTTCCGGTTTTTTTCTATATCCATAAAGCACATTGCCATTAATGATTGTAAGTCCAGTCCAGCAACTCATATCATTCTCATAGTATTTTTCAATATAAAAACTTTCATGAGCTTCAGCAGATACATAATCGACAATATCTCGCAACTGAGAGGGAGAATCAATCTTTACAATACCCTTACCAAATCCTCCTCTACGAGGCTTGAGTAAGAAAGATGTTCCTATCTGAGATAGATCGATTTCTGTAAGATTTCTTGGATTAACTAATAAGAATTCGGAGACAGGAATTTTATGTTGATGCAATAGAGAGAAAGCTCTAAATTTATCTAATCCCTGAGAAACAAACTCGTAGGAATTAATAACTTTTGTAGTTAGGGACAATAGGCGGAGGATTTCTAGATGATGGCTACCCGGATTTCTATCAATTTCACTAAACCAGATGAATGTATTCAAATCAGATAAGCATCTTTGCTCCAAAAAGACTTGACCATCTTTCACATAAGCGTTTCTAAAATCGAGTTGTTCTGAAAAAATAACTTCCTGACTCTCTAAATAGTTTAATAGCTCTTTACAGATTCTTTGATCGATTTTACCAGGGACTTCAATACTAATAGGAGCAGTGAGGTCTGACCTTGATGGTATCCATAATCCAAGTTTCATAAATCTTTAACACACTCTATTTTTGAACAAAGAAGAGGATTTAGTCGTTTACAAATCCCATGTCTTCCATCTAGATCGACTAACACTACTGAAGGAAGCTCCACCAATCCTACTTTAGGAATATGTTCACTTTGAAACCCCATATCAAATTACTCCTGAACGAATATTTTTACAAAATGAAAAATCTAATTCAGATGTTCGCTCTAACAGAGAATAAAGCAGACTTTGAAATAGTTCTTTTCTAGAAGAAAATCCTGAATTTAGGGCAGCTTTAGGAAAGGGACTGTTAACAGTCAATCCCGGTGATGAATTAATTTCCAAGAAAAAAACCTTGCCGTCATCTCCAACTCGATAATCTACTCTAGAAAAATCGAGACATCCTAATTCGTTATGTATCCTCAAACTGTATTCTTGCAACTGGGCGACAAGTTTATCATCGAGAGATACTGGTGGACAAGCACACTTGATTTCATTTTTCTTTGACTTCTTCGACCTTACACCATTTTGAATTGACAAAAACTCTAATGGTAGAAATGCTTGAGCAGCTTGCTGTGTTCCCAAGATGCCAACCGTTACATCAGTCCCAGGGATATATTCCTCAACTAAACACTTGCCATACTTATCAATGATTTTGTTGACAATTTTTTTTAAATCATCGGGATTATCAACGCAATAAACATCATTACTATTCATATCTTCATTTGGTTTAGCAATATAACAATGCCAGTTTTCTATTTCATCTAGTTGTTGTGTTTTATCAATTAACTTTCCTTTAGGCACACTAATTCCCATTTTTTCAACCAGAATTTTTGTATGAGTTTTGTTGAGAAGCAACGCGTGAACATAAGGGTCTGACCCAAGATAGTTTATACCTAACATCTCAAGAATCGACGGTATATGTGACTGCCTGCTATTTCCTTGTAATCCGTAGCTGAAGTTCATAACGCAGTCAGGTTTAATTTTTAATATCTCTTGACAGAAAGTGCCATCTGCTTCAAGGATAAAGACTTGCTCTGACATCTCACTGATAGCATCAACGATTTCCTGCAAGAGGTCGGTAGGGAATAAATCATTCGCTGGAACAAGACTTTTTGCTTTGACAAATCCACTATATCTTGTATTAACAGCTATTGCTGTCTTAATATTATGTCTATTTTGCAAACTCATTTTCTAAGAATTAACTACTACCTAAAAACCTTACATATGCTCTAGCTATCTACTATTGAGTTATAAACTTAATAAAAAGGTAGCCTATCAAACACACCAATTCGATAGCTAACACTTTTCTCATTGCTATGAGACTTTAGGGCTTTGTGTAGTAAAGCACGGTTGTCCCAAATGAGTAAATCTTCTTCGCACCATAATTGTTTGTGAATGTTTTCTGGACGCTCGATAAATTCAAAGACTTCTACCAACAAAGCTCTGCTATCTTCATAAGATAAATTTTCTATACCAGTCGTAAACCCAGAGCTTATATAAAGAGCTTTTTCCTGAGTTACTGGATGTTGAATGATAGCTGGATGACGGACAGATGGAGCCCATGATACAAATTCTTGAAGAATCTGAAAAATTGACTTATCGATATCATGAGCTTGTACTTTGTAGTGCCACTTACCTTCGTGAATAGCATCAACTCCGTCAAGTGCGAGCTTCAGATGTTCGGGTAGGGAGTAATAAGCCTGAGCCATATCAATAAAAAGTGTAGCTCGTTCTCCAGTAGTCGGGAGTATTTGCGGAAGCACTAACGTCAGCGATAAAGGTTTTTCTAGAAACTGACAGTCCGTGTGCCAGTAACTCCCTGCCCCAGCAACCCCAATTTTTTTGCCCTTTTCCGGTACATTTGATGACACAAAAATCTCAGAATAATCGGGATGGTGATAATTTGGGTTTGGGTAAATTTGAGGAGTACCTAGCTGGCGAGCAAACTCAAGATAATCATCCTTAGATAAGCTTTGTCCGCGCAATACAACAAGCTTATACTTATAAACTAAGCCGAGAATTTGTTGTAGAGAATTTGGGTCGAGTACCCGAACGTCACAGTCTATAAGTTCTACACCAATTTGACCTTTATTTGGATAGTTTATTTCCATTACATTATTAGTGTTGAGGTGCATTTTCTCTAGGCTGAAGCCAGCGGTCCCTAATTTTTTTCACAACTCCATTTTCAACCAGTCGGCTCAATTCCAAGTTCAGGGTTTTGCGGATATCGCTGATAATTTCGTTACTTAGGTTAGAACTCAGGTCAACACCGATGATTTCAGCACCGATGCGTTTCCCGATCGCGGTGATGCCAATTTAATCCAAGCTACCCCTGAATCGATCTGGTATTCAACAGCTTTTGACGTTAACTCCATTCGTATATCCTCTGGTAGTTTTCCACCCGGTTTAACACCAGAAGACCTTGTGTGTCGTAGAGTTTCTCATAGTATCCATTTAAAGTGTTGCGGTCGGGTTCGTAGTCTGGACAATCGATATATTTTTCGCGGGTAGACTCTATCAGTTCATATTGTTCTACCTTAAGACGCAGCCGCTTGTCAAGATGTTGGTCGAGATTGAGCGATCGCACCATCATCGACGCCGCTGTACCAATAGTACCACTGTAAAACTCCCCCCTGGCAACCGGAACCGTAAGCAAACAATGATATCCGATCGCCTGGATTGAGATTTTCTGCTGAATTCAACAACCCCAGCAAACAAACAAAATTAGAGCCGCCGTAGCAACTACCAATCCGCTTGGCAAAATACAGGCTTTCTGCAACTTTTTGCTGGAAGTTCAACTGGATAGTTGCCTTATCTTGTGCAGTCAACCGGCTCACTATGTCGCGGTGAGCCTGAAACGTCATTCCCGGAAAAGGAGCGTGGTAAATGTGCTTTTTGAAATCTGCATCATAATCTACTTTACCAGCTATTTGTTCGTAATGTTCGTAGGCCCCCTCCAACGCATCCAAATACGAATAAATGCTGATTTGACCGTTCATGATTTCGGTTCTGGAAGTGGGTCGAAAGGTATCAGCAATCTCGTTTGTATTGAAAACTCTCCTGTCGAAATTCTACCAGAAATGGATGCTTTCTAAATTTTTCTGGCTCGGATAAGCTGTCAAACATCTAAACTGCATTAACTAAGTTACCTTTATTTTTTATTTTTCGGTTCCATTTCATAATTAGTCCTCCTTCATTTAATAGTTTATGTAACAGTAATTCTAGTTTTTCAATGGATTCAAATAATCTATTGGCAACATATTCCTTGGCGGAATGCCATACTAATTCAACTCGCGTTATAGTCAGGGCTATACTTGGGCAAAAACTCTATGATTAGATTCGGCATCTCTTCCGCTATTTTCTGCAAAGTTGCTGCTTTTTTATGAAAACTAGCGTTGTCCAAAATTATCACAAACTTACAGCCTTTATCTTTAAAGTCTTCCGCTAAATTTCCTGGCAATATCCACTAGGCTCTTAAATCTCCATAAAAAATTTTCTCTTCACTGCATAAAAATTAGCAGAATTCCCAGATGGAATAAAATCTACCCATCTTTTTTTGTCTGAATATCTCACTCCACCCATGACATTAATACTACCCTTTCGTCGGTCTCCTATGAATGTTGCTTCGAGTCCCTTTTTTACACCAGTTCTTCCTTCTGATCACTCTTAAACTAAATCCACTCTCATCCCAAAACCATACCTGTAAAAGGTCTGGAGATTTTTTTTCTATTCTTAGATACTCAGATAATTTATTTTTAAATAAACACCTTTCTACGGCATCTTGCTGATCCTCTAAGCTATATTTAGCGAGCGAGGTAAACATACTTTTTTGATTTTAAAATCCTCCTTACTTGGGTACTACTCAGATCAATTCCCGTCTTCTCTCCTAAATATATTGCAAGTCTAGCTGTTGTCCATCTTCCAAACTCATAGCCATATTTCTCAGGCTCTACTTCAACTGTTTCTAAAAGTAAATTAATATATTCTTTTGTAGCTTTTCGGTAATTACCCTTCATCCTATTATCTTTAAAACTGTCTAAATTATCAGGATCGCCATGGATGCGACCATAAGCAATTTTTCTCAGAGAGCATCCTATTAGTTCAGCCGTTTGAGCTTGTGTATTTCCGCTATTTAGCAATAAAAAAATTAAGGCTCTTTGCCGAATGTCTGGATGCTCATGCTCCTTTAATACTTGTTGAAGAGTTTTCCTTGTCTCGGAACTCAGGAAGTTTTTACTAGGCATTGACTTTTCCTAAATATGGTCATATTGTATTATACAATATGCGTTTTAAATGCACAACAGCTTACTTTAAAAGTATTAATGATTGGAGAGTTATGGAACTGCGACATTTGCGTTACTTTATTGCAGTTGCAGAGGAACTGAATTTCACTCGCGCAGCGGAAAGACTGCACATGGCTCAACCTCCGCTAAGTCAACAAATTCAGCATTTGGAGGCAGAGTTGGGGTTTCAACTGTTTCGCCGCACGAAGCGCACGGTTGTGCTCACGGAAGCGGGACAGGTTTTTTTTGAGGAATCACAGAAAATTATGCAGCAAGTCGATCGCACAATTCAACTTCGCCGACAGACAAGTCGGGGCGAACTCAGCCAACTGACGATCGGCTTTGTGAGTTTTGCAGCAGACAATAACATGGTTCCAGCCATTTTGCAGGCGTTTTCGACTCTCGCACCCTAATTTGGTGCAACCATCCCACCCAGGCGGTGCAGCGGTTTTTGGCAGTCGCCAGACAAATCAGCAGATTTTAGATTGTAGATTGGAGATTGAGGGCTAATTCGACAAAGTTATCAAAACTCAAAGATTTTCTGTGCAACAACACCCGTAGAATAATTAATTGATGCTCGGATTTCGGGCAACCACTACCGTAAAAGTCGGCGCGATCCGACCAAAACGGCTCACAGTATCCCCAATCACATTCAGTACAAGAGAGCAAGGGATGGTATTTGCAACAACAGAAATGGATTCGTCCCAACCGGAATCCGCTTTCGACTTATCTAGTTACCTAGTCGAGCAAAAAAAGGCGATCGAGGTAGCTCTCGACAGTGCACTACCGGTCATCTACCCAGAGAAAATTTACGAAGCAATGCGCTACTCGCTGCTAGCGGGAGGAAAACGCCTGCGTCCGATCCTGTGTGTGGCTAGCTGCGAACTGGCTGGCGGCACTGCTGCTATGGCAATTCCCACAGCTTGCGCTTTGGAAATGATCCATACAATGTCGCTAATTCACGACGATTTGCCGGCAATGGACAATGACGACTATCGGCGCGGTAAACTGACGAACCACAAAGTCTATGGCGAGGATATCGCCATTTTGGCTGGCGATGGTTTGTTGACCTATGCTTTTGAATTTATCGCTACTCAAACTCAGAACGTACCCCCCCAACAGGTGTTGCAGACGATCGCCCATTTGGCGCGCGCATCCGGCGCTGCTGGACTCGTAGGCGGTCAGGTGGTTGACCTGGAATCGGAAGGAAAAACAGATGTTTCTCTGGAAACATTGAATTACATTCACGCTCACAAAACCGGCGCGCTATTAGAAGCCTGCGTGGTTTGTGGGGGAATTTTGGCTGGGGCTTCAGCAGCAGATTTGCAGCGGCTGTCTCGTTTTGCTAAAAATATTGGGCTGGCTTTCCAGATAATTGATGACATTCTGGATATTACTGCTACTCAAGAAGAATTGGGCAAAACTGCTGGCAAAGATGTTCAAGCAGGGAAAGTGACTTATCCTAGTTTGTGGGGAATTGAGGAGTCTCGGCGTCAAGCCAAACAGCTTGTTGCTGATGCTAAGTCTCAATTGGCAGTGTTTGGGAGTAAAGCCCAACCTTTATTGGGAATCGCCGATTTTATTACCAGCCGCAGTAACTAGAAATACTAAAGAATATGCAGGAAATTTGCAGCGGCATCTTAAACAATCATGTACTGATAGTTGCTTTGATCGCTTGTCTGTCGGCTCAAATCATTAAATTGCCGATCGAATTAATCAAAAATCGCAAGTTTAATCTGCGGTATTTGGTAACAACGGGCGGAATGCCGAGTTCTCACTCGTCTTTTGTGGGCGCTTTGGCTGGTGGAGTGGGGCAAACTATGGGATGGGAAAGTCCAGAGTTTGCGATCGCAGCGATCTTTGCGATTATAGTCATGTACGACGCTGCTGGAGTTCGCCAAGCTGCCGGCAAACAAGCTCGCATCCTCAACCAAATTATCGACGAGTTTTTTGAGGAAGACCACAACCTGAATGAAGCTCGACTCAAAGAATTGCTGGGACACACTCCTTTTCAAGTGCTTGTCGGTTTGGGGCTGGGAATCGCTATTTCTTGGATCGCAGGGCCTGCATATTAGTCCTTAGTTAACTGTTAACTTAAGGACTAATGACTAAGGACTAAGGACTAATGACTAATGACTACTGCCCAAATTCTGCTTGCAGCAAGTCATCGTTGTCATCGGCGATGGTGGCGACAATAGTAATGGCGCGTGAAATTTCCCCAGCAGAGATTTCGGCGATCGTCCGAGTCGCTATTACCGCAACTTGGTTGTCAACGATCGCAAAATGAGACTCTAAAGTAGACAGCCAATTCATTTCTAGCAGTTTCCGCATTAATTCCGCTTCATTCTTGGCCGGCAACTGGAGCACAAAAGCCCAGACAGTCAAAGTATCATTTTCAGTTTCGCCCGTGAGTTGCACGAACACTTCAACACTGCCATACTTAAATTTCCAAAGATGTCCGCCAGCTTCATTTTGACCGACCATCACTTTTTGGTCTACAGCCATGCTGGCGATGACAGTTTCAATTTCTTCTGCATAGGTGACGGCTGTGGCTTTTTCGACCTGCTCAGAGGCGATCGCGCTTTCGCTAGATAGGCTTTCTGCGGAAGCTGTTTGTAGGTTCGGCTCGCTGTTAGTCATGATTAATATTTAGATGGAAAAGTATTCCACTCATCAGTTTACTTCCTATTTAGGACTTACAAAAATAGGACTTACCCACAAAAACCTTCATCAGCCGGGTTTCTTGACAAAAACTGCTCCTGAAAAAGCCCCTCCCAGGCAACAGGGGAGGCAGAGCCTCCGGATCTGCGTTACCAGGCTCTGCCTGGTAACGAGTATGCACGAGTAGAATGCCATGTTACTGGTTTACTGGTTCACAGGCTCCGCCTGGGAACCCATGTCCAGAGGCTCTGCCTCGTTGGTGCTTAAACCTTAGACTTAGCTGGGGCCGCAGACTTCTTCTCAATAGTTTTCATCCCGTTGAGGAACATCGGCACAAATTTCTCTACAAATGCCTGCGGGTCACGGTTCCAGGCGCGTTGAGCTACATCGACTCTGGTCATTTGCAGGTCGGGGGCGAGCAGAGTTGCCGGCAAGCGTTCCATCAGGTATTGCGGGCGTTCCCACAGGGGCATGGTGTTAGCAATATCCACTAGACGGGTGACGCGACGCAGTTCTGCTCCCAGCATGATATCCATTCCCGATGCAAATGCTGCTTGTTCGATCGCCACATACTTGCGTTTTGCCTGTTCCACCTTCTGGCGATGTGCGGGGCTCTTGGCAGCAATTGCGCCCAGCCAGCGGTTGCCCCAGCGGACGTGACCAGCTTCTTCGGGAAAAATCTTTTCGATGGTTTCGCGGATTTTGACGTTTTCGTCGGTTTGAGGAGCCTTTTTGAGGGCGTGGATGTGGGCTGAGAAATACTCGCATCCCCGCTTTTCGGTGACGTTAATCGCGGCTAGGGAAGAAATTACAAAATCTTCGCGGTCTTTGGTGGGGTCTTGTTGCTCGCTGTCGAACAACCTTTCAAATTCGTCAATGTAGGAGACTCCGGGCGGCGTTCCCACCTTCTCACCGATGTCTACCAGCAAGTCGGTAAGCCACATGGCGTGTCGCGCTTCGTCGGAAATGTGCCGGGAAAGGTCGCGCACGAGTTCGGCTGGTTCGCCGTCTAGCTGTTCGATCAAGTCCGTGAGGTCTTTGCAACTGCGCTGTTCGCTGTAGCGGTAGCGGTTGAGGGTGATCAGATGGATTTCGCGATCGCGCACCACTTGACTTAAAATCTCGCGCGCTCCCATGCCGTTGCGAAGCTTGCGGGGATAGGCAACTGTCATGTTTGTATGTTTTTTTGTAAATATACCTATATAAGTGTAACGCAGTTTTGAGGACAACCAATTCCCTCACCAGGTAGAAAAAAGTTGTTGGGCGCTCTTGTCAAAGATCGATGTTGAATGTGTTGCCAAGTTAATCAAAAGGTCGATCGCCCTACATTTACTTTCCTGTATTTACGTTTAACACCGCAGTGGCGATCGCGAATTGTGCGATCGGCTGACCAATGTATTTAGAAACACATCGTTTTACACAAAATACTATTAAACCGGAATAGTTTCATATATCTTTAGATAGATATTGTGTTAATTATTTATATAAAAAAAACCTGAGAATTGATATCAGAAAATCTGACTGACCTAGATCAAAATTTATGTAGCTAAATTAACTTTTTAGCGTTATAGTGATTGAGACATTACAAAAACAAGGTGACTACTGTGGCTGACATCGTTGATACCGCCGTTGCGGCTGGCTCTTTTACAACCCTCGTTGCTGCCGTTACAGCCGCTGGTTTAGTAGATACTCTCAAAGGCGCTGGCCCTTTCACCGTTTTCGCACCTACAGACGAAGCTTTTGCTAAGCTTCCCGCAGGTACTGTAGAAGCACTGCTTCAGGACATTCCTAAGCTTACAAAAATCTTGACTTATCATGTCGTTGCTGGCAAAGTCATGGCTGCTGATGTAGTCAAGCTGACATCTGCCAAGACAGTTGAAGGTTCAGAAGTGAAAATTGATGCTTCCAATGGCGTCAAAATCAATGATTCTACCGTTACCACAGCCGATGTTGCTGCTGATAATGGCGTCATCCATATCATCGATACAGTCTTGCTTCCTGCGTAAGCACAGACTTAGATAGCGCAATACTATCTTGAGGGCGGTGGCTGTTGTTAGCCACCGCCCTGTTTTAGTTGAAATTTAAATATTTTACGCAGATTGATAATTAAAACTATTGTAGAGTAGCGGGAATTGGTCGATCGCACGAAGCGATTGTCTGCCCCAAAATTGTCGCTGCTGGATTTACCCAGAAAACAGGTTCAGGCCAACTGCGACAGGTACTCTGGGGCTGATTTGCGGTTGATGGGTAGATGCTATGTCGCCAAACCCAACATTTCTCCCAGAAACCGGGTCGATGAGGGCTGGGCTTAAATAAGATAGAATAAGAAGCACAAGGAAAGTGCGATCGACATTATTTGACAGTCAAGCTATGCAATCTACAACTCAGTCCGAGACAGAACCGGCGATGGACGCTCCCAAACACGGCTTACCCGTTACCATCATTACAGGATTTCTCGGCAGCGGCAAAACAACCCTGC
>Ga0209591_10000922_pt1 | contig 37899 bp, 24 predicted proteins | sample MAT01_FD_187207 | JGI IMG/M metagenome (GOLD analysis project Ga0209591, IMG submission 187207) | Freshwater microbial communities from Lake Fryxell liftoff mats and glacier meltwater in Antarctica - MAT-01 (SPAdes) (version 2) | ecosystem: Environmental > Aquatic > Freshwater > Ice > Liftoff... | reverse complement strand
CGAGCGTGGTCAGCTCTTTCAGCCCCGCCAGCGGCCCCGCGTCGGTGAGCTGGTTGTACGACAGGTCGAGCGTGGTCAGTTCTTTCAGCCCCGCCAGCGGCCCCGCGTCGGTGAGCTGGTTGTACGACAGGTTGAGCGTGGTCAGTTCTTTCAGCCCCGCCAGCGGCCCCGCGTCGGTGAGCTGGTTGTTCCACAGGTTGAGCGTGGTCAGTTCCGTCAGATGTGCCAGTGCCTTTGCTTCCGCGGGTTCTAAAGCTCCCCAGATTATCTCATGGGCCTTCCACCCCATCTCTGTCATCAGTCGCTTCCGTTTCGACTCCCAACCTGCTTGATGCTCATACCCCCAGATCGCCAACCGAGTCCACTTCTCCCGCCGCGCCCGCGCCAGCACGGCGGCGAGTTCCTTCGCCGTCAGCCTTCGGTCTTCGGGCTGCTCCTGGTCCGGGGTGTTTTCGGGCGGTGTCATGTACGCCAGTATACAAACGCATCGCCGATGGACATGCCCCAGTTCTCGTTCAGACCCGCTGCCCGCCGTCTGCCGTAAACCGCTTCGATGAGGCTGGTGGCATGGTCCTACCCTCCGAGGGGTGCCGCGATCCAGCGGCCCTGAGCGGGTCATGAGAACTACGGGGGTCGCGTGTCAGCCTTGACTTGGCCCTTGCCCTATGTGCTCGGACAGTGCCTTGGGCATCATTGATCCTGCCCACGACATTCGGACACTGACCGACCGCGATGCAGTGAACAAGCCTGAAGGCGGCCCGGTTCTGCCGCGTCTTTGGGGCGCGGGCGTGAGTATGCGCACAGATCAGGCTGGTAAACCGCGAGGTCGTCGATAAAAACATCGATCGCCGCATACGTCTCGAAGCCCGACGGGTGACCGATGCGGCGGGCATGATCGCGAAGTTGCATCAAGACCTCTTCGACGATTGACCAATGCCATGGTCGCGGGCTGGGCGACCGGATCACCACTCCTTGAATGAGTTGGTACCGCTTTTGAGTTTCACCAAGCGCAAAGAAGTTATCCGCACGCATGAGCAGCCCCGCATACCCGGGATGAGGATTGGGCGTTGATGGAGCCTTCCAGACCATGGACATCTCTACGCAGTCCGGTTCGCGTGCGTGCCAGCCGCCCGTGGCGCCCTCCCATCACTCGACGTTCTGCACCTGCTCCTTGATGCGGTCGATCGCGCCCTTGATCTCGACCGTCCACCGGCTGATCTCGGCATCGCCGCATTTGCTGGCAATCGTGTTGGCCTCGCGCAGCATCTCCTGCGTCAGGAAATCGAGTGTGCGTCCGACCGGCTTGGACTCGGTCCCCGCGAGCAGTTGCTCGAACTGGATCATGTGCCCGGAGAGGCGGGCGATCTCTTCGGAGATATCCGCGCGCTCGGCGGCGATGGCGATCTCGCGGACGATATCCACCGGCTCGACCGCGAGGCCGAGGTCTTTGATCATCTGCTGGATGCGCCCCTTGAGGCGCTTCTCGAACTCGCCCATCACGTTGGGGGCGCGCCCGGTGATATGGCGGAGCCGGTCGGTGATGACATCGCGGTGCAGGCGCAGGTCGGTCAGGACATATTGCCCCTCGCGCTCGCGCATCTCAACAACCTTGTTGCACGCGGTCTCGACCAGATCGTGCATCGTGGTGCGAGCGTGGGCGATGCGCTGCTCCTCATCGGAAGGGGGCTGGAGCACCCCCGGCAGCGTGAGCAGCGCGCCCAGGTCGATCGAAACCTTGCCCGTCCCGACCTGCGGAACCTTCATCAACTGATCGATGTAGTGGCTCAGGGCCTTGTCGTTGACCTGATAGGCAAACTCGCCGGTCACATCGGAATAGTTGGCCGTCATGAAGACCGAGCCGCGCTGGAGGCGGTGGCGTAGCTGCGTCTCGATCTCGGCCTCAAGAAGCTGGAACTCCTCGGGCAGACGGATGACCGCCTTGAAATACTTGCTGTTGAGTGAACGGACTTCCACGAAGTAGTGGGCTCCGCCCACCTCGATCGAGGCCTCGCCGAACCCTGTCATGCTGCGGATCAACGCAGGCTCCTTCCGTCCCCGCCCACCCGAACATCAACGCATGAATGAAAAGACATATGTCCGCGGCACGTTCACGCGGGCATCGTCCGACGGACCAAGATCAGTGTACAGCAACTGACCCGCGCACGGGCAGCCCACTCAGTTCCCGCCGCCGGGAGTTGGGGGGGTGGGGGTAGGGGTGGGGGTGGGGGTCACGGGCGGGGTCACGGGCGGGGCGACCGGAGCCGTCTCGGGTGTGGGTACAGCCGGTATGGCTGGTTCAACCGGCGTAATGCTGACAGGCGGGGTGGTGCTGACAGGCGGGGTAATGCCGATAGGCTCGGTCGTCGTGGTGGCCGCGGGCGCATCGTCGGGGGCGGCGGGTGTGACGGTCGTGCTTTCAGCGGGAATCGTGATCGTTGCCCCAGTGGTGGGATCGGTGCTGGTGACGGTGGGTACGGGTGTCGCGGCGATGGTCGGCCGAACGGCGTAGTTGAGCAGCACCGCACAGAGGATGTAGACCACAAACATGCCGATCGTGGCAATGGTCAACGCGTCGCCGGTCTTGGCGCCGAAAGCGGTCTGCCCTGAGCCTGCGTTCGACCCAAATGCCCCGCTCAGCCCGCCGCCCTGCGGCCGCTGAATCAGGACCGTCAGCACCAGCACAACGCAGACGACCAGAAAGATGGCGATGAAAAGGCCGACCGCCCAGCCGGGGAGAAACTGCCCGAGAGTAAGAACCGGGCCGAGTGTGGGAACCATCGAAGAGACTCCTGAGTGACGGGCGATGCCACCTTCTTGGGAAACTGGCACGCGGAGATCAGAGCGGGGGCGGGGGGGAGGCGGGGGGAAGTCTAGGCGGGGGGGTGGGAGATGGCGGCCCGGATGATGGCCAGAAAGTCATCGGCCTTGAGCGAGGCCCCACCGATCAGACCCCCGTCGATATCGGGCTGCCGCATCAGTTCGGCGGCGTTCTGAGCGTTGCACGAGCCTCCATATTGGATACGGACGGCCCCGGCGGCCTCGGGCGAGTACATCGCGCCCAGCACTGAGCGGATATTGGCATGGGCGGACTGGGCATCGGCGGGTGTGGCGGTCTTGCCGGTGCCGATGGCCCAGACGGGCTCATAGGCAATGGTCAGTCGCCCGCTGGTCAGGTGGGCGGCATCAACCCCGGCCAGCCCGGTGCGGATTTGACGTTGATTGACGGCATCGGTCTGGTGGGCTTCGTGCTGGGAGAGGGTCTCGCCGATGCACAGGATGCACTCCAGCCCGGCGGCCAGCACGGCCAGGGTCTTCTTATTGATGACCTCGTCGGTCTCGCCCATGATGTGGCGGCGTTCGGAGTGGCCGGTCAGGACGACCTGTACACCACAGTCTCGCAGCATGGAAAGCGAGATCTCGCCGGTGAAGGCCCCCTTGGGCTCGAAAGAGCAATTCTGCGCGCCGAGCTTGATGGGCGACTGGCGCGCTGCCAACACCTCGCGCACGCCGGTGAGGTACACAAAGGGTGGGCAGATGGCGACATCGGGCGCGCCGCTCGGAAGTCCCTCAGCAATGGCCGCGGCCAGGGCGATGGCTGATGCGCCATCGGTGTTCATCTTCCAGTTGCCGCCGATGTAGGGGTTTCGCATGGTGGGGAGGCGTTAGCGCGGGCTTGGGCTGTGGAGGAGTGGCGTGTGGATGAGTGAAGCAGAAGATCGTCGGTGCCTCAGCGGCGGCTCTGCAACATCGCCAGCAGACGCAGGATCGAGACATAGAGCCACACCAGCGTGACCAGCAGGCCGATGCCCGCGTACCACTCCATGTGCTTGGGCAACTGGTTCGCGCTCCCCCGCTCGATAAAGTCAAAATCGAGCACAAGGTTCAAGGCGGCGGTCACGACGATAAACCCGGCGAAGCCGATGCCGATGATCCCGTTATCCCACAGGTACGGGATGCGCACCCCGAAGAGCCCGAGCACCAGCGAGGCCAGCGAGACAATCGCAATACCGCCGGTCGCCGCGGCGACGGCGAGCCTGAAGTTCTCGGTGGCGCGGATGAGCCGCGTCTTGTACGCGATGAGCAGCGAGATGGCGATGCCCGCCGTGAGCATTGAGGCCTGAAGAACCAGGCCCGTGCCAAGCTGGCCCACAACGCCCGACTTGCTGCGCTCGGCATATGCCGACCAGAAGATCGAGGCACCGCCGGCAAAGAGGCCCTGGCATATGGCGATCAGCCAGCCGATGTACGGCGCGGCCGAGGGCTTGAAGTGGCAGACGATGGCGAGCACCGCCGCGCCGATCATGCCGCCAAAGAAGACGGGCATAAGCAACGGATGGAATCCGCCGCTCGGTGACTGAAGGAGCGACCACGCGGCGACCGCACTGGCGATGCACAAGCCCATGAGGATGAGCGAGGCGTTGACGGTGCCTTGCAACGTCATGAACCGCGAGGCATCGGCCGCGGCCATATTGCCATAGCCGCGCCCGGCACTCTGGGTTTCAAACGCGGACTCGGTGAGCAATGGATTGGCCGTACGGAAACTGGACATGGCTTAAGGCTCCTTGGAAGGGAACGGGGATCGGTTGGGTATTGAATGGGACGTGAATGGTATGTCGGTTTGCCTGAAGTGGGATGGAGACCAAGCGAAGAGAAGAAGGGAGGTCAGGCGAGGATGCCCGGCAAGAGCGGTGACAAAGAAGCCATCGATGAAATCGTTCAACGCGGCGGTTCTTGCGCATGATTGGGATAACAAGCCCCTCGCATTCACCTGTTTCCAGCCGCCCTTCCTATCGGCCCGAGGCCGCGTCAACATCAAAGGTGTAGTTGGGCGATTCCTTGGTGATCTTGATGTCGTGGGGGTGATTCTCAACGACCGTCGCGCTGGTGATGCGGACGAAGCGGGTGTGCTCGCGGAACTCATCAATGGTGCGGCAGCCGCAGTAGCCCATGCTGGCGCGCAGGCCGCCAACCATCTGGTAGACAAACTCGGCGAGCGGGCCGCGGTATGGGACGAGACCCTCAACACCTTCGGGCACGAACTTGCGTCGGCGGGCATCGTCGTCAATGGATGAGCCCTTTTGCTGCCCGTAACGATCCGCGCTCCCAGCCTCCATCGCGCCCGCGCTGCCCATGCCCCGATAGCTCTTGTAGCGTCGGGCCTGGCTGATGACCAGTTCACCAGGCGATTCATCAAGCCCGGCAAAGAGGGAGCCGAGCATGCACGCGCTCGCGCCCGCCGCCAGCGCCTTGGCGATATCGCCGCTGGTGCGCATCCCGCCATCGGCGATGACGGGGATGTCGCGCCCCGTGCTGCGCACACCCGCGAGGGCGTTGAAGATAGCGGTGAGTTGCGGCACACCCACACCCGTCACGATGCGCGTTGTGCAGATCGAGCCGGGGCCGATGCCGGCCTTCACCGCATCCGCGCCCGCTTCGATCAGCGCGCGTGCGGCCTCGGCGGTGGCGATGTTGCCCGCGATGACTTCGACACCCTGCTTGCCCCACTTTTGCTTGATCGCGCGCACGGTGCGCAGCACATTGTCGGAGTGGCCGTGGCTGGTATCGACCACGATGAAGTCGGCCTCGGCCGCGAGCACGGCCTCGACGCGCTCGAGTTGATCGACCCCGCAGGCCGCGCCGCAGCGCAGCCGCCCGCGCGAATCGGTGTTGGCCTTGGGGAACTGCCCGAGCCGGTCGATATCGCGCTGCGTGACCATGCCCGCGAGCGTCCCATCGGCGTTGACAAGCAGCAGTTTCTCGACCTTGTTGCGGTTGAGGATGCGCTCGGCCTCTTCGAGCGTGGTGCCGGGTGGCGCGGTGACCAGGTCGGCGCTCGTCATCAGCTCCCGCACCAGCACGTTCTCGCTCTCGACAAACTTCAGGTCGCGGCGTGTGAGGATGCCGATGACTTTGCCGCGTGCGCGGAGCTGCGCACCCCCCCCATCTTCGGTGACAGGGAAGCCCGAGAGGTGATGCTCACGCATCAGTTGACGAGCCCGCGCGACCGTTTCGAGCGGGCCAAGCGTGATCGGGTCGGCGATGACACCGTTGGCCGAGCGTTTGACCTTGCTCACCTCGCGGGCCTGCGCCTCGATGCTGAGGTTGCGGTGGATGATCCCCACCCCGCCCTCCTGCGCCAGCGCAATCGCCAGGGCCGATTCGGTCACCGTGTCCATCGGGGCCGAGACGAGCGGGATCTTGAGCGTGATGTTCGGGGTCAGGCGCGTGGTGGTGTCGGCATCAGCCGGCATGACGTTGCTGGCACGCGGCAGCAGCAACACATCATCAAACGTCAGCCCGTCATACAGGATCTTGCCCGCAGCGATCTCTGCACCCGAGTGCGTGCGAGAGGCGGCGTTGGCCGGGGCAGCAGATGAGTGGTTGGGAGATGCGTGAGAACCGTTGGGTGCCATGATCATTTTTGGAGGGGCGGAGTGTGGAGTCAAACGGAAGCGAAAGAGCATGGATTAGCGGCCCGCCTCTGGCAACGGGCCTTCGCCCGAGGCGGGCGTGAATGATGAGGACACAGACAAATTTCGTGCGGAACCTCCATGTTGGGTTCAGCATCCAACTGGTCCTAACAGTCCAGATACACTCCTGCGTTCAACCCTCACCCTGACCAATACGAGTGATGCTCATGGCTAAGCGGACTTCGGTTCAAACTTTCTCGCCACCGGCACCTGCACCCGCGGTCAGCACCAAACGGCCAGCGCCGACCGATGAGCCTTTGGCTCAAGTCATCACGAGTGCGGGTGGGGGTGGTGGGAGTGTGCAAGGAGTTGCGGGCCTGTTGAGCGCGGAGTGGCTTCTCACCAACGGTCTGGGCGGGTTTGCCATGGGCAATGCGGCCAGTGTGCCCACGCGACGCTACCACGGCCTGCTCATCGCCGCGACACATCCGCCGGTTGGGCGCGTGATGATGTTGAACGCAACCGTGGACAGGGTGCTCGTTGGGTACGATGAGACCGACGGTGGACGAGTCATCGAGTTGTCGGGCTTCCGCTTCGGGGGGCTTGGCGACCGCATCCACCCCGATGGTCCAACGCACATCGAGAGCTTTACCAGCGGTTCAACCGTCAAGTGGGTGTACGTGGCGAGCCTCGACCGGGAGAGCAAGCCGGGCGACAGCATTCGCGTCACCAAGACGGTCTGCCTGCACCGTGATACCAACGTGGTCTCCATCGCCTTTACCGTTGAGAAGATCGGCACAAGCAAGTCGGTGAGGTTGAGCGTGCGCCCGCTGGTTTCGCTGCGCGACATGCACGGGCTGATCCGGCGTTCGTGGGCCGATCGCTTCAATGTGAATGATGCGCAGGCTCGCGGCGTGACGATCGAGCGTGATGGGGTGAGGGTCTTCATGCGGTCGAGCGCGGGCAGCTTTGTGACCGACCCGCAGTGGTGGGGCGACTTCTTCTACTCCGAAGAGGACGCACGAGGTCAGGATTGCGTTGAGGATCTCTTCTCGCCCGGCGCCTTCACGATCGACCTGCCCGCTGCGAAACCAAAGGGCGAAGTGGTCGTTCGCGCGGCGATCGAGGATTTCAAGATTGATGGTGACGAGTCGATTGAGACCCACACGAAGACTCGGGCCACGCGATGGCAGACACTTGAACAGCACGCGCTCAAAGGAAGCCTCGCAGGAAACGACCTTCGTCATGCGCGATGGACATCAACGCTGGTTGCCGCATCGGACGACTTTGTCGTGGCACGCCTTGCAAAGCCCGGCGCACTCGGCGAGCTGGCCAACCCCGTCTCCATCATCGCGGGCTACCCGTGGTTCAGCGATTGGGGACGCGATACGTTCATCGCGTTGCCCGGGCTCATGCTCGCCACGGGCAGGTTCGATGAGGCCAGACGCACGCTGCGTGCCTTTACCCTGCACCGGCGGCGCGGGCTAATCCCCAACGTCTTTAACGAGCAGACCGGCGAACCCGAATACAACACCGTCGATGGCTCGCTCTGGTTCATCCAGTCGGCCTGTGCGTATGTCGAGGCGACCGGCGATCGGGCCTTCTGGTTGAGCGATCTCGCGCCTGCCTGTCTGGATGTCATCGCCAACTACCGTCGCGGCACGGAGTTCAACATCGCGATGGACCCTTTTGATAAACTTATCACCGCGGGCACCAACGCCACACAGCTCACCTGGATGGATGCGCGTCGCGATGGCGTGATCTTTACGCCGCGGCAGGGCAAGGCGGTCGAGATCAACGCCCTGTGGATCAGCGGTCTGAAGCGCATCTCTGAACTGCTGCGCGAAAAAGACGCGGTGGGCGCATCGAACCTGAATGACCTGGCCGATGCGGCCAGCCGCTCATTCCGCAAGTCATTCTGGAACGATCAAGGCGCGCCGGGCGGATGTTGCTACGACGTGCTTACACCTTCGGATTCGGATGCCGGGGCGGTTGCCTGGCGTCCGGATGCGACCATCAGGCCCAACCAGATCTTTGCCGCGAGCCTCCCGCACTCGCCGCTCAGCCTTGAGCAGCAGCGGGCGGTTGTGCGCGTGGTTCGCGAGCGGCTTTGGACACCTCGCGGCGTGCGCACGCTCGATCCGGCCGATCCACGTTATCGCGGGCGCTACGAGGGCAACCTCTTCCAGCGCGATGGTGCGTACCACAACGGCACGGCCTGGCCCTGGCTGCTCGGGCCGCTCGCCGAGGCGGTCATGCGTGCAGGCAACTTCAGTGGTGAATCAAGGGCGGAAGCTCTGGCAATCGTCGAACCCATTCTGGATTCGGTCGTCGGCGAGCGAAGTGATCGCGATGGTGGGGCGTGTCTGGGTCAGTTCGCCGAGATCTTCGATGGCGATGCGCCTCAGCGACCGCAGGGGTGCCTGGCGCAGGCATGGTCGGTCGGTGAGTTGCTGCGCGTGCTTGTGATGATCCGCAAGGCGTGAGAGCAGGGTGTAAGACGGGCTACACCTCGTCTTTGCCTGCCTTCATCAATCGCTCGCCCTGCTCAGGGCTCATCGTCCCTTCCGCGATATACGCGGCGATCTCGCGCCGCGTGCGCTCGCGCGTGCCTGAACGAATCACGCTTCCCACGGTTCGGATCAGGATGACCAAGATCACAGAGACCGCAATGAGTAGCGGAACCCACACCTCATCATGCATCAATCGGTTCAATGTGTCGTTCATGCGCAAGGTCCTCCGGCAGATCAGTCGGGATCAAGTCGCGGCGGTTTCACCCGCACAATCCCTAAAACGCTCCAGCAGAACTCTCTAAAGCATAGAACCCCACTGGGCACATTCGGTTTTGCAGGCCGAGCGGCCGCGATGCCGCGATCTGCACGGGAATATCCTCCGCCCAACCATGTCGGAAGCAGAGCGAGAACTCGTTGAGTCATTCCTCGAAGCGTACAGGCACGGGGCCTTCCCCATGGCCGAGCCAGCCCGAACAGCCAGTGGCCGCCCCCGTCGCGTTCGCAGGATCGACTGGTTCATACCCGATCCGCGGGCGATCATCAACCTGAGTATCGCGCCCGGAAAGCCCGGCGGCTTTCACATCCCGCGTTCGCTGGCACGACGACTTCGTGCCAATCCCTTCACCATGACCTCCGATGTTGCGTTCGGAGCGGTCATCCGCGCATGCGCCGAACCGCAACCCTGGCGAGATGACACCTGGCTCGATGATCGATTGATCGGGGCTTATCAGGCACTTCACCGGGCCGGCCACGCGCACTCGATCGAAGCCTGGGGACCGCCCACCGTGGATGGAAACCGACCTTTGCTCGGAGGAATCTACGGTGTGCATATCGGCGCGGCATTCTGTGCCGAGTCGATGTTCTGCCGCCCTGAACACGGGGGTACCGATGCCAGTAAAGTTTGCCTGGCGTATCTGGTCAGACACCTTCGCGCACAGAGGTTTCGCTTGCTCGATGTACAAATCGCCAACAGGCACACCGCCCAGTTTGGGGTAGAAGCTATCCCCTCGTCAACATATTCAGGGCTGCTCGCCGCCGCGACGACCACCCATTGTGAGTGGGGGGTTGTCAATCCCACTTGGCGGGAACCGACAGAAGAAACGGCGGTTTAGGACAGTCTATGTGATAGATTATGGGTTCAAGCGAGCTTCGGTGCCCATAGACCGATAGAGAAGAGACGTTCTTGTCACACTCTTTGCGGATTCTCCGCTCATACCTGCGTATGGAATACGTAGAAGCAGTGTGAGATCGGTGCGCTTCTGCCCGAGTCCTCGTTTCAAGGAATCAATCACTGTTCATTCTTCGGCCTCGTGCCCAAATCTGTGCTGATGTCCAGTCACTCATCGCAGTGATGGTGATGGTCGTGTTGGTCATGACCGGAACGCGGGCGGCCGCGCAGCCGGCAAACAACGTCTGTACTGCCGCCACGGTCGTGGTCTCGCCGAGCGTGACCAGCGGAACGAATGTGAACTCGACTTCGGACATCGGGTCGAGTTCGTGTGCCTTCACGCCTACGGATGATCGTGATGTTTGGTATTCATTCACCGCGCTGCAGGCCGCGACCTTTGTGATTGATACCAATGGTTCGACGGGGCTTGTCGATACGACGCTCTCAGTCTGGAGTGCGTGTCCGGTGAATGGCGGCGTAGAACTGGCTTGCGATGATGATGGTGGCGACGGACTGAGATCGTTGCTCGGTATCTTTTTGAATGCGGGACAATCCGTGCGCATCCGCGTGGCGGGGTGGAACCATCTGGTCGGTGCATTCTCTCTCCGGGTTTCGGTGGGAACGCCGCGGCCAGTCAATGATGCCTGTTTGTCGGCACTTCCAATCGCGGCGGGCTCGATGGTCGCGGGCACCAATGCGGGGGCGACCGGCACGGACATCTCTTCGTGTGCCGGCTCGGATAACTTTGATGTGTGGTACTCGCTCTTCGCGCCCGTCTCGGGTGAATACGCCATCGATACCCTCGGGTCGGGCACGCTTCCTGACACAACGCTCTCGGTCTTCGCCTCCTGCGGGGGCACCGAACTCGCCTGCAACGATGATCTTGATCTCGGTCAGTTTCGTTCGTCGCTGAGCATCACGCTCATGGCCGGACAGACGGTGTTGATCCGCGTCTCTGGCTACGCGGGTTCGACCGGCACGTTTACGTTGCGCGTCGGTTCGCCCATCGTCACCAGCCCGATTGTGAACGATCTGTGCGCGGGCGCAACGGTGCTCACCGCGCTCCCGTTCAGTGATGTGACCACCAACCTGTCACTGGCCACCGACGATCTCGATCTGGCGAGTTGCGACAATGTCAACGCCATGGCGGCACGGCGTGCGGTCTGGTATCTCTACACCGCGACATCAGCTCAAGCCATCCGCATTCGTGAACAGAGCGGGTTTGGCACGTTCATCGCGGTCTTTACCTCAAGCAACGGCACGTGCGCCGGCCAGTTGACAGAAGTGCTCTGCACCACCACCGGTGATGTGTACTGGACGACTTCGGCTGGTACGAAGTACTTTATTCTGATCGGACTGGCGGGCCTGGGCACACCTTCAGGACCGGCATTGCTCAATCTTGCGGTCACCACCATCCTCCCTCCGTTGAACGATCTGTGTGCGAACGCCGCCAATGTGGGAGTGCCGAGCACCACGCAGGCCACCACACTCGGTGCAACCAGTGAGGTGCTGGGCACGGGCTGTGTGCCGAACTCAAGCGACAACATCGATGTCTGGTTCCGATTTCGACCACTCAACACCGCGACCTACCTGATTGACACGCTCGCATCCACGGGCACACTGACAGACACAACCCTCAGCGTCTGGAGCGCGTGCCCGGCGCCAATCCTGCCGATCTTCTGCAACGATGACTTTGGTGGCGGCCCTCTATCCGCCCTCAACATCACGCTTACGGGCGGCGTCGATTACTACATCCGGGCCTCGGGTTGGAACGGCGCGTTCGGCAGCTTCACCCTGAAGGTCTCGCCGGGTGTTGTGATTTTGAACGATTTGTGCGCCACACCCCAGGCGCTCCCGACCGGGCGATTCACCACAACCATTGATACAACCTACGCCGCGACGGAGCCCGGCCTGCCCACCGGTGGTTGCAATGGCGATCCGCTCCCCGGAATCGCGAACTCGGTCTGGTACAAGTTTGTTCCGGGCGCGGGTGGCGCGCTGATGGGCACGATTGATGCCACGACCTACGACCAGATCGTCGTGGTCTTTGTCGGCTGGTGCGGCTCGCTGACCGAGATCGCGTGCTTCGATCGCGTTCCGGCGGATCTCTCGACCGTGCCCATCATCGCGGGCATGACCCACGTCATCTGCATCGGTGCGCTGGAAAGCGGGCCCGGTGGTGAGAGTCAGATCGATATCACGATCCCCGGCGATGCGCCGGCCGAAGGCGCGTGCTGCCTCGGCGCATCATGCTTTGTCACCATGCCAGCGCTCTGCACGGGTCAGTACACCATGTTCGCCGGTCTCGGCACCGTCTGCAATCCGCTCCCCAACAACAACGGCCCGTGCTGTCGCGGCAACTTCAACCAAACCGGCGGGATTTCTGTTCAGGATATCTTTGATTTCCTCTCGGCCTACTTCGCGAGCAGCACGGCGGCCGATCTCAGCGCCAACGGCATCAGCGTGCAAGACATCTTCGACTTTCTAAGCGCATACTTCGCGGGCTGCTGAACCATCTCGGGCAGGCTGGACAACAGGCTGGACAACAGGCTGGACAATGAGGCTGGCTTGTTCGCCCATAGGCATCGTTCTGCGGTGTGCCAGCCGGTTCTGGCCGATAGCATCCTTGAATGACCCACCAGACCTCCAGCCCAGCTTCGCAAAGGTGCATGAACGCAGCATGTCGATCGGTTTATCCGGTGGAGCAGGTGTTGACCTCGTGCCCCGCGTGCCGCAAGACCGGACGTGAGTCTCTGCTCGATGTGGTGTATGACCGATCCGATCCGGGCCAGAAGTTGCCGCGAGACTTTGCATATTTTCTAAGACCAGAGTCCGGCGGCGAGTGCTCGGGAGTCTGGCAGTTCCGCGAGCTCTTTCCGTTCTATCGCTCGCCCTCCGAGATTCTCTCGGTCGGGGAGGGACGAACGTTGCTGCAGAAGGCCGATCAACTCGCCATGAAGCTGGGGTTTGTCGGGCGCGGTCATGCCGCGACACCAAGTCTGTTTTTGCAATATGAAGGATACAACCCGTCGGGGTCATTTAAAGACAACGGCATGACCGCGGGGTTCACGCACGCTCGCATGGCGGGCGCGAAGATCGTGGCGTGCGCTTCAACCGGGAACACCAGCGCCTCACTCGCCCTTTACGCATCGCAGGCTGGGATGAAGGCCTTTGTGTTCATCGGCGATGGCAAGATCGCGACGGGCAAGCTCTCACAAGCGCTCGACTACGGCGCAACGACCTTGCAGGTCGCGGGCGATTTCGATACATGCCTCGCGCGCGTCCGTGCGATCGCCGAGCAACCCAGTGCAGGGGTCTATCTGCTCAACTCCGTCAACCCCTTCCGCTTGGAGGGGCAGAAGTCCATCATGGGTCGCGTGCTGCGCGATCTTGGCCTCGGTCGCGGCGGAAAGATCCCCGATTGGATCGTCGTCCCCGGCGGCAACCTCGGCAACTGTTCGGCATTTGCCAAGGCCTTCATCGAGCTTCGCGCCCTGGGCATGATCGATCGTCTTCCCCGCTTGGCGGTCATCAACGCGAAGGGCGCACGCACGCTCGATCGGCTGGTGAACGAGATCGGGCTGAAGTGGATTCCCGCCGCGGATGGCGATGAACTCGCGGGCACCTTTGATGAACAGAAGGTCGGCGCGGAATGGGCGAGTATGGATGCCGCCGGAGCGGGCGGACGCGCCAAGACCATCGCCAGCGCGATCGAGATCAACCGTCCCGTCAACCTCTCCAAAGCCCTGCGCGCCTTGCACGCCATGAACGGTGTCGTGCGTTCGGTGGATGACCCGACCATTGTCGAATACAAAGCAATGGTCGGTCGATACGGCTTTGGCTGCGAGCCGGCCTCGGCCGCTTCGGTGGCGGGTGCGCACGCGCTCCTCCAAGAGGGTGTCATACGGCCAGATGAAACCGTCGTCTGCATTCTGACCGGCCATCAGCTCAAAGACCCGGATGTCACGGTCGGTTACCACATGGGGATCACAAACACCGTGCAGGGCGAGCCGACACGTGCGCGAATGTTTGCCAACCAACCTGTTCGGGTTGCTGATGACCTTTCAGCGATCGCAGGGGCCATGGGCGTCTCGCTCTCATAGACACGATTCCTCGGGATCCCGACTATTTTGAGAGACTTCCTACCAGATACCTTGCAGAACATGATGATCGCGTTCAGACTGTGGGAACCCGAACCTCAAATTCTGCGGATGGTGTTGGCTGGCGGGATGGATTTTCCTGAAGACTCCTTCATGAACACCCCGGTCGAATCCACAGGCATGTACCAGGCATCTGAGGTGTTTAACTCAAAGCCATCTTGCGAGCGAAACACATGGATTGCAAATGCCCATTTGTTGAACCGTAGCGAGAGCCCGGCGGCGTTGAGTTTCGTAGTCCCTTGGTCGATGATGGACTGAAAGTGATTCTGAAACGCGGCGGGTTGGCCATTTCTTCTGGATGGAGGCGAGCAATGAATCGTGATTATGCACTCGGATGTGCGGCGGCGTTCCTCATGGCGGCTTCCGTCGGGGCGCAACCGATGGTCTTTGATGTGCCCGAGCGCCGCTCATTGCTTGCGGAAATGAAAGGCCTTGTGGCCAGTCTGGATGCCGACATCACCCCGCCCATGCTTGAGCGCGTTCCGGCCTGCTGCAAGCGCACGATTATGCTGGAGCGTTGGGCGGCTGGGCTCTCCCCGAGCGGCGATGCTCCTCCGCGATTTGGTGATCGTGGCCCGGCAGTTGATCCGACCGATGTGCTGAACAACACGCTTGATATCGAGGTTGCCCCTCCCGGGGGCGCGCTCTCGGGTTCAAACACCATGACGATTCGGAGCAACGCAAACGGGCTGAGCCAGTTCACCTTCCGGCTCCGGTGGAACTTCACGGTGACCCAATGCACCGTGACCGATTCGGTGGGGTCATACACCGTTTCTCCCACGGTTCCGTTTTCAGGATCAAACCCCGCTTCGTACGGGCGCACCTTCAACTTGCTCCGCCCACTGAACACCGGTGATGTCTTTACGGTGCGGGTGGAGTATTCCGGCACACTGGTCGAAGGAATCGGCCTGGGGTCGATAGTCTTCGGGTCGCAGAACAACGGTGGCGGTCCCGGTGTGGTATGCACGCTCTCGGAGCCGTATTACGCCGCGACCTGGTGGCCTTGCAAGGATAGCGACGTCTTTCAAGTCGGCGACAACAGCGACAAGGCCACGCTGACCATGAGTATCACCGCTCCGAGCAACTACCGTTCGCTCTCGAACGGCCTGCTGATCGCAGAGGAACCCGTTGCGGGCGGCAAGAAGAAGTACACGTGGTCAACGGCCTATCCGCTCTCGACCTACCTCGTCTTCTTCGCAACATCCGAGTACAACGTCTTCACCGCGACGTACGACTACGGCACGGGCATCATGCCGCTCGAGTTTGACATCTACACCAGCGACGACACGCCCGCACACCGCGCGACGTGGTTGAAAGTTCCGGACATGCTCGCCGCGCTCCGAACACCCTATGGTTTGTACCCATTCATCAACGAAAAATATGGGATCTACCAGTTCGAGTTTGCTGGCGGCATGGAGCACCAGACCTTCACCGGCCAGGGCGGCGCAGGGGGCGTGGCCTTTCTCGAGTACATCACGGCCCACGAACTTGGCCACCAGTGGTGGGGCAATAACGTGACGTGCAAGACCTGGAGTGACATCTGGCTGAACGAGGGCTTTGCAACCTACACCGAGGCACTCTGGGAAGAACTCAAGCCCGGTTCCAGCGGCTTCCCCGCGCTCAAGGCGGCCATGCTCGACCGCAAGACCACCAACATCACCGGCTCGGTCTACATCCCACCCAGCCAGACCAACAGCCCAAACCGCATCTTCTCTGGCGCGCTCAGTTACGACAAGGGGGCGTGGATCTTGCATCAGTTGCGCCACATCGTTGGCGATGCGACCTTCTTCAGCATCTTGCAGACCTATCGCGCGGCCTACGAAGGCGGAGCGCCCACAACGGCCGACTTCACCGCGCTTGCAAGCACCGTCGCGGGTCGCGATCTTTCATGGTACTTCAACCCCTGGCTCTACCAGGTCGGTGGCCCGAACTACGAGTATGGGTGGCAGAACGTCTTCCTCAACGGGCAGAACTATCTGCGTTTGATGATTCGGCAGGTCCAGTCCGTGCCGACGATTTTCCCCATGCCGATCGATATCAAGGTGACAACCGTCGCAGGCGCGACCACCCACATCGTCTTCGACGATGCGCAGACCGACTACTTCCTCATCCCGCTCGGCGCGAACCCCGCGATCGCCGTCGCGCTCGACGACGACCGATGGATCCACGACTACGGCAAGGCGCCGGTGGCCTATATCCCCGGCCCGCCCAAGCTCACCGCGACTCTGCCCGCGCCCGGTTTTTCAGCGGTCGATTACGCCGCGCCTTCAACGCTGGAACTGACCTTCAGCGACAACATCACCATCGCGCCAGCAAACATCAGCGTGACACGCGATTCGATCCCCGTTTCATTCACGCTCAGCTACAACCCGGGCACACAGATCGCAACGCTTGATTTCGGGGCACCTCTGGGCGCCGGGTCATACGCAGTCGTCATTTCCGATGCGGTCTCATCAGTCTCGTCCGCGCTCGCTCTTGATGGCGAGCTGGCACTGGCGAATAGCCCCGCAAGCCTGCCCAGCGGCAACGGCGCGGCGGGCGGCCTCGCGGCCTTCACCTTCACCATCACCCCGGATCCGTGCCCGGCCGATTTCAACCACTCAGGCATGATCTCCGTGCAGGACATCTTCGACTTCCTTGGCGCATACTTCGCCTCGACGCCCGAGGGTGATTTCAATGACTCGGGTGTCGTCAGCGTTCAAGACATCTTCGACTTCCTCTCTGCCTACTTTGCCGGCTGTTGAAGTGGCTTGGATGGCCCGCCCGAGCGATTTGCGCCTTTGTTGTCAAGTATCCTGTTTCAGATCCATACCCACGTTCGCACTTTCCGCCGCGCACAAACATCACACGTGTGATTCTGTACTGCCGCTGAGCGCATGATGCCGATCGTACCTCCATGCCGCCCGCGAACCCGCCGATCGAGCGCTCAAGGTGCGCGCTCCGACCGGTCAGGGGACGGGCAGGCTGGAGCAACGCCCAATGCAGCACACACGGACTTTCAGCGGCATCGCGGCCGCGCTGGCAACAGCGGCGGCCGTGCACGCGCAACCGCAGGTTGTGTTTGTCGATGACAACGCGCCTCTAGGGGGCGATGGGCGCACGTGGCAATCGGCCTTCAATGATTTGCAGGATGGGCTTGCTGTTGCCAATGTGAACCTTGGTGCGGCGCTTGTGAAAATTGCGCAAGGGGTCTATCGGCCCGATCGGGGTTCGCTTGATCGCCAGTCATCGTTCCTGGTTACCAGCGGTGTGACGTTGATGGGTGGATTTGCCGGTCGCGGCGCGCCCGATCCTGATGAGCGCGATCCGGTCGCCTTTGTTTCGGTGTTGACGGGCGATCTTCGTGGTAACGACACCTCAACGCCCGAATCGCGCGAAGACAACTCGATGGTCATCATCGACGCGGGCAGAGCGCAGGCGGCGTATTTCAATGGGTTGACAATCACCAGCGCGAACGGGACCAGCGCGTTGCTCGGTGCCTCGGGCGGGTTCGGAGCAACACTCTTCCTTACCGATTGCACGCTGAAGAACAACAGATCAACCTACAACAGCGGTGCCATCAGTGGCGGCATCATCGGCTTGTTCGGGTGCAAGCTCGTCGATAACTTTTCAGGGAACGTTGGCGGCGCGGTGAGTTGCTCCAACCTGACCATGAGTCGTTGCGAGGTCAGAGGCAACACGGCCGACTTTGGCGCCGGTGTGTATGTGCATGGAATGCTGCGAGTGGATTCGACGCTCTTTGCAGGCAATGTCGCGGTGTACGAAGGCGGCGCGATCTTCAGCGCAGACTACACGCCCACAGTTCGACTCTGCACGTTCGTCGAGAACGATGCACGAAATGGCGCGGCCATTCATGGCTCGTACTGGTATGCCAACGGTGAATCGGAAATCACTGGAAACATCTTCTGGGGCAACATCCTCCGCACACCGAGCTCGCGCGTCATTGACGTGGATGGATCATCCAACCTGCCGTTCGCGTCCAATCTTGTTCAAGGCGGTACCGCCTATCTTGCGGCATTGGGCTTTGCGGTCGCCCCGTCAAACATCTCCGTCGATCCGCGCTTCGTTGACCCCGCTGGTCCTGATGGCAACCCGCTCACCACGCGCGACAACAACTATCGGCTGCGCATCGAGTCACCATGTGTCGATGCGCTCGATCAGTCGTTCGAGAACTTGAGCACGGCCGACCTCGATGGTGGCGCGCGAAGCGCCGCGGGCGGGTGCATCTGCAACGGCTTGACCGATCTCGGCTGCTACGAGCTTCCCGCGGGGTCATGCTCCACACCGGGTGCGCGTATCTTCGTGCGTGCTTCTGCCGCGCCGGGTGGCGACGGTCTGTCGTGGCCGACCGCGCTCCGCAGTCTTCAAGATGCGCTCCGCAAGCCCGCCGCCTCCGAGATCTGGGTTGCTTCGGGAACCTACACACCCGCGGACGGAGTGCTCAACCGCGAGGCCGTGCTCGATATCGCCTGCCGCATGACGTTTCGCGGCGGATTTGCCGGATACGAAACCGCGGCCGATCAGCGTCTGCCCGCCAATGCGCCGACGATCATCTCCGGCGATCTTCGCGCCGATGATACCAGTGACATTCTGACAACGATCGACAACTCGCGCGATCTCGTCGTCATTCGCGGCGGCGATGTGATCTTCGATCGGGTCACGTTCTCAGGAACGCGATCTGAGCTGCGCACGGGAAATGCTGGCGGCGCGGCCATGCGACTTGCGCGGGCGCGGGCCGACCTGATCGACTGCCGCTTCACATCGTGTATTGGGCAAGGATCACCCGTGATGCGTGCGGTTGATTCAACCATCGTCATGCGCGGGTGTATGGTTGACAACAACCTGAGCACGGAGCGTGCGTCGTTTGGTCAAGCAGGATACTCGAGTTCGGGGATGATCAACCTCGCAACCAGCACGCTTATGCTGAATGATTGCACGCTCTCAGCCAACCGCACAGAGTCAGAAGCCTACACAACTGGTGGTGCGATCTCCTCGCAGGATAGTGATGTTGTTGCTACGCAGACGATCTTCAATGACAACGCCATCGTCTTTAACCTACCTGGCGTGTTCGGTGGTTTCATCGGTGGCGCCGCGATCGGATTTCCAGTGTGGTCAACCGAGGGTTCGCTTTCACTTACGAACTGCCGCTTCATCAGCAACACCGTTGTGAGTCTTGGGGAACAGTCGCCACCATCGGGCGGCGCGCTGTATGGCTCGGGCCGAAACTGGTCGATCGTCGGCTGCGAGTTCAACGGCAACAGCGCCAGCGGGCTCAACGGCGCACAAGGCGGCGCGGCCTACACATATGGTTGGCCTGTCGGTTACATCAACTGCACGTTCGCCAACAACTCCGCGCAGGGTTGGCTCGGGCTTGGTCGTGTTGGCGGCGTTCACTGGGCATCAGGCAGCTCGCCCACACTCACCAACTGCATTCTGTGGGGCAACACCGATGATGTCTCCCCTACCCAGACCAGCCAACTCGGCGCGCCCCCCGGAACGACCGGTCGCGCAACGCTGAGTCGCTGCATCGTGCAAGGTTTGACCGGTTCGCTCGGCGGGCAGAACAACTCCGGGCTTGATCCGCTCTTCGAAAGTCAACTCGGTGCGGATGGCCTGGCCGGAAACATGGATGACGACCTGCGCCTCTCACCCAACTCACCCGCGATCGACTTCGGCAACAGTGCCGCGTTGTTCGCGGCCGCAACTCCCACGATCGATGCGCTCGGCGCACCCCGTTTGTTCAACGACGAGGGAACTCCGGATGCGGGCGTTGGCCCTTCAACCACGCTCGACGTGGGAGCCTTCGAGTTTCAGGGGTTTACCTGCCGCGTTGATTGGGATCGATCGGGAGTGGTCGATATCGGTGATGTCTTCAGCTACATTAGCGACTTCTTTGCCGGCGGAAGTCGTGCCGACTTTAATCGAGTAAACGGGCCCACCCTGCAAGACCTATTCGACTTCCTGAGCGCTTACTTTACAGGGTGTCCGTAGTGTGATCGGGTGCGCCTGCCCGCTGAACCCGGTTCAAACGCATTCTTTTCGTCACACGGGCCGATTGTTCACGCTCCTGAGGTCAGCAGCGCGGCTTTCTCACGCGCTCACCGCATGTACCCCACGACTCGGCGATAGGTATGCTCACGCAAAGGCCAACCCATTTCTCACTCCGTGACCAGTGGCCACATCCTGATCTCTTGCTTCAATCTGTAAATGCGGCTCAAGGCGATGCGCTCACACAAGATCTCAAACGACCCATGAACGATCCTGACAAGCCGCCATCTGAGCCGAACGATGAACAGGGTGATCCTTCGCGCGATCCGAACCCCGATCCTCTTTTTGAGGGTGAGGCTGAACAGCACCCGACAGCCGAGACATCCGCGACTCCGCCCTACCGGATCGGGGGGCCGACCAGGTCGTGGAGTGGTCTGTTCGGCGCGGTTGTTCCCGACCGCATCGGGTCGTACACACTGACAAGGATCATCGGTGTTGGAGGGATGGGCACCGTCTTCGAGGCTGTGCAGGACAACCCACGCCGAGCGGTCGCGCTCAAGATCATCAAGGCCGGCGCGGCCTCCGAGCCCGCCATGCGGCGCTTCCAGACCGAGGCGGCGGTGCTCGCTCGCCTGCATCATCCGTTCATCGCGCAGGTCTACGAGGCCGGAACCCACGAGTCATCCATCGGTCCGGTTCCGTTTATCGCGATGGAGTTGGTCGGCGGTTCAAACCTCCCGCTCACCGTTGGCGCGCTGGCAGGCTCGGGAACGGCTGCGCTCGGGTTGCGCGCTCGCGGGGGCGAGAGCGGCAATGCACCCGACCTCATGACGTATTCGCGCCGTCACACATTGACCATTGCGCAGCGGCTCGAGCTGATCATGCGCGTGTGCGAAGGTGTTCAGCACGCGCACGACCACAACGTCATTCACCGCGACCTCAAGCCCGCCAATATTCTTGTTGATGAGACCGGTGTGCTCGGTGACACACGACCACCTTCAAGCATGGGTTTTGCGGCCAGTTCGATTGGTCTTCCCAAGATCATCGACTTCGGAATCGCCCGTGCCATGGATCCCGATGGGAGTGCCGCGCCGCTGCACACCACCCAGGGTCACCCGATCGGCACACTCGCGTACATGTCGCCCGAGCAGACGATCGGCGATGCACGGCGGATCGATCATCGAACCGATGTCTACTCGCTCGGCGTGATTCTCTACGAACTCCTGACGGGCAAGCTGCCATACCCGACATCGGGTGGGGGGGTAAGTTCCGAACAAGGCGCGCGCCATGTGCGTGAGATGCCGCCCGTTCTCCCGAGCAAGGTCGATCGCTCGCTCCGCGGCGATGTTGAGAACATCGTGCTCAAGGCACTACGCAAAGACCGCGCGGAGCGCTACCAGACCGTCGCGGAGATGCGCGACGATCTGAAGCGCGTGCTCGCGGGCAAGGCCGCGCTCGCCAAACGCATCGGCCCATTGCGTGCGGCACTTCGCGTCGCAAAATCGTTCGCCGGACGGAAGCCGGTGCTCGCCTCGGCGGGCGCGGGTCTGTTCGCGATCGGGCTCGCGGGCATGGCCGTCGAGAACCCTCGGCTGCAATGGCCAAACAATGTGTTCCAACAGTTTCTCATCCACCAGCCGGTGCAGGTCGATCGATTCTCGAAGGTCTGCCTCATCACGGTTGATAATGGGTTCGATGTGGAGAGCGCCCTTGAGGAAACGGGATTCTCGCATCTCGATCTGAACAAGTCCACAAGTCTCCGCCCGATCTACGCCGCGTTTCTGCGCGACAAGCTCGCGAAGTCTGGCACGCCGGCCATCGCGTTTGACATCACGTTTGAAGCCGATTCACCCGACCGCGCCGCCGACCTTGCTCTCGCGCAAACCATCACCGATCTCGCCGTGCAAACGCCCCCGATCCCCGTGGTGGTGACCTACGACATCTTCAACGGCGTGAGTGCCAAGCCGGAGTTCTGCTCGGTCATTCAACAAAGCGGTGTGCGATACGGTTCTCCCTTTGTGCAGAATCCGCCCAACGCGATGTGGTCGGGCAACCTGTTCTCAATCTCGGGTAATGAGCCGCCCCGTCCCGCGATGGCCGCCGTCGTCGCCGCCAGCGCGGCCAGCCCTCAGCTCGATCAGGTCTATTCATGGGATGCACACGCTCAGACACTCAATGTGCAGTTCCGACGCAAACCCACCACCGAGTTGCCATCCCCTGCGCTTGAAAGGGGCGAGCCGCTCCGATTCATCACGCACGACACCGCGATTTACCAGCCGCAAGTGCAGGAGCCTGTCGATGACGTGGCGACCGGTCTCCAAGATGGCGACTTTGTTGCACATCACGTGCTCGTGGCACCCTCCAATCGCTGCATCCGTCGATCAACCCTCTCCCTCACCCGCGCGTGGGAGATGTCTCCCGAAGAGCTTCGATCGTGGATCGATGGCCGAGTGGTGCTCATCGCCAACTACAGGTCCATCTCGATCCGACCACCCATCCAGGCAGATGTTCTCACCTACGTCGATGGTCGAAAGATGCCCGGCCCCTGCCTGCAGGCCGCGTTTGTCGAATCGCTCATGGGCGGCGCGAGCGTTCATTGGCCTACGGGTTGGTATGGCTGGGTCATCTTCTCAGTCTGCGGCGTGATCGGTCTCTCCATCGCATGGTTCATCGGCCGACCCGTTCGCGCACTCATGGCGATTGTTCTTGCATCAATGACCATCGTCGTTCTCGCGGTCCTTGCCTTTCGATCAATGCTCCTTGTTACGCCTCCGTTCTTTCTCGTGCTCGCGGCGGTCATTTCGTTTACGCTCGTCCGGTGGATCGCCCGCGAACGTCGAGCACGTCTGATCTGATCGTTCCTCTCACTTGATAGAGGCACCATGAAGTCTCGATTCCCGATCATCTGTGCGTGTGTCGCGCTTGCAGCAACACTCTTATCAGGTTGTGCCGACAAAGGAGGCCCCAAAGCGATGGCTGATTTTTCCAACGGTGCTGTTTCCGTCGGCAAAATTCTTCTCAATCCCAACCGCCTTGGCGAGACCGAACCTGCGGAGATCGGCGTCACCATTCACAATCAGCAACTGCTTGTGAAGTCCACTTTCTTCGATGGCCGCCAATGGGTTGTCGCCGACTACGACGTCCTCTTCGGCCCATACCCAGCGGCCTCACCGAACCCCGGCGAGATCTACCTTGTCGAAGGACCGGATAACAACCCGGAAGTGCTCGTCATCAACGGATACGCTGTAGGCGCTGGCCAAAGCCCGGTCATTCAGCGGCCATATGTTCGTGTCCGTTCCAAGGGCACCCAGTTCGCCGTGCTCAGTATCGATCCGGTAACATCCATGGTCGTCTACCTCCGTCAGACCGGCACCGAGGATGTCCACATCACCGCCACAATGGGCAGCACATCGGTTACCGAACAGCTCATAATGCCAAAGCTCTTCGTGTTGGTCAAGACCCCCTCGACCGGCGGCCCGTCGATCACCTCGCCGGCCAACGTCATCACCAGCAACGCGGCCAGCGCGTTCTACGAGTTTGCCCTTAACAAGGCCGACGATGCCGGACTGCGCTGGTAAGTGGCTCTCGCGCCATCTCTTGTTCAGCCCAACATCATGCTCACGCGGCGGCCGAAACTCTGGCCGCTGCTGACTGTTTGCCCTTGCCGCTGCGCCTGCCAAAGTACCATTGAACAATCAGCCCAACCACCGAGGCCGCGCCCCAGATTCCCAGCCACTGCATCGCGCTCCGATCAAGCCGCGCCATCCACGGTGCGCCCATCGCGTTGCTCAACCAGACAAAGCACGGCAACCAGACCGCCGCGCCAAACATCGAGGTCACCGTAGCCGAGGCCCAACCCGGCAGCATCAACCCCGTAATGATTCCGGTCGCAAGGCCGATCGCTCCACACAGAGCGAGGATGGCCTGATGTGTGCCCGGTAGCCCGCGCCAAGATTCACCCACCTTACTGGTGAGTCCCGACCAGAACTCCCCGATCCGCTCCGCCGCGGGCTTCAGGTTCTCGGGCATCTTCTCCACGATCGCCTCCGCATCCTTCTCAACCGTCGCGGCCTTATCCTGCCACGCCGCGCTCAGGATCGCGAACTCTGCCTCGTGCGCACCCGACCGCGTACCAAGCCCCTTGGCCAGCCGTTCAGTCTCTACCCAACCGCCCTTCGCGGCGGGCACCGAGCGATTCGGAGCCGCGAGGGGATAGGCCTCAAGAATCGCCGCCGCGCCGAGGGGAAGCAGCAAACCGAGCACCACACCAAACCCCAGGGCCATCGCCGATCGATAGAGCAACAGGCCGATCAGCAAACCGGCCACGATGCCAAGCCCTATGCCGTGCCATGGGGTGAGCGAGGCCCCCCAACTCGTGGATGGCACCAGCAGACCGCCAATGGTGCCACCCGCCAAGACCACCAACGTCACCACAAGAGGCTTCAGGACCCGCTGACCAATCAGCCAAAGCACAAGCCCCGCGGCCATACCGAGGGCCACAAGGGCATGTACGCCCCAAGGTAAGCTCTGTATTCCTTCCAGCACGCGGCTCATCAGCGTCAGCAATGCCTCAATCACCACAACCTGCCCTTCCCCGCCCATTCTTTCGGACCAGCGGGCTCTGTTCAACCACTTCAAAGCATTGGTCAGGCCAAGTATCCGACCAAAAACCAGACCTATTTCCAATCAAACCCATCCGGCCATGTCATTGCACGCTCATACATAACCCGTTTGCCCCGCCCATCCTGGCGACCCGTCGGTTATTCGGAACCACTTCACATACCTTGCACCAATTCCAACCTCCGAGCACGGAGAAGCCGATTCCATGCTCTGTCTGTGCGTGTGCGTTCAATGAGTGACCGATGCATGGCGTGTTCGCGGCGAACAATCCGACCAGATGGTGGTTACTTTGGGAAGCAGGACTGACTTGGGCAAGAAGCGCAACAAGAAACCTACGAAGTTGCCGATCACGAAGGCCTCACAGGTCGGCCAGACCGCACAGCCAGCGCGCCGCGCGCCCGAGGGCGCACCTCCCGCGGCCAATGGTCATGCGCACGCTAAAGGCTCAGCTGGCCGTGCGGCCAAGATCCTCACCCGCCCGGCACCCAAGCCCAAGCGGACGGTCGCGCTGAAGACCGATCTCGGCGGGTTCCGTACCCGCATCGATGAACTCGATGAGCGGCTGGTTGAGTTGCTGAACAAGCGGGCCTCGCTGGTTGTCGAGGTCGGCAGGATCAAGCGTGAACTCGGCATTCCCATCTACGCTCCCCACCGCGAGGCCGAAGTGCTCGGCAAGGTGCAATCTCTCAATCAGGGGCCTCTTCCCGCACGCACGATCGAGAGCGTCTATCGTGAGTTGATGTCCGGCTCATTCAGGCTCGAACTCCCGCTGCGCATCGGTTTTCTCGGGCCGGCCGGCAGTTACTCGCACCTCGCGGCCGTCAAGCACTTCGGCAACAGTGTTGACTTCGAGGATCTGCGCGCCATCAGCGGGGTCTTCAACGAGGTCGCGCGCGGGCACGTTGATTACGGGCTTGTGCCGATAGAAAACTCCATCGGCGGCGGCATCGCCGAGACGCTTCAGGCCTTCCAGGACTTTCACATCGATGTCAACGTCTATGCCGAAGTGCAGATCGAAGTTCACCACGCGCTGCTCGCCAACTGTCCGCCGAGCACGATCCGCCAGATCTACTCGAAGCCCGAAGTCTTTGCCCAGTGTCGGACGTGGCTTGCAACCCAGTACCCGCAAGCGGAGCTGATCGGCGAGGTTAGCAGCAGCCGCGCCGTCATGAAGGCCGCAGAAAGCGGGCCAGACTCGGGCATCGCGGCGATCGGCTCGGTCCTCGCCGCGGAGATCTACGGTGTCACGGTGATCTTCGAGAACATCGAGGATCAGCTCAACAACATCACGCGTTTCTTTGTGATCAGCAAGCAGAAGGCCCTGCCCGGGCCAAAGGGACCGGACGGCCGCTCAACCGGCGACAAGACCAGCCTGATGTTCTCGACAACCAACGAGCCCGGCGCACTCGTGAGTGTGCTCTCGGTCTTCCAGCGTGCCGGTATCAACCTCACCCACATCGACAAACGACCGAGCGGGCGTGTGAACTGGCAGTACACGTTTTTCATTGATGCCGACGGACACGTTGACGACCTGTGGTTTGCTTCGGCGGTGGCGCAGGCGAAGGGGCTTTGCCGAGACATGCACGTGCTCGGGAGTTATCCGAAGAGCAAACGCATCCTTTGAGCAGACCACACTGACCGCGGTCGGAATCAAAAAATCAGTTCCACAGAAACACAAAGCGGCGACCATCCATGCCACAGGAAGAGAAGGCATGCATATTCCGCTAACACTTCAACTTCGTGCTGCTGTGGACTGTTGCGAGAGAGAGCTTGGTTACGACGCGCTGAGCGCAATAGATACGGTTATGCCGCCCTGTTGGTTCGACGGGGTTCGATCACACCCATGCGAACAAGAAACTCGCTCGCGCGTTCAATTTCAAACTGCGTGTACTCATTGAGGCAGCGCGGATGTGCCGGCGCGGCCATGAGATCAGCGGGATAGAGCCAGAGTCCGCCATTACGCTGCGCGACCTCGACGACCGCGTGAAGTGCGGCTTCCGCCGCGTCGCACAACCGTTCTGGCTCGATCTCTTCTCTGAAGTCTGCCATGGTGAAATCCCCCCAAGAGTGCCTGCATCGGATCATGGACCACTCGTACCAGCAAGGTAGTTGTAATAGTTTCGCACCGTTTTGCAATTTGGATGCGATAAAGCGCGCCAAGAATCTGTGGTTCTTGCGTAGAACCGATGCAACAAGGACTTACGCATCTGACCGAACTGGCTACCAACCCGGTTCAGGTGGCTGACCGGTGCCGCACAAGTTCCGCGCGCCCCATGTCTCCGTGCCATGCATGGTCGAACGCTGTCCGTAAGCCCTTGCGCAAGATGAGTGACTCTTCATCATCTCGATCGAGTTGTCCGTTCACGATGAGCGCGACTGCTGCTCTCAGTGCGGGGTGGCGGCGTGCGCTGGTGCATCATTATGATCACCGCTCGGCTTGCTCACCGGCGCGACGGGCTTCGCGGCCGTTGGCTTCGCGGGCGCGTTCGTCGGTTTGCTGGGCGCGGGCTTCTCAGTAGGCTTGATCTCGGGCATCGGCATCGCTGGTTTTTCCGCACTCGCGACTGTTGTGGTCTCTTCGGTTCGCGTGCGCAGCAGGCCCGCCTGCGCCGGGTGCATTCCGATCCATTCAACGCGCCCGTTCTCAACGTCATACACCGCGCCGACCATGCGAACATCACCCGCAACAATCTTCTCTCTGAGTATCGAGCTGCTCTTGAGCATGTCCTCGATCGTCTCCCAGACATTCTCACGCACAACCGCATCGACGAGCGCCTCGCCCGTCAACTCGGGGTGCTTGGCCCTCGTGGTCTGCACCGCGGGAATGATGTGCTGCAGCAGGCTGCCGATGTTCTTGCCCGCATCGGCGCCCGCAACCGCGGCCTTCACCGCGCCGCACTTGGTATGCCCCATCACCACGACAAGCTGCGTTCCGAGATGCTCACACGCGTATTCGATGCTTCCCGCCTGGTTCGCCGAGCCAATGTTGCCCGCAACGCGAACCACAAACAGATCGCCCACGCCGCGATCGAACAGACGCTCGACGGGCAGGCGCGAGTCGGCGCACGTCACGATGGCCGCGAACGGGTGTTGACCGTGCTCGCCCGTGTCACCGATGCGGAAGACATCGGTGTTTGGATGGACCGACTTGCCCTCCGTGAAGCGCTGGTTGCCCTCCTGCATCAAACGCAGCGCGTGGTCGGTCAGATCAACCTTGCTCGAAGCGGATGGCGTGCCAGCAGATGCGGGCGGGTTTGCCAATCCGGCCGCACCGCAGAGTGTCGCGGGCAGCAAGCACGCGGTTCCCACGATCAGCATGAGTTTCAGATGGCGTCGGGTTCCGGTGAGCATGACGGTCCTTTCGGCAGGTCGATGGATGTGGCCGCACGCTCGTGTGCGCGTGAGCGCCTTGTCATCGACGAGAATGAACCGCCGGTTCAACCGAACGGGTGATGGCCATCCGGATTCTCGGACCTGAACCCGGCCATCAATCTCCGAACGCCGTCGCCGCGACATCGACCACGAGCTTGGCGCGCGTCGGCGCAAAGCCGTGTTCATCAAAGATCACGATGTCGTTGTTCTCACCGGGTGCGTTGAGGTACGGTCGCGGCAGCAGGTATCGCGATTGCGGCGGCACCTTCTTGCCCGCCGCCGTCGCAACAAAGTATCGTCCGACGTGCTTGCCGTTCACATACAGCTGACCCTTGGAGAGACCGGTGGCTTCAAAGAAGACCGGCGCATCACCATCATCGGTCTGGAAATGTGCCTTCCACCAGAGCGGCCCGTGCGGGCTGTTGCTGCCCGATTCGCCGCGCTGCGGCTTGTGGTACGCATCAGGCCCAGGCTGGTCCCACTTGGCAAATGCCCATTCCGACCTGGCCGTCAGGCTTTCAACACCTTCATCGAAAGTGATGGCCTTGGTGATCGCCGCGGCCTCGATCTCGGTCGATCCGATCAGCGTGAACTGTACATCGCACTTGCCCCGACCAAGCTGCTCCGGATCAAAGATAATCGTCTTGGATGCGCCGGCGGGTACGTAGGCAACAGGCTTGTCGTCGAGCAGCACGATGCCACCGTTGGCGCGCGTTTCGTACGGCGCGATCGTCATCATGACCGGAGTCTTCCGCCGATGCTGCAACGACCAGGTGAGCCGCATCGGGTCGGTCATGTCGTCCCGGTGAACGCGCCAAAGCGGTGCGCGGAAGCTGAGAATGTCCACCGGTTCGCTGGCAACCATCTTGGGCTTGCCGATGGCGAGGTGTTCGACACACCATGGATGTCCCCAGATGCCGGTCTGATCACCCAGATCTGAACCTGAGCTGACGCGCCCGAGGTTCTCGACGAGCGCAACCAGTGTGTGTTGACCCTTCTTGAGCGAGAGCTGCGCGAGCGGTGTGGAGCCAGGCCCGATGCCGACAACGCCCGCTGGCTCGCCATCGAGCGTGAGGTGCAGCCGGTGCGCCGCCTTCGGGAACATCACCTTGGGCTTGTGCGCAGAACCTGATGCGAACTTGATGCGGTACCAGCCATAGCCGTACGGAGCGCCGAGCGAGACCAGATCGGCCGGGTTTTTCACCGAGGCAAACCGTGCGCTGGTTCCATCGGTATAGGCCGACATGCTCGCGCACGTCCAGTCGCCAAGCACCGACTTGCGGTGTGAGGGCTTGTGGCCGACGTGTACACCGTGAGGCGTGGATTTGATCTGCTTCGAGAGGCCCTCGGCATCAATCCTTGTGTAGTGCTTCGCTTCGGCATGAACGCGCGGGTGCCCTGCCCCGTCAAAGCCATCGATGCCCAGGTACACCGCGTGGTCGTCCACCGCGATCGTCGAGAGCTGGTGCGTGTTGGCGATCACCACGATCACGCCCTCGTGCTCCTGCACGAAGGGCTCCTTCCCGCCGGGCACCGCGACTTCGAGCGGCGACCCGTTGATCGAGAGCACGCCGCGAACGCCCTCGCTGCCGAAGCAGACAAAGACCTTGCCGAGCGCCGCAAACGCCGAGAGGTTGCAGTAGTCGAGCTGAGCGCGGGCCGAAATCCGCGTATCGAGAAGGCACCACCCAGCCGACTGGTCACCCAGATCAACAGGCAGGATCGAGCCATCCGAGAGCAGCAGCGGCAGAGGATCGCGCTTGGATGCGCCGCCCGCGCCGGAGTGCGGATTGAAGACGAACGCCACACCGCCCTGCGTCCCCGTGCAATGAATCACCGATGCGCGTGATGCGTGCTGACCGGGCTTCCCGCCCTGATCGGGCGCGATGGCCACCGGGTGTCGTGCAGAATCAAGATGTGAGAGCAAGCGGCTGAATCGCGAGGCGAACGTGCTGATCTGTCGCACAACCTGGAACGATGCGCCCGCGCGCCCCGTCTCGCTCAGCGGTGAGCCACTGTCGTTGCTCGAGCACACAAACGCATCCGCACCTTCCGCATCGCGCCCACCTGAAAAGCCCAGGTTGGTCCCGCCGAAGAACGGATCGATGTTGAACTGCCCGCCCGCGGCCAGCACTTCCGTCAAACGCGCCAGAACCGATTGAGGGTCGCGGGCCGGTTCGGCCGGCTTGCCCCACGTGCGGGTCCTGCCAACATTGAACTGCGTGACGATTCGCGGCGATGTCGGCCGAATGGAAACAAGCTGGCGCAAGTGCCCGAGCAAACCGTCGAACCCGGTCCACCCGTCGATCTCACCCTCGACGCTCTGCCAGAGGTCGTTCGAGTTAATCAGCGGAACGCTGAACCCCGCTTCGCGGAAGTAACGATCGATCTCGAGAAGGTAGCTGTGCGCGAGCGCATCATCACCGCACGTCCAGTTCGTCTCGGATTGAAGAAGCAGGATCGGCCCACCACCCGCGCCCCCCTTGGTCGGGCTTGTGACCTGCAAATCGCGCACCTGTCCGGCAAGCGCGGTGATGTATCGAGAGCACGCATCCAGAAACACATTCTGATTGGTGCGCAGCTTGATCCCACCTTGTGCCGCGTTCAGACCAAGCAGCCAGGGCGGAAGCCCGCCCATGTCCCACCCGGCATTGACGTACGGGCCAGCGCGCAGAAAGACGTGCATTCCCGCCTTGTGGATAAGTTGCACAAGGAATCGAATGTCGTTGTCGCCCTGAAAATCGAAGTGCCCTTGGCGCGGCTCATGCCTTGCCCAGATCAGGGGGAGCTCGATCGTGTTCAGCCCGGCGTACTTCGCAGCGCCGATCCGCTCGGCCCATTGGGCTCGCGGCACGCGTGCATAGTGAATCGAGCCGCTGACCAGCCAGATTCTGCGCCCATCGAGCATGAATGATTGCCCGTCGTAGGTAATGGAGGCCATGTGGGCGACGTCTCCTGTTGGCAAAGACGAGGAAGAGCGGCGTAACAAGCCGACCTTCCCGGTTTCTGAGTTGTCACAGCCAGCGAACCCGCCTGTGTTGGGTTACCCTGCCTGAGCAATCGAATGGTGGCCCGTCAACCCCCTAAAAAGGGTAGTTTGTTGGCTCATGCGAACGGGCCAACAATATGGATGCTGAATCGGTTTCGCAACAAGCTGGCTCGAACTGCGGTAAACTGGCCGCGTTCTTGCAGGAGAACGGGGTATTTACGATCCAAACATTATCCTATCTTAAATCTTGTTCGGGTCGTACAAGCATTCTGTTTGGGATGTTTGTGCTGGGCGGAATGCACGCGGGATGCGCTGGCGACCTGCGTGATATCGATGCGCGGGTCGATCGGTTGTTGGCTGGACGGTCGGCGCAGATGGATGGCGGGTCGATTGCGCCATCGCGCACTTGGGCCGAACCTGAACTGCCCGCGCGACGCGAACTTTCGGTCCGCAGTCCGGATACCGCCAACCCTCCGGCCGAGCGGCTGCTCTTCACGCCCGCGGCGGAAGAGCGCGACTACGCCGCGCGGCTTCGCGACTTGCAGCAATCGCGGGCGGCCAAGGTTATGGAACTTGATCTGAACGGGCTTTGGCAGCAGGCCCAGCGAACGGGGCGCGAGTATCTGTCGGCCGAGGAGGACTACATTCTGGCAGGCATCAGGTTGCTCATTGAGCGTCACCTGTGGTCGCCGCGGCTGTTTGCCTCGACAGGTGTGGATTTCAATCAGACGCAGGTCGATGGGAATGTCTCATCGGTCCTGGGCATCATGAACCAGGCGGGTGTGCGGAAGTTGCTGCCGTATGGTGGGCAGGCCGAGGCACGGTGGGTGTGGAACGCGACCGAGAACCTGCGATCACGCGCGACGGGGCAGTATCGACAGAGTTCGGCGCTCGTGCTTGATGCGACGATTCCGCTTCTGCGCGGCGCGGGCGAGATCGCGCAAGAGGGCAGGATTCAGGCGGAGCGCGATCTGGTGTATGCGGCACGAAACTTCGAGGACTTTCGTCGCGCTTTCCTTGTCTCGCTGGCTCGCGACTATTTCTCGCTGCTTCAGCAGCAGGATGGTGTGACAGCGACCGAGCGGCAGCTCGAGAGCCTGCGCTCGATTCGGGATCGGCAAAAGGCCCTGTACGATGCGGGGCGCGTGGCCGAGTTTCAGGTGAACCTCGCAGAGAACGATGTGCTGAGCGCAGAATCAAGTCTTGCCAATGCCAATGAGCTGCTCACGCTCTCGCTCGATCGGCTGCGCGTGCGGCTGGGTTTGGCGGAAAGCACGCGCGTGCTGCTCACCAACTTTGAGTTGCAGGTCAGCACGCCGGAAGTCACGCTTGAAGAGGCGACAGGTGCCGCGCTTAATTATCGGCTTGATCTTCAGAACCGGCGCGATCAACTCGACGACACCAAGCGGGCCGTACGAAACTCGATGAACCGCCTGCTGCCCGATCTCAACCTCAGCGGCGGCATCAGGCTGCCGACGGATGCCGATGCGCGCGAGGGCGGGTCGGTATACGAGCTTGATGATGTGCAGTACAACGCCGCGTTGACGATGGAGTGGCCGCTTGATCGTGAGAACGAGCGGCTTGCCTTGCGGCAATCGATCATCAGCCTGCAACGATCGCAGCGCGACTACGAAAAGTTCCGCGATGACCTGGTGATCGACGTGCGCCAGCGTGTGCGTGATATTGATCGGGCGGAACTGAACCTGCAACTGGCCGAGAAGCGCGTGGAGATCAACCTTCGACGCAAGGAAGAGCAGGACATCAAGATCGATCAGGTCGATGCACAATCGCTTGTCGATACGGCGAACGCGCTGCGCGAGTCGGAGCGGGCCAGAGATCAGGCCCGTGCCGATCTGCGCAACAGCGTGCTCGACTATCTGCTCGCAACAGCGACGCTGCGCGTGAACCCGGATGGGACGTTCAAGATGTTGCCGGGGATGGAGATTGGCAAAGGGGAGTGAGAGGGATCACCCAACGCTCAAGCCACTCGATCAGATGATCCATGATTGACCTGGCCGGGCATGTCTTTGCGGAACTTTTTCACCGTTGCGCCACCATTGACCAAAGGTGTCAAACACGTTGCGGTCTACACGTTGGGTGCGTGGCTGCCACTTTCCCGGCTACCCAAGCCGACTGACTTCAACCACTGTTGGGTGGAGGCAGGCACATCGCATGAGTGTCGTGCGATTCACACGCCTTCCACCATCGCGCACGCTGCACTCTTCGCGGTCAAGAATCCGCTGCTCATGCCGTGGCCGGTGAAGCCGCCGCAGAACCAGATTCGTTTCCTGGCTTGGTCAATCTCCGGCACGGGGCCGACGATTGGGAGGCCGTCTTGTGAGAAGCCCATGGTGCCGGCCCAGCGTGCGGTGATTTCGTAACCTGAGCCGAGCAGTTCGGTCGCCCATTTCTCGATATCGTCTTGCACCCAGGGTGTGGTGCGATCTTCATAACCGACTTCGCGATCGGCGTGGTATGTGCGGCAGCCGCCAAAGACAATTGTGCCATCGCCGTTCGGTGGTGGTGGTGTCTGACGCACATACTCGGAACCGTGGTTGAAGTAGTAACTTGCATCAAGACGAACGGCGCGGGAGTGGGGAAAGCGGAGGGCCAGCATCTGGCCGCGGCGGGGTGTGATGAGATGGTCGAGTGAGGGGAAGAGGAGCGGGGCGTAGGCGTTGGTGCAGACGAGGATGCGCGGTGCGTGGTAATCGTGATCGGCGGTGCGCACGCAGACGGCGGTCTCTCGCGGTTCAATCGCGAAGACTTCCTGATTCTGATCGATCGGGTGTCCGAGCTTGCCCGCGAGCAGTTGCATGAGTTCCCATGGATTGACGGAGGCATCGCCGGGGTTCACCAACGCGCCGCGCACGCGGCCGGACTTCCAGATGGTGTCATCACCAGTGACCTCCCACCCGACATCGAAGCCATCATCACGCAGCATCGTGGCCGAGCAGTGAAGCTCATCGTGCTGCGCCTGATCAAGCGCGATGAGCTTGGACGAAATGTTGCGAAAGCTCGGGAGATTGGGCGCGCCCTCGGCGCGGAGTGCGGCGAGGTTGTCTTCTGTAAACTTCCAGAGATCGCGTGCGCGGTCGCGCCCGTAGAGACGACTGGCCTCGGCGTAGTGATCCGCGCAGCCACGCATGAGGAAGCCCGCATTGCGCGAGCTTGCGCCCGAGGCGAGCGTGAAACGCTCAAGAATACGGACAGACAGGCCGCGACGCTGGAACTCGAGCGCAGCGGAGATACCGGCGATTCCTGCACCGATCACGACCGCATCGCAGTCGATGCGCGTGGGTGTTGATGTTCGCCGCCAGTGGGAGATCGTCATGGGGCGGTGCTCGTGGGTGGTGGTTCGGCAAGTTGGAAGACGGGCCCGGTGCGGGCGCGGGCGAATCGCCGCGCGTTGTGGAGAGCTTTCCGAAGCCCGAACTGATACGCGGCGTTACCGAGCGAGACGAAGACAATCGACGCCGCGGTGATACTCAGGAGAATCGACGCGACGGGTTCGAGTTTCGGGTATGTCTGGGTATGTTGCAGGATCAACGTGAGCCAAAGACCCGGGATCATCGCCGCCGCGCCCGCGATCAGCATCCAGCGCATGACCTTGCATGCGGTGATCGCGCTGCGGCGACCGGCCACGCGGCATTGTTCGGCGAGGTATGGCAGACCAATGAGCATGCGGCTGCTCCAGACGAGGGCTGCAAAGCCGATCAGCAAGGTCGGCACCCACCGGCCGACACGGACCAAGGGGTTTGCATCGGAGGCGATGGCGATCCACCCGAGCACGATCGCAACGCAGCCGCAACCGGCGTATATAAGCGCCAGTGGCGTGAACGCCGGGTTCGGCGGGCGATACGTAGGGAGAAAGACTTCACCGTTAGGAAGCGCAACAGCAGCAGGCTTGGTCGTGATGCGGAACCATCCGATCGCGGCGAGGATGGGCCCGCTGCCTGCGAGTGTCACGGCCATGAGGCCGAACACCTCGGCAGCGTTGCGGCTCGGTCGGATGCCGAGAAACGCGACCAGGAAAAACATCGTAAGCGCGAGTACGTACACCACTGGAAGCTGGACGGAAGCGAACCCCGCCAACAGCGCACCGGTGCGCAGTCTGCGCACGTGTGCATCGCAGTAAAGCGTGGGGCTGGCGAGCGAATCGGTGCAGGGTGAGCCGCATTCCGGGCAGCACTCGTCGAGGCGGAGCGAGCGCAACTCGTAGCCGCACGCGATGCAGGGGAGCTGCTGTGCGATGCGGATGGCTGGATCGGTCATGACTGGATCGGTCATGCCCAAAGCGTACCGCCGAATGGCTTGAAAGTTTGCGTTATGAGCCGCCGATGGTTACTTCTTCGGCAGGCCCTTGAGCGCGCTGATGACCAGCAGAACCAGGAAGATGATGAACAGCACCTTGGCGATGGTGGCGGCCAGACCGGAGAGGGCACTGAAGCCCAGGTAGGCGGCACCGAGGGCAAAGAGGAGAAAGATAAGGGCGTAATACAACATCGTGAGACTCCCGTGTGAGGCCCAACCTGTGGCCGTGCGCTCCAAGCCTAACACATCTCAAGCCATGATGCACGAACTTATAAGTGGGCCATGTTGCCGATGGCCCGCCCGTACGTCTGCACGCACTTGTTGGCCGCGCCATCCCATGTGAGCTTGCGAAGCTCGAAGCTGCCGTGCTCGCGCAGGGTTTGCGAGAGTGGCGGGTGGCGAAGGACGGCGACGATCTTGTTGGCGATCTCGTCGATATCCCAGAAATCGACCTTGAGCGCGTGGGTGAGCACCTCGCTCACGCCCGATTGCTTGCTGATGATGACGGGGACATCGTTGCGCATGGCCTCGAGCGGGGCGATGCCGAAGGGCTCGCTGACGCTGGGCATGACGTAACAATCGGCCATGCGGAAGACTTTATCGACCATCCCGCCGCGGAGGAAGCCGGTGAAGAGGACGCGGTGGCCGATGCCGTGGTGCGCGGCCTCTTCGATCATGCGGGTGGTCATATCGCCCGAGCCCGCGACGACAAACTTGACGTTGGGCACGACCTCGAGCACGCGCTTGGCGGCGCGGATGAAGTACTCGGGGCCTTTCTGCATGGTGATGCGCCCGAGGAAGAGGACGATGCGGTCGCTCCCGTCGATGCGGTCGCCCTCGCGCGGCTGCTGATCGTCGGACTCGATGCCGTTGTAGACGACATCGATCTTGCCCGCATCGACGCCGAAGCGGCGGACGCAGATGCTCTTGGTGTATTCGCTGACGGCGATGCAGCGGATCGCGCCGTGCATGCCGCGACGCTCGATGTCGTAGAGGCGCTGGTCGATGCTGTCTCCCGAGCGGTCAAACTCGGTGGAGTGGACGTGGACGACCAGGGGCTTGCCCGAAACCTGCGCGAGCGCGAGCCCGGCGGGATAAGTCATCCAGTCGTGGGCGTGAATGACATCGAAGCGCTCAGTGCGCGTCACGGCCACAACAAGGCGCGCGTAGCGCTCGGCGTTGGTGAGCATGTCACCCTCGTAGCCTGCGCCCGCGCCGGTGCCCGGTGCCGAGCGGCCGCCCGGTGTGCTGATGCCGCCCATGGCGGTGAGCACGGGATCGTGCGCGTGGTGCGCCGCGGCGGATGATGCGTGGTCGGAGTAGACCTTGCCATCGATGATAAATGTGCCTGTGCCCGCGCTGCCCGGCACGCCACCTGCGGGTAGGGACTGATCAAAGGGCTTGTAAGAAGAGAGCGAGCCCGAGCCTTCGCCAGCGGGCACACCGTGAAAGGTGGCGTGGGCGAAGCCCTCCATCGTGTAGGCGGCGTTGGGACCGCCCCCGACTCCCGCTGAATCCGTTGGCGCGGCGGAATAGGCGTGTGTGCCACTGCCCGGTCCAGCACCCGCGGGTGCGCCGGGAGCGGCGGCTGGCAGATTCATGGCGCGGATTGCTTCGGGCGAGAGCAGGCGGATATGCGAGGCCTGCGAGCGATCAACGGGCTTGGGCAGAACGAAGACGACTTCCTGACCGAGGCGGTCAAGAGCCTTGGTGAGTCCGTAGCAGGCGGTGCCAAGACCACCGGCGATGAAGGGAGGAAACTCCCAGCCGAGCATGAGTATGCGCACCGGGTTCACTCCTCTTCCTGTCCGGCATCCATATCGCCGAGGCGACGGAAGCACGCTTCATACGCAAGGAGCCACTGTGATGCAAGTTCGATGGATGAGGCTTCGTTGGCAAGCTCGACCGTGAACGGAAGTGCGGAGCGGAAGGTGAAAAGCTTGAACGGGGGTTCGGAGCGGAAGTGCTCGAAGGTGGTTTTCAGGCCGCGAAGGGCGGCGGATTTCACATCGTAGTCCTGATCGGCGAGTTCCTCATCGAGCAGTTCCCCGATCTTGTCGCCGGTGTGAACAAGGTCGGCCTCGATCGACTGGCTGAGCCAGCGATTGGCCGTGACGAGCGAGACCCAGACCCTCGGTTGCCCAGCGCGATCAGGCTGCACATCGAGCCGAAACTCGGCGGGCTCTGCGGAGTTGGCGGCGGGGCAGGTGAGGCGGAGCAGGCTTGGCGAGAGATTCACCGGCCTGAAAACCTCGGCCCGAGCGGCACGCACACGAACACCCTCAAGCAACACCAGCACACCTCCCCGAAGTGACTCCGGGAGTTCGTGCGGGGGGGTGGTGGCTTGCGGGGGGGGGGGCGGGGG
>Ga0209591_10000921_pt1 | contig 37901 bp, 34 predicted proteins | sample MAT01_FD_187207 | JGI IMG/M metagenome (GOLD analysis project Ga0209591, IMG submission 187207) | Freshwater microbial communities from Lake Fryxell liftoff mats and glacier meltwater in Antarctica - MAT-01 (SPAdes) (version 2) | ecosystem: Environmental > Aquatic > Freshwater > Ice > Liftoff... | reverse complement strand
TGATCAGAGTATATTTTTATCTAGGTGCACCGACACTTCAGTCCACGCGTGAAGGATATTTCCAACTGATAGTCGTCGGATCGTTCCACGACTGGACATCCTGATCTGACCTGCTAATCAACATTTCCCGCTAGACGCATTTGTATTATTTTCTATCGGTCTACCCCTTATGGACTCACCCAAAGAAGATTCATTATTTCCGAACGCCAAAGCCTCCCTTGGCTGGGTGTTATTATTTCTGCTCTTCGTCCTGGGGATTTTCAGCTACCCGTACTACCCATTGGTGGATCTCGATCCGTCCTGGCGCATGGCGTACGGCTATTTCTTCCAGCAAAAGCTCCAGTTCGGCCGCGACATCGTGTTCAATTACGGCCCGCTCGGCTTCATCATGGGCAAAACCTATTCGGGGTTGCAATTTGCCTCGCTCATCTTCTCGCAGCTGGCGCTCGCGGTTTTAGGAGCGTGGGTGATTTTGCGCGAAGGCCGTCGGATGCGGGGTCTCACTCGCTGGGCCTTTTTCCTCGGCCTGCTCTGCTTCGGTGTCACCTATGAAGACGCTCTGCAAATCCTTGTGATTGCCCTGATCGGATTCCAGCTGCTGCGCCGGGAAGACAAAACCTTTCTCACCACCTTCTTCACGCTGGTCCTCGCGGTACTCAGCGTGATCAAGTTCACGAATTTCATGCTCGCGTCCGTGGTCACGGTCACCGTCGTGGGACTCGACCTCTGGCGCGGGCGCCGCCGCGAAGGCTGGCTCATCGCCGCCACCTTTGTCGGAGGATTCATCGCCACCTGGATCGCCTGCGGACAAAATCCCTTGAACTTGCCGGCCTATTTGCGCGGCTCTTGGGAAATCAGCGACGGCTACAATGCCACCATGGGGATCACGACTCCCTGGCCCCCTCTCTGGAAAGCACTGATCGTCCTCGGCGTCATCGGCGGTTATCTGCTCCTCCACCTCAAATTAAATCCCGACAAACCCCGCGCCGTCGCCAACGCTCTCGTCCTCGCGGCCTTCATCTTCTTAAATTGGAAACATGGGTTTGTGCGCGCCGACGGCCACATGATTGGGTTTTTCTTCTGCGCATTGCTCCCCTTGACCGCCTATCCGTCACTGTTGGACGATCCCCCCCGTTGCCGTCGGCTGCATTACGCCGTCTTTCTCATGGCCGGCATCATTTCACTTTGGGGAATCGAAGTGTCGCTCTACCACACCATGCGCAGTTGTTTTGGCATTATTGAAACCAAAATCTGGAGCAATCTCGAGCGGACGATCGATCCGACCGGGACCAAACGGATTTACGACGCCAGACTTCTTGCGGTACGGGAGTCGATCAATCTCCCGCTGACTCGGGCCGTGGTGGGCAAAGCCTCGATTGATGTACTCGGTTTCGAACAAGCGACGGCGCTGTTCAATGATTTCAATTACAAGCCGCGACCCATCTTTCAAAGCTACTCGGTTTTCACGCCCTATTTGGCGCACCTGAATGGCCGATACTTCGAGGGCGACACCGCCCCTGACTACGTCTTGCTCAAGCTTCAGACCCTTGATGGGCGCATGCCCATGATGGACGATTCCGAAGTTCTTCGGCTGTTGCCGTACCGCTACGATTTTGTGCATTCCGAACGTGGTTATCAGTTGTGGCGCCGGCTCGAGGGCAAGTTCGACCCCGCCACCATCACCCCCAAACCTCTCTTAACAACCGACCTGGCCCTCGGCGATACGCTGCCGCTCGACGCCTATGCAGGGAAAAAAATCTGGGCCCGCATCGAACTCAAACATTCACTGTTAGGGTGGCTGCAAAGCTTCCTTTATAAACCAACGCCCGTCCGGCTCACGATCAAAGATGCCAACGGCATTGAAAGCACCTACCGCCTGCCCTTGCCCATCGCGCGTAACGGATTTGTCATCAGTCCGGTCATCGAAGATTTGCACTCCTACAACTTGTTTGCCAATTCCCGGTCCAACCGGGAGGCACGCAGCCTCTTGATCGGGGTTAAACCCGCCAACCGCTACCTCTTTTCCGGCCCGGTCCACATCGAGCTTGGCGAGTTGCCCCCCAGCCACGCGGCGAGCCGTTTTTTCAGCCAGCAATTGAATGAAAACTTTCCGATGTTTCGGACTTTCCCGGTCCAATTCGAAGCCCATGCCAAGCTTTCGCGCGGAATTATCGACGGAAAGGAAATCGTCGTGCTGCACGCCCCGAGTAAGATGATTTTCAATCTCCCACCCAAGGCCCAGGTACTATCCGGCTCATTTGGTTTTCTCCCTGGGGCGTATCGCGACGGCGGCGGCACCAACGGAGCCGAATTCATCGTGCAATGGTCCAACGGCGTCGAGCAGGCCGTACTATTTCGCCGCTCACTGGATCCCGCGAATGTGCCGACCGATCGAGGCCTGCAAAATTTCAGCATTCCCCTCAAAGATCTCAGTGGGGGCCAGCTCAGTCTCCGCATCGACCCAGGACAAGACAACAACATCGCTTGGGACTGGACCTGCTGGACAGGCATCGAAATAAAGTGACGGACTAACCCGATGAGTCGTCCCTCACCCAACCCTGCCGGCTGGCTCTGGGCCACCGGAGCTGCAACCTTGGTTGTCGCCGCCCGTTGGCGTGAAATTGAATTACACTGCGGAGAAATCCCCTTTCTCGATCAATGGCTCGTCGAAGCCCGGCAAATCATCATCCCCTGGCTCGATGGCAAACTGACCTTCGCCGCATTTTTCCAACCCCACCACGAACATTGGCCCGTCTGGACGCGCCTGATCGTCTGGCTCGAAACTGCGCTGTGGGGGCAATGGAATAATCAACTGCAAGCGACGCTCAATGCCGTTCTCATGGGCTCGTTCGTCGGTCTATTCGCCGCCTGGCTGCGGCGCACCCTCCCGCTACTCCCCGCTCTATTGCTGACTCTGCTGGCCGTGGTGCTAGCGAGCCTGCCGCACAGTTGGGAAAATATCGTCTGGGGATTCCAATCCCATATGCCTTTGGCTCTGCTGTTTGTTTTCGTTTATCTGCAAGGTTCTTTGGCCCGCGCCATCGGCACGGCCGGCTGGTGGCTCGCGCAAGCGGCTGGTCTCGCCGCACTATTCACCCTCGGCAGCATGTGGGCGGCACCGCTCGCCATTTTGCTGACTCTGCTCTGGACGTCAGACTGGAATTGGAAACGGCTGCTCCCGGCCGCACTCCTGACTTTGAGTGGGATCGCGTTGCTCATTATTGCGCGATTACAACAACCCACGACGGGCGCCTATGCAATGGGCGCGGCCAATCTTCCGCAATTCCTCACCGCGTTGCTCATGCAACTCGGCTGGCCCTCCGCTTGGCCCGGCGCGGCCCTGCTGGGGAACCTCCCGATTATTTTCCTGGCGTTGCGCCTGCGGGGGAAAAAGGAGGCCACCGCCCTCGACCGCACCGTGCTCGCTTTGGCGCTGTGGGCCGCCGCCCAAGCCGTGGCTTTCGCCTACGCGCGCGGCAGCTACAGCGGATTTGTTTCCCGCTATGCCGACCTGTTGGCCCTCGGCGTATTGGCGAACGGCATCGCGTTGTGGCGCTTATTTCAAGGCAGCCAAATTTGGTCGCGCGTCCTCCTCATAGTCGTGGTCCTTGGATGGAGTGCCGCTGTTGGAGAAGGCCTGCGGTTCATCAACAGCCAAGGCCACACCTTATATTTTCACGAGCACAGTGCATCGTGGATGCAATTGCGCCGTGCTGCCGTGACCCAGTTTCTCTCCACCAACGATCCCAGCGGACTCTCCTTGCCGGAGACCCAGGCAATTCTGTTTCCCAACACGGACGAGGTTGTCCAAGTCCTCGAACGCCCGGACTTCGCCGCCCTGTTACCGGCCAGCGTCGGATATAATCGCCCTCGTTCCCGCGGAGATTTCTACACCGAATCAGCCCAGGATTTGCGCAGAAATTGGGAGGAGTTCGCCTACTGCGGCGGCCTGCTCCTGTTCCTCGGACTCATTGTTTCCTTGCGGAACGGCGCGGCCCGAGAACCCATGGATTATCTGACGCCCAGCGCGGCCAGCGTAACCCCGGCATTGGCCATTCTGGCGTTGGGCAGCGGCGCGCTGATTTTCTCCTGGCCGCATCCCTTTGATTTTCATTCAGACCACAGCTGGACGGATTTCATTACCCCGGCGGACGGAATCAAGGATCTGAAATTCCACATCATCACCGAAACCAACTACCCCAAAGACAATCTGGTGGGAGGGGCCGGTCTGTGGCCCGAGAATTTCCGGAATGCTTTTTTCGGCACGCACATCGATGGCCCGGCCTTCACCGGCGTGGCCCAAAGCGACCCGTTCCCACTCAGCGCATCATCCTACATCATCCCTTTCGCCGGTTATCCGGCCAGCGCGGGCAATGCCCTCCTTCTGCGCATCGAGGATGACAAGGGAAACCTCGTGGAGGAAATCACCTGCCGCGAACCCAATCAGGGGACAGGCATGTCCGACATCGGTTTTTGGGAAGTTAATCTCGAACACCACCGCGGAAAATCCGCGCGCCTTGTGCTACAAGATCAGCGGAGCGACAACGAAGGCTGGGTGGCCGTCGCCCCGCCATACTCTGGTAATGATAGCCCAAAGATTTCCACGGCGCATCACCGCTTCTGGGCGGCCCAAGGCACCCACTCCGGTTTACGCTCACTCCAGATCATCAGTGCCACTCTCGCCCTGCTGGCGGCCATTTCGCTCTTCCCTCCGGGTCGGCGCTTGCTTTCCTGATTTTCAATACAATGTCGACCCCGTCACTCGCCGCGCATGAATTTGAGTTGAGCGTTGTCCTGCCCTGCCTCGACGAAGCGCGCACCATCGCCGCCTGTGTACAGGAAGCCTGCGAGGCCATGACCGCAGCCGGGATCAACGGAGAAATAATTATCGCCGACAACGGCAGCACGGACGGTTCCCAACTCCTCGCCGAAAAACAGGGCGCGCGCGTCGTCCCCATCACCCTGAAAGGCTACGGCCATGCGTTGCGCGGGGGCATCGCGGCCGCACGTGGTCGCTTCATCATCATGGGCGATGCGGATCTAAGTTACGACTTCTCCCATCTGCCCCGCTTCGTGGAAAAACTCCGGAACGGCGACGATCTCGTGATGGGCAACCGGTTTCTCGGCGGCATCCAGCCCGGCGCGATGCCGTGGAAGAACCGCTACCTCGGCAATCCCGGGCTCACTTTCATCGGGCAACTCTTCTTCCGCACGAGTATTCGCGACTTCCATTGCGGCCTCCGCGGCTTCAGCGCCGAAGCGTACCGCCGGATGAATCTGCAGACCACCGGCATGGAGTTTGCCTCGGAGATGGTGATCAAGGCGGTCACGCTGGGCATGCGCGTCAGCGAAGTCCCCACCGTGCTCCGGCCGGATGGCCGTGATCGGGCGCCTCACCTGCGGCCGTGGCGCGATGGCTGGCGTCATCTGCGATTCATGCTGTTGTTCAGCCCGCGCTGGCTGTTTTTCTACCCGGGATTGCTCCTCATGTTCGGCGGGGCTTTGCTCGGGGCACTCCTCCTGCCCGGCCCCTTGAAAATCGGCCACGTGCAACTCGACGTGCACACGCTGCTCTTCGCCGCCGGCGGAATTTTAGTCGGTTTCCAGGCGGTTTCCTTTGCCGCACTCAGCAAATTTTTCGGCATTCGCTCCGGACTGCGCCCCAGTGAAACCTCGTTTGAAACTAGGCTCAGCAAACTCACCTTGGAAACGGGCATTCTCACCGGTAGTCTGCTCATCACCATCGGCGTGCTGTTGTGGGCCGGTGCCTTGTGGTTTTGGCGCGAACAGGGTTTCGGTTCCTTGCAACCCGCCCAAACGTTCCGCTGGGTTATTCCCGGTTCCCTCTGTCTCGCCCTCGGTTGCCAGATGATTCTGACCAGCTTTTTTCTCGGCGTGTTGCGCCTCGATACGCGCGGAGACCACTCCTCATGAAACACCCCACGCCAAGCAAATTCAGTTTTTGGCTCTGGGCAGGAGTCCTGCTCACCCTCGGCAAACTTTGGCTGACTCGCGGTCAACCGATTTATGCGATCGGGCCCGCCACGCACGACGACCGGCTTTTCTTGGTCATGACCGAGTCCATCATCAAGGGCGAGTGGCTTGGTGCCTACAACCAGATGACCCTGGCCAAGGGGCCGTTTTATTCCCTCTGGATCGCCGTCCTGTATTGGATCGGCATTCCACTCGGGCTCGGCGTGCAAATGGCGTACGCCGCCGCGTGCGCCACGTTTGCGCGCGCCTGTCGCCCGGCGATTCCAAGCGGCGCGTTGCGGTTTCTCATTTATGCTTTCCTGCTCGGCAACCCGATGTCCGTCGAGGGACCGACCCTCTGTCGCATTCTTCGCCAGCATGTTTACACCCCGCTTGAGCTCGTCGTTTTCGCCAGCCTGATAGCCCTGTACTGCCGACGGGAAGAAAGTTTTCGCCGCCAGTTACCGTGGGGCATTTCACTCGGCTTGGCCTTCGGGTGCTTCTGGCTCACGCGCGAAGAGAGTATTTGGCTCCTGCCCAGCGTGACGCTGCTGGCTTCGGCCGCGCTGTATTTCACGTTCAAAATTTCCCGGCAGCACGCGCGGAGAATGTTCACGATGTTCGGGCTGGCTGCGATTTTTGCCGCGCTGCCCATCGTGCTAATCTGCTGGCAGAATTACCGGCACTACGGCTGGTTTGGCACGGTCGAGTTTCGCGCCCCGGAATTCAACGACGCCTACGGCGCAATGGTCCGTGTGAAATCAGAACCCGTCCTACCTCTCGTCCCGGTAACCCGGCAGGCGCGTGAAGCAATGTACGCGGTCAGTCCTGCGTTTGCCACCTTGCGTCCTTATCTGGATGGCGAGATCGGCACTAATTGGGCGGAAAAAGATATGTATCCCGTCGAGGAACGGCAAATTCGCGGCGGCTGGCTCATGTGGGCTCTCCGGGACTGCGTGGTGGCCGCCGGCCACGGACACAATGCCCGCGAAGTGATGGATTTCTATCAGCGTATGGCCGACGAAATCAACCAAGCCTGCGACGATGGACGCCTGCCCGCCCATCCCCGGCGGAGTGGTTTTCTCCCGCTCTGGAAAGAAGGGCAGACGGCGGAAATACTTCGCACCACCTGGGTCATGGCTGATTTTGTCGCCGGCTACAAATCCTTCAGCGTTTACCCGCCGATGAGCGTCGGTACGGATGACGATGTCCGCATTTTCCACGATCTCACCCGTGACCGACTCTCCATCGTGGACCGGGGAACCAACATAATGCTATTCCATCAAATCGAGTTCAATAACTGGAAACTCGATGTCCTCCAGAGCGCCGGAAAATTTATCCGCCAATGGCTCCTGATCCTCTTTCTCGTCGCACATCCGCTGATGTTCATTCGTCTCATCCAACTCTGCTGGACTCGCCAGCTGACGTTCCCGTTGGTTTTAGCAACCGCAGCTTGGGGCGGCAGTCTCGCGTATCTGCTGCTAAATGCCACGGTCCAGGTCACCTCATTCACTGTGATGGCCGTATCCTCCTTCTGGCCCGTCTACCCCTTGTTGCAGGTTTTCACGATCGCCGTCTTCTGGGATGCAGCGGCGTGGTTTGGAAAAAACCCGCAGTGCAGTCAGAAAGATCCCCTGGGCCTTTAATCAAAGCCTTCAGGCCAACCCACCTTCATCTCCTCTGTCGTGGCACGGGTCTCCTGACCCGTGATCCCATCCCTCAAGGGTCGGGAGACCCGTGCCACTTCCCATCCAAGCCGAAGCGCAGACAGAAAAAAGCCCGCTCACTTGAGCGGGCTTGATGAAGGTTAAGCTTGAGCTTCGGGCTTAGGTGCCTCGGGCGCGACCGATACCTCAGGCGCAGGTGTCGGTTCGGCACTGGATGCTGGTACCGCGACCTCCGCCACCGCCGCAACGGCTGTGGCTACCGGCGCGACAACTGCCGCAACAACGGGAGCGGGAGCATCAGGGAAGTCCACCGGATCGTGTTCTTCACCGTGTTCCTCACCACGCTTGGCGGCTTGCGGAGCCACGGGCGGTGGCGCGAAGAGCTTACCGTCGGAAAACTCCGTCACATAACCTTCGGTCACCAGCCAGCGCAGATCGTTGTTCATCTTGCGCAGAGCGTCGGCTTGTTCGGGCGGCAGCGCGATATGCGGCATCGGCGAAGCAGCAGCTCCCTCGGGCACTGGTGTGGCGGCAACCGCTGCCGCCAAATCGATGGCGAGGAACTTCAACGGCAGATCCTTCACATGGATCATCGGATTCTTTTCGATGAACTCGATCAAACCGGTGATGCTGACGGAGAAGACTTGGCCAGGCACGCGGAAATGGCGCTTGACCGCGCAGACGTAGGAAACGCCGCGGGAACCTTTTTTGAAGATCGTGAAACCTTCGCGACGCAGCCGGCCGCGCAGGGCGTTGGCGGTGTCGAGCGGGAAACGGCGCTGGCGCTCCACATGGCCTTCGATGGCGCGTTTCATTTCACCCGGCGGGAGCTTATCCATCAGTTTGCCGTGAAACCGAATCGTCTCGAGTGCGCGAACCACTTTGTCCTTCGCATTCGTGAGCAGATAAGCGCGGGCTTCGTCGAACGAATCAAAGCTCGGACCAGCTGGAACCTCGGCCACTGGAGCCGCGGCGGGCGCTTCGGCGGGAACGGCGACTTCAGCAACCGGAGCGTCGTCGGTCGTGGTCGGCGCAGCGGCATTGATCGCGGCTGGAGCTGCGGCATCGGTCGCGACCGGCGCGGCTGCATCGGTCGCCATTGGAGCGGCGGTCGCCGGCTTGGGGGCGATCGGTTTCCACGTGTAGCGCGTGACCTTCTTCATCTTATCCATCCATTGTTGGACGACTTCCGGCTCGCGGACGGAGACGATGTTATCACGGAACTGATCAAACGACATGCGCGAAGCCAGTTTCGCGGTGTAGTGCTGCTGCAGCACGTGCTGATAACGATGGTGATTCGGCGGCCCGAGCAGTTCGCTGGTGATACTGCACTTGTTGATGATCGGGAAATTTCCCTTCGGCGGGTCGACCTCAACTTCCGCCGTCTCGAAGAAATGGCTCAGGCTGTTCTTCAACACATGCTGGACTGCGGCATCTTCGTTTTCAAAGGGGAGATGATCCGGCATCGAGAGAAAGAGCGGAGCGCTCTTGGAGGATTTGGCCGGTTCGGCAGGAGCCGTGCCTTCTGGGGAACGGCCGCCTTCTTCGGTCTTGCGCTGGATAACGAGCACGAAGCGATCGTTCTTTTCCAACACGGCCTTGGTGATCTCGAACAATTGGAATGTGCGGCAGGAAGTGCGCACGGCCTTCACGAGGGCGGCAAAACCGGCGTCCTCGGGATAGCAGGTGATATTGAAAAACGGACTGACGTACGGCCCGCGCTCGAATTGCTGATCATTGTCGCGGAAATCCCGACGTTCGCCGCCTTGGAAATCCCGACGCGGACCACCGCGGAAACCTTCGCCCTGACCCTGACCTTGATGCGGACGCTCACCGCGATTGAAACCGCCACCCTGCCCGCCAAAATTACGACGCTCGCCCTGCGACGCGCCACTTGGGCCAGCCGGACCACCGGCACCAGCACCACCACCGGACGGACCGGTGGGCGCCCCAACGGGCTTTTGAAAGCTGCGACGATCGCGTTGACCTCCGGGAGGACCTCCCCGATTGGCATCGTCGCGACGATCGCGACGGTCACCACCGTGTTCGAAGTCGCGGTCGCGGCGCTGGGAAGGCGCGGAGACTTTGGCTTCGGTCCACTGCGTGCCGAAGGTGAAACTGTTCAGCTGACCCAGATCGATTTTATTCAAACCGGGTTGGCTGTTATCGTTGGCGGGCTTCTGGTCGTCCATGAATGGGCGGAAAACGGGGATAGTTACCCCGGGATGATTCGGTTGAGGTGCTTGATGTTCCGCGAGCACAGGTCTGGCTCGCGAAGAGGTCGAAGTGTCCATGTTCAAAAAGAGCATGGCAAGCGCATTTCGGGGCTTTACATGATTGGAACGATTCCCCTAATTCGCCCTTCCTGTGGAGGAAATGCTCGGGTGGTGGAATTGGTAGACACACACGTTTGAGGTGCGTGTGCCGTAAGGCGTGCAGGTTCGAGTCCTGTCCCGAGCACCATCCTTTGCCCTAAAGGGCTTCGGATGGCAGGCCAGTCATGGAATATTTCAAAATTCGCGATGCGTTACAGGGTGGAGCGCGAAGGATGCCATCCGTAGCCTTGGCGTAGGATGGCTTTACATTCACGTTGCCTATATGACTTACGTTTACCTGATCGAAAGCGTTCACTCCAGACAGCAGCACTAAGTTGGCATCACGAAGGATCTGAAACAACGTTTGACCAATCACAACGAAGGCAAATTGCCCCATACCAGTAAATTCAAGCCTTGGAATCTGGTCTTGTATCTTGGATTTTGCTGATGAGCTAACGGCTCAGGCTTTCGAGAAATACCTAAAAACCGGCTCGGGAAAGGCCTTTCTCAAAAAACGTTTTTTGCGCAAAAAGGAATAGGCTTCTGTACCGGTCATACCTCACACCTGCATTTGACCCCGGCCCACTTCTCCCCAAGGTCTCAGCTTTCCTCCGCTGCCATGCCACACGACGCCATTAAAAAAGCCCTCCTCGCCTCCTACGCCCTCGGCGGTGGGATCAACCATCTCGATGGCGCCAACCTCCCCTCGCAGGACAAAGTCGTCGAACTCGCCCGCGATCTCATGCACCTGCTTTTCCCGGGATTCTTCGAAGACAGCGGCCTCACTCAAGCAGAAGCCCCGGCCTGGCTCGACCAGATGCTGACCAAAGTTGAAAAACGCCTCAGCGCCGAAATCGAAAAATGCCTGCGCTACGCCAAAGACGCCGACGCCAAGGCCAAGGCGGAAAAACTCACCGCTGATTTTCTAAGCTCGCTCCCAGAAGTCCGCCGCGTCGTCCAAACCGATGTCGCCGCCGCGTACACGGGCGACCCCGCCGCCCGCAGTCTCGACGAGATTATTCTCGCCTACCCGTGCGTCCTCGCGATTTCGCTCCAGCGTCTGGCCCACGTCCTCTACGCGCAAAAAGTACCGCTGCTCCCGCGCATGCTCACCGAGTACGCGCATGAACGCACCGGCATCGACATCCATCCCGGCGCGCACATCGGCGAACACTTCTTCATCGATCACGGCACCGGCGTTGTCGTCGGTGAAACCGCGATCATCGGCCAGCACGTTAAAATCTACCAAGGCGTTACCCTCGGCGCGAAATCCTTTGAGACCGACGCTTCCGGTGTGCCGATCAAAGGCATCAAGCGCCACCCCGAGATCGGCGACCGCGTCACGATCTACGCCCACGCGACGATTCTCGGCGGCGACACCGTGATTGGCGCGCACTCCGTGGTCGGAGCGAGCGTATGGCTGATGCATTCCATCCCACCGCACAGCGTCGCGTACTATAAAGACACGAGCCTGATCGTCCGCCCCCGCAAAGCCCACGAGCTAGTCCTCGACGGAGCGGATTGGTCGATCTGAGAAGATCTAATGGAGTGGGTGGGCGTCGGTTTCCACACCGACGCTTTGTCGCCGATGGGGAAATCGGCGACCACCTTACAGTTTGCTACTAGGCATTCGGAAAACGAGTTCAGCTCCATGACTCCATCTGAGGCAGAAACCGCCTCGCCTTTAAACCGTAGGGCCGGCCCTCGTGGCCGTGCCACAGCTGCAACGAATACAGCGTACACGAATTACGACACTCACCACTCGTTTAGTCTCTGTCGGTCTCGCTCGATTCTTTCTTCAAAGCAAATCTACGCGCGACGAAGCCGACCACCAACGGCAGCGAGACCTGGTTGCATCAGCTTCGACGCGATGCCGGCATCATGGTCGTATTGAACCTGCATCTCCGGTGTGGGATCTTGATAAGGAATCCCGGCAAATCGTACATCGTAAATAAAACCGCCGACGAAGAGGCATGCTCCAGATACGAGCAATGCTTGCGACAACTTCTTCATCTTCATCCGATCAGTGAGTATTAATCACCGTCCCCGCGTTTTGCGGCTTTGGTGTTAGGAGAACCCAATTATTGAGGCTGTCGCTTAGCAAGGGTGCAAATTTTCATTCCAGCCATGGATCTCATCCACACCTCTTCCGTCACTTCATGAAGATGGTTCGTTCGTGTATCGGTGGCGGGGAATTGTCTCGCGAAGGAATCGAAGGGGACGAAGGAAATTCCTCGGGGCAGGACTTCGCTCCCTTCGTATCATTCGCGAGACACCTCTCATTTAAAATGACATGGCCTCCATTGACTTGAGCTTCAGAGCAAAAACGCGTTGGCCGCTCGACCGGCTCAGGCTCCGAACAAAACGCGCCCGGAGGTCGCGTTCCACCTTCTGATCAAACATCCGAGAAGCCATCGCCTCGTTCCGGCTCTGACCTCTCAACTCTCAGCTCTAGACTCTCAACTAATTTCCACCCCGTTCAGATATAATACATCTCCGCGTCCACTTTGGCGGCGATAGCTTCGAGGGTGTAGCTGCGGGCTTTCTCGGCAGCGGCTTCACGGACTTCGTCCCAAATCTGTTTGATCCTACGGCTCGAACGTCCGGTGGTGTTCCCACTGAATTCGAGCAACTCGCCTTCCACAGCCTCGATGATTTCCAGAAACGTGATTTCACCGGGATGTCGCGCGAGCAAAAATCCGCCCTGCGTCCCACGACGGCTGACGACCAGTTTACCATTGCGCAGCTCGCCGAGAATCTGCGCGAGGAAGTTCGCCGGCACGCCCTCGGCTTTCGAGAGTTGCTCGATGCGCACGGGATTACCCTTCGAATATTCCCGCGCCAGCTCGCATAGAATGCGGCAGGTGTAGTCGAGTTTGGCGGTGATTTTCACGGGAGGATTGATTATCTTTGGTTGCGGCGCATGCCCTCAAGCGCCACTGGGCTGTTGAGGGCAACAGTCCCTACCCTGTTCGGCGGCAAAACTCATGTCGCGTAATCCGTGCCGAGGCGCGGCGCAAGCGCCGGCCCTACATTCCAAACCGCGAAGCTCGGCAGCGGAACTCATATCGAAAAATCAGTGTTCTCGGGCTTCACGACTTCAGTCGGCGGCAACAGCATGCCCGCGCCTACCGTGGCGTTCGTGCCTTGCTCGATGATGATGAAGGAACCCGTGAGCCGGTTGGCGGAATAACCGTCGTAGTAAATCGGCTTCGCGGTGCGAAGGCGGATTTCGCCGAGATCATTCATCCCCAGTTCCGAAGGCGCAGGCAGCACCTCTAGCGTAGCCATGTCGAGCTTGTGCTCGATCTCCGTGATCACGGCCTGCACGGTGCTCGTGGTGTGCTTGATGAAATATTTCTTGCCGCGCTGCAGCGCGCGCGGGTGCATCCAGCAGATCTTCGCGTGCAAATCGGTGCCGCCACCCGGCAGTGAATCCAAACCGACCAGCATGCTGCCGCGACTGACATCGATGTCGTGCTCCAAAACGATCGTGACGGATTGCGGGCAAAACGCCTCGGGCACCGGACCGTCGAAGGTGTTGATTTCTTTCACCGTCGAAACGACACCGCCGGGCAACGCCATGACTTTCTGGCCGACGCGCACAATGCCGCGACCGATCTGGCCGCTGAACCCACGGAAATCGTGGAGTCGAGAGTCGGTCGGATTGTTGGGTCGGTTGACCCATTGGACCGGCATACGGAAAGCATCAAGATTCCAATCGCTGGCGATGTGAACCGTTTCCAGATGGCCGAGCAACGTTGGCCCGACATACCACGGCGTGTGCGGCGAAGCATCGACCACGTTGTCGCCGTTGAGCGCGCTGAGCGGGATGAACTTCACGTCCTTGATGTTGAGGCGTGGGAGAAATTCTTCGAACTGTTCCTTGATCTCGTTATAGCGGGCTTCGCTCCAACCGACCAAATCCATCTTGTTGATCGCGACGACAAGATGCGGGATGCGCAGCAGCGACGTGATGGCGGTGTGCCGGCGGCTTTGCTCGATCACGCCGAGGCGGGCATCGACGAGCACGATGGAGAGATTGGAGTTGCTCGCTCCGGTCACCATGTTGCGCGTGTACTGCACGTGGCCGGGAGTGTCGGCGATGATGAACTTGCGTTTCGGCGTCGCGAAATAGCGGTAGGCCACATCGATCGTGATGCCTTGCTCGCGCTCGGCACGAAGGCCATCGGTGAGATTCGCGAGATTGATCTGACCGCCGCCCGTGATGTCCGCGGAGCGTTCGAGGGCTTCGATCTGATCCTCCATCAGCGACTTTGAGTCGTAGAGGAGCCGGCCGATGAGTGTGGATTTGCCATCGTCGACGCTGCCGCAAGTATTGAGGCGGAGAATGTCGATGACGGGGGAAGAAAGGTGAGACATGAGTATAGAAAGTGCTGGATTGCTGAGGTCGGTTGGAGGCGAGGTGCCCTCACCCCGCGCCACTCAGAAGTAACCGGCTTTTTTGCGGTCTTCCATGGCGGCTTCAGAGGCTTTGTCGTCGGCGCGGGAACCGCGTTCGGTCACACGCGCAGCGGCGACTTCGGCAATGATGTCGTCGAAAGTATTGGCCGGAGATTCGATCATGCCGGTGCTGATGATATCGCCGATGGTGCGGACCCGCACGACGAGTTCACGCACTTCCTCATTGGGCTTCGGTGGGATGAGCGTCGTGACCGGCAGCCATTGGCCGCTGCGACGGACGCATTGGCGCTTGTGGCTGAAATAGATCGTGGGCACTTCCAGTTTCTCGCGCTTGATGTATTCCCACACGTCCATCTCGGTCCAATTGCTGAGAGGGAAAACGCGCATGTGCTCACCGGGATTGAGCCGGCCGTTGTAGACGTTCCAGATTTCCGGGCGTTGGTTTTTCGGGTCCCACTGACCAAAGCTATCACGGAAACTGAAGAAGCGCTCTTTCGCACGGGCCTTTTCCTCGTCGCGGCGCGCGCCACCGATGGCGCAATCGAAACGGAATTCCTCGACGGCGGCGAGCAGCGTGGGGATCTGGAGTTTGTTGCGGCTGATCTCGCCCGGTGCCGGCACCGCGATGCCCTTGGCGATCGCATCCTCGACTTTGCGGACGATCAGTTTGCCCCCGAGCTGGGTGGCGCGGCGGTCACGAAATTCGTTCAGCTCCGGGAAGTGGTGTCCGGTATCGACGTTCAGCAGCGGCATCGGAATATCCGCCGGGCGAAACGCTTTTTCGGCGAGACGCAGGAGGCAGATGGAATCCTTGCCGCCGGAAAATAAAAGGGCGGGACGCTCGAATTCCCCGGCGACTTCACGCATGATGTGAATCGCCTCGGTTTCGAGGTGTTGGAGGTGGTCGAGATGATAGCGGGACATGGAAATCAGGGGGAGTTAGCGGCTCGAAGAGGGAAGTTGGGGATTAGTAATTCGGAGTGAGTCGATGACAGTTGAATACAGAAACAATGTTACTGGTTGATCCGATCTCCTATCTCCCGGCTTCTGCTTGCGCCGCGCTTTGCGCGGCTTTTCCGCCCCAGGCGGCGTGCAGGCCGCACTCGCGTTTTTCGTCGGCTTTGGCCGGATCGAAATAATCCCACTCGTTGGGCAAATTGTTCTGCGTGAGATAAGCTTCCATCTGCGCGTCGCTCCAGTGGAAAACGGGGCTGATCTTCAATGCGCCGAAATTGGCGTCGTGCGACACGATATCGAGGCCAGCGCGATTGGGATTCTGGACTTTCCGCAAGGCGGTGATCCAGACGATGGGGGCGAGTTCGCGCATACCGCGTTGAAACGGTTCGAGCTTCATCACCGCACTGAACGTTTTCAGGCCGGCCTCGTCGTCGAGACTGGGAATCGGACCATGGATCGCATCGCGGTGCGCGGGCGTCATCTTCGGCAGGAACGGTTTGATGTTTAGCTTGAGTTGCGTGCGAAGTTGCTCGGCGTGTTTGTAGGTAGCGGGACGGTTGTAGCCGTGATCGACCCAGAGCACGGGTATGTCGGCTTGCGCGTGGGTGGCGAGCTGCAGCACCACGGCTTCGTACGGACGGAAGTTCGTGGAGACGATGGCGCGGTCGGCGGCTTGGGCGATGGCCCAGCGCGTGACTTCGAGCGGCGACTTGTGGCTCAACTCCACGTTCCAGCGGGCGATTTGTTCGGGTGAGTAGGAAGACATAAAGTATATTTCATGGCAGGGTGAAACGTCTCGATGAGCCGCAGCTCGTCGGGACGACTCGCCCTACCTCATTGATATCAGTTGGCGGGGGCGTCGGGAGCGGCAGCGGGCTTCGCGGCCGCAACAGCAGCGGCGGCAGCGATCGCTTCAGGAATCAGCACACGCGTGGAGTAATCACCGAAACGCTCGCCGCTTGTGCGCTCGGCCTTCCAACGCGTGAGCAGCGGACGCAGCTCGGTCTCGAGATCGGTTTCCTTGATCGTTTCTTTGTAGACTTGATTGAGGCGCGTGCCAGACACGTCGCCACCGAGCCAGAGCTGATAACGGCCGGGCGCTTTGCCGACGAAGCCGATTTCCGCCATGTACGGTCGAGCGCAACCATTCGGGCAACCCGTCGAGCGGATGATGATTTCTTCGCCGGCCACACCGACTTCCACGGCGAGTTGCTCGATGCGATTGATAATTCCCGGCAGCGCGCGCTCGGATTCAGCGAGACCCAGTCCGCAGGTCGGCATCGAGGGGCAAGCCATCGACGCGGCGTGGAGGACGGAGGCTTGGTTCTCCGTCTTCACGCCGTTCGCGGCGAGGAGCGCGGTGATCGCGGCGCGATCAGCGTCGGGAATGTCGGCGAGAATCACGTTCTGATTCGCGCTGAGACGGAATTCGATCTTCGGGAATTTCTCCGCGACCTGCCGCAGTGCCGTCTTCATCTGATGGCCTTCGACATCCTTGATGCGTCCAGTCTGGACGAAGAGCGTGAGGAAATTCGAGCCGTCGATGGCGCGATTCCAGCCGTAGGTGTCACCAGTCGTGGTGAAGCGAAACGGTTTGACCGGCGCGATCGTGAGACCGGCGCGGCGGTTGATTTCTTCGCGAACCCAATCGACGCCCTTCTCCTGCACGACGTACTTGAGACGGGCGTGCTTGCGGTTGGTGCGGTCACCGAAATCACGGTGAATCGTGAGAACGGCCTTCGCGACATCGATGAGTTTCTCGCGCGGGAAGTAGCCGAGCACATCGGCGAGGCGCGGATAAGTCTGCACGTTGTTGTGGCTGCGACCGAGGCCACCACCGACGGCGAGATTGTAGCCGACGAGTTGGTCGCCTTCCGTCACGGCGATGAAACCGAGATCGTTGGTGAAAACATCCATGTCGTTCGACGGCGGGATGACGAACGACACCTTGAATTTGCGCGGGAGATACGTCTGACCGTAGAGCGGATCGACGAAGCTGGTGTTGACCGGATCGTCGAGATTCAGCTGCACATTATCGACCCAGATGGAATGGTACGCGGGAGTTTGGGGCGCGAGTGCGTCCATGACGCTCAAGCTGTCCTTGAAAATTTCGGCGCGCGCCTTGGTCGTGGCGGGCGTGGGCGAGACGGTGATGTTGCGGTTCACGTCGCCGCAGGCCGCGAGCGTGGAGAGCAGCGAGTCGTTGATTTTTTTGATCAGCGAACCGAGGCCGGATTTCACGACGCCGTGAAACTGGATGCTCTGGCGCGTGGTGATGCGGAGCGTGTTGTTGCCGTACGTGGTGGCGAGATCGTCGAACACCATCCATTGGTTCCCTGTCATCACGCCGCCGGGAATGCGGCCGCGGATCATGACGAGGTACTTCTTCCCGGTCTTGCGCAGGTCGCGATCGTCCTGTTGATAGATGCCGTGAAACTTGATGAATTGCTCGTCATCTTCGGAAAATTTGTCGAGGGTCGGATCCGCCAGCGTGGCAGCAATATTGCCGGCCAGCGTGGGAATGCGCTGCTTCAGATGTTCGTTCTTCGTGAGCTTGGTGGGATCGATGACGTCGGGCATGGAGGAAAGGAGTGAATCGACACAGATGCTCAAAGCTTGACGAGATGCAAAGCTTAAAGTTGTCATAGGTCATCATTTTAATCATGTATCCGATAAATTTAGCCGCTTCTCATTCTGGTTCTGTCACTTTCGTAGGTGCAGGCCCTGGTGCGGCTGATTTAATTACGGTACGCGGCCAACAAATACTCACGCAGGCTCAGGTTGTTTTGTACGACAGTTTGGTCAGCCCCGACATGCTCAAAAATTGTCCTCCGGCGACCGAATTGGTTTTCGTGGGGAAACGCGCCGGTTTCCACTCTTCGGTGCAAACCGAGATCAACGCCCTGCTCCTGCATCATGCCGGTCGCGGTTTGCGCGTCGTGCGGTTAAAAGGCGGCGACCCTGCGATCTTCGGTCGGCTTGGAGAAGAGATCGACGTGCTTCGCGCCGCTGGTATTCCCTACACGATCATTCCGGGCGTGACCGCTGCCTGCTCCGCCGCCGCCGCCGCCGGCATCAGCCTGACCCAACGCACGATTGCGACGTCGGCCGTCTTTGCACCCGGTCACGAAAGCGCCGGCAAAGATGATGACGCGAAAATCGATTGGGCCGCCCTCGCCCAAGCCAATGCCACGCTCTGTCTCTACATGGGTGTGCGCCGACTCGCAGCGGTCGCAGAGCAACTGATCGCTCACGGCCTACCCGCGAACACTCCCCTCGCGATCATTAGCGATGCCTCAATGCCCACCCAGCATATCCGACTCGGCACGCTGACGGATGCGATTGCCTTTTCCACCGCCGCGGAAGGTCACCCCGCGATGGTTCTGATCGGACAAAATATTCGCAACATCGACGCGGCGACGGCGCTCGCGGCGTCGGCAAAGATCTAGCCGCGTTGGAGCGAAGAGACAACGTGGTGTTCGCCACGCAGCCATAGACCGCGCTTTCTCCATTGGCTCAAGCACGGCTACAAAACTGAATCCGTAGGTTGCGAGTTCACCTCGCAACGTAGCGCGGCAAGCGCGCTACCTGCCTCGGATCGGACCGCACCATTACCCGCGCGCACTCACAGCACGCTCGCGCCCGGCCCCAGCACGAGGCCGCACCGCCAACGGTCTGCTAGAATCTGCACCAGTAACGGATGCTCGGCCACTAATCCTGTTTGAAAGACGTGAAGCTTATTCTCGCTGGCCACTTCAGCCGCATCGCAAATTTCCGCTACATCGCCGGACGGACCAGCGTGCCGCCCGGGCAATAAAAACTGCATCGCCACGATCACATCCCCGCTGTTCCACTCCGGCTTGCGCAGCAAATTCGCGAGCAGCGGGTCGCAGAAATCGTAGTCCTTACCCTCGCGCCGCTCCATGCTGGCCGCGGCCACGGTGAATGCCGGTCCCAGTATTTTCACAAGCTGCACCGCCAATTGATCGCGCACTGCTGAGACCGCCCGGACCGGACTCCCGTGATCGACCAAGGCCACCCGGCGGGTTTCATCCCGAAGTTGCGCCCTGACTTGATCAGCCAGAATCCGGGCCAGACGATCATCGTTGGGCTGAAAAAGCACCGGCGCGAGTTTGACGCTCAGATCGGGGAATCTTTCGCGCAAATGCGCGATGCGCTTGGGCATGTAATCCGTCAAGGCCCCGCTCGGGCCGAAGAAAAGTGGGACGATCAGAAAATCCGTTTTGCCCTGCATCAAACGCAGCTCGAGCGCGGGCTCCAAGATTTCCGCCGCCACATCGCCCAGTGCGGGCGTAGAAACCCCGGTCGAGTGCAGCAAAGAAATAGGCGTGACCTCGACTCCGATGGTTTTTCCCAGGGCTTTCGCGAGACCGCGCAACTGGAGCGTCGCTGCGGGAGCCAGCGAACCATTATCGACGAGCAGGGTTTCAACAACATTCATGGTCAGATTCTTTGCCGAATTGAAAGGGCTCGGGCCAACTCCGCAGCAAAAAAGGGTCCGCGATAGATCATTCCGGTATAAACCTGCACGAGCGTCGCCCCGGCATCGAGCTTCTCCGCCGCACCGGCTTCATCAGAAATGCCGCCCACGCCGATGATCGGCAGACGCCCGCCAGTTGCCCGGGAAATATAATTGATGATCTGGGTCGAACGCCGGCGCAACGGCCCGCCGCTCAGCCCGCCCGCTTCGTGCACCTCAGCAAATGCAGCTGGTCGCGCCAGCGTCGTGTTCGTCGCGATGAGGCCATCAAGGCCAAGCTCGGCGATGACACCGAGCGCCGCGTCAATCTGCAGCCACGAAAGATCCGGCGCGATTTTCAGCAGCAACGGTCGGCGCGGTTTCCCACCGGCAACGCGCGTCGTATTTTCCTCCACGAGTGCGGCGAGCAGCGGCTTAAGCCAAGCGGCATCCTGCAATTCGCGCAGACCGGGCGTGTTGGGACTGCTGACGTTAACGACGACATAATCAGCGTAGTCGGCCAATAGCCGGAAACTGCCTACATAATCCTCCGTCGCCTGATCCAACGGCGTGACCTTGGTCTTGCCGAGATTGATGCCGAGCGGAATGACGCGCTGGCCCGGCCCCGGAAGTTTCGCGAGGTGCGCCGCCATGGCCGCCGCCCCGGCGTTGTTGAAACCCATCCGATTGATCACCGCTTGCTCCGCCGGATAGCGGAAAACCCGCGGGCGAGGATTCCCCTCCTGCGCGTGATGGGTCACCGTGCCGATCTCCACGTGGCCAAAGCCGAGTGCGGCGGCGGCGGGCCAGATTTTGCCGTTTTTATCAAAACCAGCCGCCAACCCCACGGCATTGGGAAATTTCAGACCGAAACACTCCACCGGTCGATGCTGACTGGCCGGCAATTGATGAATTTTCTCCATCAGGGCACAAACCGGCCGCAACCGGCTCAGGACAGCCAAGGCGTCCACGGCGTATTCGTGCGCCGCCTCAGGCGTACTGCGGAAGAAGAGAGGTTTACCAACTTTGTCGTAGAGCCAACCCATGTTCGCGACGTTGGCACCCACGGGCAAAGTTTCAAGCGCTGGGTCAGAACTTTTCGCTCAAAAGAATAGAGCTTGTTATTTAGTACTACGGCTTCACCCTGCCGCGTCGATTAGGTGGCGACACAAATTATTTTCACTTTTAGCGTTTCGGTATTTGACAAGGGTGAAGCCGCTTCATTTTCGTGCAACCGACTTAACAAATTATGGCGAAAGGAACTCCGCAACTCGAATGGTGCATAGTACGTCTCGGCGACGATCACAACTGGTGGGTCGATGAGGTCAGCGACTCCATCCACTGGGACGTCGACGGGCTCAGCATCATTGACCCACGACAAGTCGATTATCTCATTGAGCTAATCGAGCCACTGCGCGAATACGGCTTTGATGCCGACATCTTTGAGCGCGCATTCATCTCCTTCCGGATCGCGAAAGATCAGGGCAAGGGCAAGGTCCGCCTGACCCGCACCAAAGAGCCGCTCCTTGAGTCCGAGGAAAAGCTTTTTGCCCTCCCCGATATCATCGACGAAGAAAACGGGCCCTACGCCGACTTGCTGGACCATCTCACCCGCTTGCGCGTGAAGCTCCTGAATGACCTGTTCGATTTTGAAGAGAAGCTCACAGTCGACGAAGTCGAGGACCAGATCCGCGAGACCGAGAACAACGACTTTATCGAAGGCAAAGCCGTGCATCTTTTCAACGAGATCACTGCGGTCCTCGATTTCATGCCCGCCGGCTATGGCGATGAGGACGAAGAAGCCACCACCCCCACCGGCAAGCGCGCCAAGAAAGCCAATAGTGAAGAAGACGACGATCTGCCTGAGATCGAGGAAGAGGAAGATGAGCGCATGAAGAATGACGCCTCCCTCAAGTGGGATGACGAGGACGAGGATAAAGAGAAGGACGGCGAAGAAAAGAAAGACGGCGACAAAGATAAAGATGACGACGATGACGACGACGACGACAAGAAGGACAAGGACGACGACGATGATGACGCCGAAGAGGATGACGAAAAGCCCAGCCGCGCCCGCAAGAGCCGGAAGTAAGTTCTGATAATTTCAAACCAAGGCCGGGCGAACCAAACGCCCGGCCTTTTTATTTTCAGGCCGCTCGATCACTCTCCGCATACCGATATCGGCCAATGCCTCCTGCACGCGAGCTACGCATCAGGGGATCTCCGTGAGAAAACTTGTCCTCCCCATGCGCGGTTAAATGCGCGATTGGGTAAGGCTAGCTCGCCTGCATTGAAGTGATCAATTGCAGCCGGGGTTAGTGAACGATCGGCAATGCGTAACCAGCAATCTAATCAGAAGAGCCAATTACTGAGCGACGATCACACCTTTCATGCCAACAAGGTAGTGGGCAGGAAAACTACACAGGAATGGATACTCACCCGCTTCAGCGGGCAGTTTGAAAGTGATTTCGTCGCTCTGCTTGGCTCCGAGGAGCTTGGTGTGGGCGAGAATTTTATCGGACATGGACGCCGGGATATAGTCCGTGGCGACGGCGGCTACGGCGGCATCAGAAAAGGCCTTCTGATCCGTGCCTTTCTGCAACACCACGAGATTATGGCCCATCGCCGCCTTCGGCATTGTCCCGATGTTGGTCAGAATGATTTTAATTTCCTGACCGGCCTTGGCTTCGATCCGGTTCAGATTAAATTTCATACTGTCGTTGGCGGTAATTTCTACCGTCAAAATGGTCGGAGCGGTCGGAGCCACAGCAGCGGCTGGGGCACTGGCAGCAGAGTTGTCGCTTTTGCCACAACCAGCGAGGAGGAGAATAGAGGCGAAGAGAGCCAAGGTGGATTTGATATTCATATCGTGGGGAATGAGCACAATTGCTCAACGAAAAGCAATCCCTCATCGTCAGGCTTTTGGTGGGAGGCCGCCTTACCAGCCGATAAAGCTGCCTGTTCTTCGAACCGGATCATTCGCCAGAGGCCGCGCGAGTCGTTCCTCGTTTGAATAACACGCAATCTTAGGCGGTACGATAAAGTCGAGAGTCCCGAATCGAGTGCAGAGAGCCCGAGTCTGGTGCTGGTAAGTGTGCTGCTGTTACGGAGCGCTTTATTATCTGGATGGTCTGGCTCTCTCTCGACTCTCAGCTCTTGCCTGCATCGTTCCGGGTTAGGCGGTCTTGAAGAAAATGCCCTTCAAATTCATTTCCAACGCCTGAGGATTGGGTGAGAAGCGGAGGCCGTCGGCTTTGCTGATCTTGCCATCCTTGATGAGGCGGTACAGATCGCGGTTGAAGGAGCGCGACGTACTGTCGGAGGACGATTCGAGCAGTTGCTGGATTTTGTCGTTCTGGCCTTCGAGGATCAGGTTTCGCACGGTGGCGTCGGCGGTCAGGATTTCCAGAGCCGCATAACGCCCGCCGCCTTCCATCGCAGGAATCAGCTTCTGGCAAACAAAGCCCCGCAACGAACCAGCGATTTGCCGGCGCGCCTGGGTGAGCTGCTCGGGCGGGAAAAATTCGAAGAGGCGCGTCAACGACTGGGCGACCGTCGCGGCGTGCATCGTGGAAATCACCAAGTGGCCCGTCTCCGCCGCGGAGATCGCAGTCTCGAAGGTTTCCTTGTCGCGCATTTCGCCGATCAAGATAATGTCGGGGTTTTGCCGCAGTACCGACTTGATCGCCATCTCGTAGCTGGGGACGTCGATGCCGATCTCGCGTTGCTGGAAAACGGATTTATCGTCGGAGAAAGTGTATTCGATCGGGTCCTCGATGGAGATGATATGCTTGTCCGAGTTCTGGTTAATCCAGTTCAGCATTGCGGCCATCGTGGAGCTTTTGCCGGAGCCGGTGGCGCCACAGACCAGCAGAATACCGTCTTTGGCTTGGGCTAGCTTCGTCAGCACCTCTTCATCGATGTTCAGTTCGGCGAAAGTTGGCGGGCGGTTCTTGATGTGCCGAAAAACAATACTGACCGTGCCGCGCTGATGGAAACCGTTCACGCGAAAGCGACCGATGTCTGGAGCGGAATAGGCAAAATCGCACTGGCCATCGCGCTCCCAGCTTTGCCGGTAGACCGCCGGGACATATTCGCTGACCCACGCATCGGCATGCTCGTGCAAAATGGGATCCATTTCGACGGGGCGGAGACGCCCGCTCATCCGTAGATAGCCAGGCTTGTTTGATTTCACGACTATGTCACTGGCGCCGCTTTCGACTGCCAGTTTCAACAGGTCGTTCATGATTTCGGTATGAAATGTATTGCTCATCGGGTATTTTGGGCGTGAACCGGGCTGAAAGTATGCTTTGCCTACAGCCTTACTCTCTACCATTCAAGGAACTTTCCATGAAAGCACGCCGACCACTCACCGGAGCCATCACCGCCTTAGTCACACCCTTCGAGGGTGGGCACGTCTCGTACGACGAATTACGCTCGCTCGTAGACTGGCAAATTAAACAAGGAATTAACGGATTAGTCCCGGTTGGAACGACCGGAGAATCACCCACGTTGGATAATGCCGAGCATATGGATGTCATCCGTTGCGTCATCGAGCAGACCGCTGGGCGCGTCCCCGTGATCGCCGGCACCGGCTCCAACAGCACGAAGGAAGCTGTCAACCTCACCACCGAGGCCCACGCCGCCGGCGCGGATGCGATGCTCGTCGTCGCACCCTACTACAACCGCCCGACGCAGGAAGGCCTCTTTCAACATCTCTGCGCTGTCGCCGAGACCACGGACAAACCCATCGTGCTCTACTCGATTCCCGGTCGTTGCGGCATTGAGATCAGTGTAGGCGTCGTGGAACGGCTGCGCGCGCGCTACCCACACGTGAACCACATCAAGGAAGCCGGTGGCTCGGTCGACCGCGTCGATCAGTTGATCCAAGCCGTGGGCGACTCGGTCACGGTGTTGAGCGGGGATGATTCCCTCACTCTACCCTTCATGGCCGTGGGCGCGAAAGGCGTCATCAGCGTGGCCAGCAATCTCTATCCCAAGGCTATGGCGCAGCTTACCGCTTTTGCTCTCAAAGGGAACTACGCCAAGGCCCGGGCGCTGCACCAAAAACTCTATCCGGTTTTCAAAAACATCTTCGTCGAGTCGAATCCTTCCCCGATCAAGGCCGCCATGGCCCGGAAAAAAATCATTGGTTCCGACGAAGTGCGTCCGCCCCTTTGCCCACTCAGCGACGCCGGCGCCAAAGTGCTTTTCGCCGCCATCGCCAACTACGAAGGAAAATCATGAGCTCGACCCGCGTGATCATCAACGGGGCCAAGGGGCGCATGGGCAACGCCCTGATTTCCGCCGCCGCCGAATTCAAAATCCCCGTCGCCGCCGCGATCGACGTAGGGGACGATCTCGCTGCCGCCTTGGCCGGCGCAGAAGTCCTCGTGGATTTCAGCAGCCACCGCACCACCGCCCAGGTGATCGAGTGCGCCATCGCGCAAAAGAAAGCACTCGTCATCGGCACCACCGGCCATTCCGCCGAGGAGAAGCACCATCTGCTCACGCTCGCCGCGAAAGTTCCGACCGTCTGGGCCGGCAATTTTTCCGTGGGCGTTAATCTGCTTTTCGCTCTCACCCGTCGTGCGACGCAGGTGCTGGGGGCGGACTACGACACCGAGGTGGTTGAGATGCATCACCGTTTCAAAAAAGACGCGCCCAGCGGCACCGCCGCGCGCCTGCTCGAAATCATTCTCGAAGAGCGCAAGCTCAACGCCTCAGCACTGCGCCACGGCCGCTCCGGCATCACCGGTGAGCGCACGCAAGGGGAAGTCGGCGTGCACGCTCTGCGCGGCGGCGACGTCGTCGGTGATCACACCATCATCTACGCCGCGCTCGGCGAACGCCTGGAGTTAACCCACAAGGCCAGTGATCGCGGGATCTTTGCGCGTGGCGCCTTGCGCGCCGCCCAATGGGTCGTGCATCAAAAACCCGGCGTCTACGACATGCAGGATGTGCTCGGTTTGAACGACTGAGCCCATGATCACTCGCATCACGGGCCTGTTGCTATCGGCTTCGCCACTGACCGCCGTGGTCGAGACCGGTGGATTTGCCTACGAAGTCCATATCCCTGTAACCACCACGGAGCGTCTGCCACAACCCGGCCAGCAAGTGCGGCTGCACACCTACGTCGTCTACCGCGAGGACTCGCAGACTCTCTACGGTTTTTCCGCTGAGGATGAACGGGATTTCTTCCGGTTATTGATCGAAAAAGTCTCGGGCATCGGTCCGAAAACCGCGCTCAGTGTGCTGAGTAAGCTTTCACTGTCCGTCCTCAAAAGCGCGATTGTCGCTGGCGATATCGGCCTCTTGGCCAAATGCCCGGGCATCGGCAAAAAGACCGCCGAACGACTCGTGATTGAACTGCGGGACAAATTCACCGCTGAAGGCACCACCGTTTCAACAGGCAGCGCGGAGTCCTCCCACGCCGATGGCTCGCCCCACAACAACCAGATCCGCGACGCCGTTATGGCTCTGGTTGCACTCGGCTACAAGGCACCGGACGCGGACAAAGCCGTCCGCCAAGCCTTGGTATCCTTGGGAATCAAAGCCACGACCGAGACACTGATCAGGAAGGCTCTGGGTAAATAAAAAGCCCGCCAATGACAGCGGGCTTGAAGTGAAAACGTGCAGTGTGTGGCCAATCAGCGTTGAAACTGAAACGCGGTAAACTCGGTGGAATCCTTCTTCGCGGTTTTGCGCTTTTGCTGGAAGAGTTTTTGCGCTTCCGCCGTCAACGTCTGTGTATTGTCGAGGCCATCATCAGCAAATAACGAGATCGGCTGCGTCACTTTCTGCTGATTAAGAGCAAAGGCCCTCATCTCTTCCTGGCGCTTAGCGGAGAGCAGTGCGGCGTATTGTTGTTCAGCCGAGGAAGCTTGTTTATCCATAGCCGGTGCGATCACGGGTTGGGCTGCTGGCACAGGCACCGCCGCCACGACTGCCACCACGGTCCGGGCTGCAGCCACGGCCGCTGCGTTATCCGTATGAGAAAAAGTCCCCGTGCGAATCACGACGACGGCGAAGCAAGCCGCCGCCGCCGCGAGACCACCGACGACATAAGGCCAGCTGGTCCGTTTCCGATTGTGTTCGAATTGGGCGATGCTGCCACCCGTTTGGGATTTTTCGAGCGCCGGGAGGTCGGCATTAGTCCGGAAACTCTCGTAGACCAACTTGGTCGCACGGTGCATGTGGCAATATTGCTGGTAGATCTTGCGGTGCCGTGGGCTCACCTGAATCTCGGCTTCAAGCTCGGCGGTTTCGGTCGGTGAGATCTGACGGTCAATATACTGATTAACTAATTCGATGAAACGTGTGTCTTTCATGGCTGAAATTCTCCCCCTAGTTTCTCGCGCAGGCTTTCGCGGGCACGAGCAATCCGGCTTTTAACAGTGCCGACACTGATGCCGAGGATTTCGGCGATTTCTTCGTAGGCGAGATTCTGCACATTGCGCAGGATGAGAATCTCCCGATGTTTTTCGTTCAGTAAATCCATGCATTGCGCCACGCGGTTGACGAACTCCTGCGTGACCGTCGCGTCTTCCGGAGTTTCCTGCTCGGAAGGAATGATGTCCGCAATCGTACTATCATTGTCCGGCCCAAACGGGGCATCGAACGAGATAGACTTGTCCCGCTTGCGGCGCCACCAGTACCAATAGCGATTACGTGCGAGGTTGGTGGCAATCTGGTAGAGCCACGTCGAGAAGGCGGAGTCGCCCCGGAAATTTACCAATCCGCGATGAGCCCGAATGAAGGCGTCCTGCGTGACCTCTTCCGCATCTTGGGCGTTTCTGAGCAGTTGATTCACCATCGCATAAATTCGGTCCCAGTACCGGCTCACCAATTGATCAAACGCCGTCGCGTCACCACCTCTAAAGCGGTCAACCAACAGGCGATCCAGGGCAACTTCTTGGGCTTTGGCACTCATGTCTTCTGCCTCTTTGGGATCAGGAAATTTGAATAAAGTTCCCATATTTTTAGGGGAGTTACACCTAAATCCTCCCCTTCCTCTCGGTCAACTGGCAAGCGGTGTGGTCGTGGAAAAACCATGAACGATTAACACGCCCTGGAAGAGAATGTTTTCGGGCACTTCTTCGGTATCTTTTGGTCTCTGACCCCGTTGCGCCCTCATTCGCTGCCCTTCCACGCGTAAATCGTCCGCCCCAACCCGTGAATTTCCACTTCAGGAGAAATAATTCTTGCTTTGCCCGTGCTGGTAAAAATAACTGCCGGTTGGTATTGGCATGGGACGATAGCTCAATGGTAGAGCAGCATCCTTTTAAGTTGTTGGTTCCGGGTTCGAATCCCGGTCGTCCCACCATCCCATTACCTCAAGCACCGGTGTTATTTAGCGGGAATTTCATTTAATCCGTGTTTGTCTTTTCCCCTGCTAACGCCTTTAACTTTCCCCTGAATCGCTAAAGTTTCAGGTAATTTCCTCATTTTGTGACCACTGCCACCCAAATCAAACGCCTCGTTATTGTTGAAGATCAGACCGCCATCCGCGAGATGCTGGCGGAAATCCTGCGCTTCGATCCCTCCTACAAAATTGTGGGTGAATGCGGCGATGGCAAACTCGCGTGCGACATGCTCCTCGATCTGAAGCCAGACGTGGTTGTCCTCGACGCCCGCCTGCCCGGCCTCAGTGGCGTCGACATCCTTCGTCGCGTCGCCAAGCAGCTGAAATCGACCCGCATCATCATTTTCTCCGGCTACGAGAGCCCTGCCCTTGTCCGCGAAATGCTCGAGGCAGGTGCCCACGGCTTCGTAGAGAAGACCGCTGGTTTGATCGAATTGAAAAAAGGCCTGGAGAGCGTCGCCAATGGCGGCACCTACTTCGGCCCCGGTATCGCCGCCCTCTTGCGGAATGTAGTGGCGAACAACAATCCCACGACTGGCACCGATCTCCTGACCGACCGTGAGCGTGAAATCCTCAAACTCGTCGCCGAGAGCCACAGCACGAAGGAAATCGCCCTGAAGCTGAATATCAGCGTCAAGACCGTCGATAACCACCGCACAAATCTGATGCGCAAGCTCAACCTCCACGACGTCGCCAGTCTCACCCGCTATGCCTTGGAGATCGGTCTGATCGATCACCGCACCCAGACTTGGTAAAAGACTAGCAGTTGCGGGGTTTTATTTCTTGCCCGCCTCTACGCTTTCCTTGATAACGGCCAAGATTCTGGTCCAACTTTCTCCCATGACGAAATTCTCGCAAGTCCTCGGTCTCTCTCTCGCCCTCAGCACGCTGCTCTTAACCGCGTGCTCCAAAAAGCCCACGCGCGATGCCAACGCGGGCAATGCCATCGGTGACACCATCGATCCAAATGCCATCGCCGTTTCCGCTGACGCTAATTCGACTCTGACCGCACGCCCCGAAGGCACCCCCGACGAAACCATGAGTGTCGTCGAGCCGATCTATTTCGCCCTTGATCGCGCCGCCGTTCCTCCCGCCGAACGCCCCAAGCTGCAAGCCGCCGTCAAATGGCTCGCCGATAATCCCGGCCAGAATCTCGTCCTCTCTGGTCATTGCGATTGGCGTGGCACCGCTGAATACAATCTCGGCCTCGGCGACCGTCGTGCCAACGCCGTGAAGAAATTCCTCCAATCCATGGGCGTCGATAGTACCCGACTCGAAACCCTCTCCAAGGGCTCGACCGACGCCAAGCAATCCGGCGGCGAAGCCGAGTGGTCGCAAGACCGCCGCGTTGATTTCATGTTGCTGAAAAAGTAATCGATTCAAATTTCAACGAAAGCCGCAGAGCAATCTGCGGCTTTTTTGTGCACCGGTTTAATCAGGCCCGTCTGATTTCAACCCGAATTCCGGGATTAAAGAATAGGGTTATCCTGAACCGCCATGCGCGAGGGATAAATATTCAGCAAAGCCGTTGCGGGCAACGGCCCCTACCTGATGCGCCAAAACATGGTTTTGTTTATGGGGACAATCCGGGAACGTCCGATGTGAAGTCCACCGTCACACTCGAAATATCTTTGCCGCCGGCGCAGCAGACCGAAGCCATCGATCCCGATACCCGAGTCACCACGCAAGGCCCAGTACTCGAGTCACGTGAGGGGAAAGACCTCTTCCCGGCCATCACCCTGCGCAGCCTCGAACAGCGAATCGCTCTGCTGCAATAGTCAAACAACCGAGAAACGTGACCAGGCACCGTGACTCTCGCAACCGCGCGAGCCGCTGGCCTTCGTTGGGCTCTGGGGATGAACGACGACTCAATCTTCGCTCTCGGGGTTCTTCATCTTCGGTGGTGTAGCGTCTTTCTTGGACTTGATGATGACGACGATCAGCACGGCCAAACTGAGAAGGATGCCGAAGGCGGAAACGAATAATAATAGGCGCATAAAAAATTCTCCGAGGAGAGCTGAGTTTTATTTGGCGGGTTGAGCGGAGGTCTGCGCGGCTTGGCGCAAGATCGTACCGGCGAGCGCGTCCATCGCGCCATTGCCGTTTGATCCCGTGACCATCACTTGCGGCGTGATCTGGATCTTGCCTTCGACGACAAGCTTCAGGACCTCGAGTTGCGCCACCTGATCGCGTCCGAGCGTCTCGACGAGAAGCTTGTAGGCTTTCGCGCGACCTTCGCCGATGATGACCTGCGACTCGGCCTCGCCCTTCGCGCGGGCGACCTGCGACTTGGCGTTCTCACCCTCAACCTTCACTTTGTATTCGGCAGCGGCGAGCTGGCGTTGTTGCTCGGCCTCTTCCGTAGCGCGGACTAATTGTGCCCGCGAGACTTCGGCCTGTTTTTGTTGATCGTAAAGTTTTTGCTGGTTCACCGCGACTTCACGATCAGTCTGCGTAGCGAGGAGTTGTTGGCCGGCCGGATTGGCATCGAGATGAATATTCCCCACATACACGCCATCGCAGCTCACGCGATAGCGGGCGAGTTCGGCGGTGATGCGCTGTAGAGCGATGGCTTCAATCTCACTGCGGCGATTGACGAATTCGAGGGCGTTCATCGTCTCCGCCACATTGCGGAAAATCGCGCGCACGGCGGGTAAAATCACCCGGGCTTCAAGCACCTCGAGTTTTTCGTCTTCCTGCTCATCCTGCAACACGGCGTCGGGATTGCCGAGCAGGGCGACAAGATAAGGCGCATTCTTCGCCTCGACAGCGCACGCCACGCGCACATCAACTGGAAAAGAGAATCCATCCTTCGAACGCACGGAAACCGACCAATCATTATTGCTGCCGGACGAGGCCGCAGCACCCTGCGGCGCATTTTTTGCCGCCCGCATAGACTGAGCGATCTTCGGCGTGCTGGCTGCCTGATAAGTATAGGTGCGCTGCGTGGTCTTGACGATCGTCGGCACGAAAGCCCGGGTATTCAGATAATAGCCGCCGGGAGTGAGCGGTTCAGCCCAAACGCCGATATGATCACGCGGGACCAACGGCACGCCGTTCACTAGGTCCCCTTTCCCGTCCGCAGAAGTCCAGCGCAGACCGGAATTACTTTTAATTACAGCCACCGTGCCCGCCTCAACCTGGAGCGCGGGTATGGCGGTGACTTCATGTAGTGCCGTATTGTAGCGATAGGTTCCGGGCGTGAGAATTGTCGTCTGCGGGCCGCGCCGTCCGCCCTTGGCGAGAAAGGTGGTGGGATTGAGCATGTCCTGCGCACTGGTCCACACCGGGGCGAACATTTCGTTCTCCGGGAGTGGCTGACCATCCCGCGCGTTGACGAAACCAACCTGACCGGAAGGCACGGAAATGACGCGGTCAATACGCACGAGATAGGTGAAAGGGTAATAGCCAAAATGCCAGCCCGGCCCGAGAATTTCCGCCTGTGGTCCCATCTCGCCATCACGCGCGATGATTTGACCGGTTGGCAGCGGTTTGCCGAAAAACTGGCGGTGGATGATGCCGACTTCATTCTCGTCGATGACGACAGACGAGCCAACCACGAGACCAAAGCCAAAAAGGGAAAACGCCAGAACCCACAGTGCGACGCGACCGGCCGGAGGCAGCGTGAGGACGAAAGACGCGCCCAGTGCAACAATAGCGAGAACGAGAAAGAATATGATGATAGTCATGGGAGGTGTGAAAATGTTTCGCCTAAGATCGGCTGATACCGGTTTACCGGCGCATTGATTAGGCTGAGCTAGACGCCACGTCGAGACCGGAGACGCGCTTTGGAAACGCAGCGGGAAATTACAATAAGTGAGTCGGATGGTTGCAGCGGACTTTGCTTTTGCTCCGGCAAACCGAGCGGGGCAGCCCACGAATCACATGAATAGAATACCGCACAACGAACAGAAATTTTCCGCAGATAGCGCGGATAAACACGAAAGCGATCCACAATCAATAATTTCGGCTTTCGTATCCACAGCTATGCGAGACATCCGCAGAAATTATTCAGCGACCTTGAACCTGTCCGTGCCTTTTCGTGATTCGCGGGGAAAGTATCCGCAGCCCGTTTCTCGTGGACTCGTTTGGAGGCGTTGTTTTGCTCCGGTCACCCCATGAGCAGTTTGTCCTCCCCTCTTCCGACGCGTGAAGCCACGCACCTGCGCGAAATTTCCCCGCTCCAATGGAAATCAGGCATCGCGGCGTGGCTCGGATGGTTTTTTGACGGACTCGAGCTGCATCTCTACACGCTCGTCGCCGGGCCGCTCGTGCTCCATCTCCTCGCGACCACCGCCGCCGATCCGCAGGTAAAGGAAAAGAGCGCGTACATCCAGGCGGCGTTCCTCGTGGGCTGGGCTTTGGGCGGCGCGTTTTTCGGCCGGCTCGGTGATCGTCTCGGCCGCAGCCGCACGCTCGCGCTCACCGTGCTGACCTACGCGCTTTGCACTGGTCTGTGCGCGTTTGCGCAGACGTGGTGGCAATTGATGATTTTCCGTTTCATCGCGGCGATCGGCATCGGGGGCGAATGGGCCGTGGGCTCCTCGCTCTTGGCGGAAACCTGGCCAAAGGCTTGGCGTCCGTGGATCGCTGCCGTTCTCCAAAGTGGAGTGAATCTCGGCATTCTCTTCGCCTCCGCCGTGGTCTGGCTCATCATGCCGTGGCTGCAAAGTCTGTTCGCCGAGAACGGTTCCGCCGGCTGGTGGCACGACTTGATTCTCGCGCTGCGCCATTGGCTTCCTCGGTTGTCGCCGGAACACTTGGTTTTCCTCATCGGCGTTTTTCCGGCCTTCATGGTTTATTGGATCAGGAAAAAAGTCCCCGAGCCCGAGGCTTGGCAACACGCGCAAAAAGAGACCGCGCGCAAACCCGGCATCCGCGATCTGTTTCATGGCGAAGTCGCGACCATCACCTGGCGCACGATGGCGGTGTGTGCGCTCAGTCTCTCGGCGTGGTGGCTTTTCATTTTCTGGCAGGCGCAGCATGTGCGCAAAGTCCTCGCTAATGCCGGCACGCCGGCGACCGAGATCACGCAAAAAGTCACCGCCGCTTTCTTTGTGATGATCGCCGTGTCCATCGTAGGGAATTATTTTGCCGGCTGGATGGCCAAACTCATGGGCAATCGCCGCGCCATCGCGCTCATGTTCTGGGGTCTCTTCGGCAGCATGGCGGGTGCCTTCATCGTGCCGCGCGGCTTCGGCGAACTCGCGTGGTTCTGGGTTCCGCTGGTGGGGTTTTTCTCCGGCGTGTTCGGACTCTTCACCATGTACCTGCCGCCGCTGTTCCCCGTGTTGCTGCGCACGACGGGCGCGGGTTTCTGCTACAACATCGGACGCATCGCCGCCGCTGCCGCCTCCATCATTTTTGGCTGGCTCGCCCCCGTCGGAGATTTCCGCACCGCCTTGCTTTACTCCAGCCTGCTCGCGCTGGCCGCCGCCATCTGGGCTTACTGGTTGCCCGAGGAAAATCGCGAGGCATGAATCACGGTGTCGCCTGATCCGAAATCATTCAGACGGATCACCACGAAACTGACGAAACCCACGAAAAACAGAGCGGCCGAGGCACGACAAGCCGAGAGGATATCCGAACAGCTGTTTAATAATCGCCCTCCTGAATTCTTCCTCTCAATGTTTTCATTTCGCATGTTTCGTGATGGATAATTCCGACGCATAGTTCGTCTGGGGGCGACTGGCGATGAAGCACCTGAACATTTAGATTCGCTTGCATCCCACCCACCGCTCATCCTCTCGCCCATGATCGCCTACTCTGAACTTGGCCAGCGCGCGCAAGCGCCGACCATTGCGCGGCTCATGACGTTGGCGCTGGAAAATCCGAAGCTGCTCTCCCTCGCGGCCGGGTTCACCGACAATCATACGCTGCCCGTCGGCTTGATCAGCACCGCCATCGCCACTCTCGCCAAAGCCCGAGCTACCGATCCCGAGCATCTGCAATATGGGATGAACCAAGGCCGGATCGGTCTGCGCCGTCAGCTCGCGCAGATGCTCCTCGCCTACGAGCCCGTCCTCGCCGGCAATCCCGTAGCCACGGAAAACCGCTTCCTCATTACCAACGGCTCGCAACAAGCACTCTACCTCGCGATGCAAGTGCTGTGTTCACCCGGCGACATCGTACTCGTCGACCGACCTAGCTATTTTGTTTTTCTGGAAATGCTCACCGGTCTGGGGATCGAGGCGCGTTCGCTGCCCACCGCTGCCTCCGGCCAGCTTGATCGCAATGGCCTGCGCGCCTTGCTCGCCCGCATGAAAACGGATGGCTCGGCGTCGCGCCTCAAGGCGGTTTATTTCGTCAGCTATTTCTCCAACCCATCCGGCCGCAGTCTGGGCCTTGAAGAAAAAAACCTGATCGCCGAAGAACTCGCCACCGCAGGTCTCTTCATCCCGGCCATCGAAGATGCCGCCTACCGCGAACTGTATTTCGCCGAACTTCACGCGGCACCAAGTATTCTCAGTCTACCGGCGTGGGTCGATTTTCCGCGCTTCTACACATCCACTTTGACCAAGCCTTTCGCGACCGGGCTTAAGGTCGGCTACGGCACCTGCACCGATCCCAAATGGCTGGCCAAAATGCTCCATGTGAAAGGGCATCACGACTTCGGTTCGGCGCATTTCAACCAGGCGATTTGCGAGCACGCGCTGGTCACCGGAGCTTTTCAAGCGCACCTCGCGCAGCAACTACGTCCGAATTATGAACGCAAAATGCAGGTGCTGAACAGCGCCCTCGAAGCCGGCGGGTTGCGCGAGAAAGGCTGGCGCTGGGAAAAACCAACCGGCGGGTTATATCTGTGGCTCGAAGGACCGGCGACACTCGACACCGGACTCGACTCCGCCTTTTTCCGCGCCTGTGTGGCAGCGGGCGTGCTCTACGTTCCCGGCGATCTGTGCTTCGGCGACACTCCCGCGCGCAATTTCGTCCGCTTGAGCTACGGCGTGCTCAACGAAGCCAACCTCGTCGAAGCCGCCCGTCGTTTTTGCAGCCAGGCCTGAGACGGAACGATGCAGTCCAGAACTGAGAAACGAGAGAGCCAGACCAAACAGTAAAGACAGTTTCCCGTCACAAATTCACCCATACCAACTCTGAAGCTCGGGCTCTCAGCTCTCGACTCCCGACTGCATCGTTCCGGTTAAGCTTAACCGGCGATCGCGATCGGCTGCTCGCAACCGATCAAGTGGCCGTCGAAAGAATCGATGCCCACCAATTTTCCGGAAGCCGATCGGGTAACGAGGACATTTTCCTCCTCACAAAGAATCTCGGCGCAAGGATCATCGGCATACGGCCACTCCGCCATCCAGCGGAGGCGGAGGTCGGCATCAAGGCAGTACAGATTGGCCATCCCCGGGAGGAGACCGAACGGATGCTCCCGCACGTAGAATTGCAACGGCCCCTGCCGAAACTCGACCAACGCAGAACCCAAAGGCACACACGCGACGGAACGCGCACCGAGGCGGTCGATTTGGCAGAGCGTGCCATCAATGATGGCGGAGGCAGGAGGTGGGGTGTTCAAAATCACTGGCGACAACCAAGAGACTTTGCCCCGCCCCGGCGAACATTTTTTTGCGCGCCCCGAAAAGCTCAACCACCTAAGAGCCTATCTGAATAACCCTCATGACTGATTTTTTTTTGGAGGGACGAGCGCCTGCGGGTCCGGATTTCGTGGCGGATCGCGGCCTCGCAGGAGTTCGGCCCTCCACAGGAATGGCCTATCGCACGGGTTATTCGGATAGGCTCTTGCACCGGCGACCGCGCTCTCATCCTCAACGCTCTGATCGGCACCTGCCAGCGTCACGGCCTTAATCCCCACGACGATCTCAAGGACAACCTCACTCCGTTCCGACCCGGTCCGTAACGAAAAAGTGCGCCTGCCTTCCCGGCAGCCATCAGAGCGATGTAGCTCTCGTGTCGGCAAGGAACCCTAAACGACGCTCAGTCATAAATCGCATATATTGAACCGTTGCTGACCCGTTTTGTCCGTCCGTGCTGCTTGGATTTTATTGAAGACGTTACGACCACAAACTACCAAGCTGACCCGTCCGTCAGCCCCAGAGGAGTGAAACCGCGATCAGGTACGGCATGGGCGGCGGTTTACTTGGCAGATAGTCGGCCGGTGAGGGTTGCCGCCAGATAAACGCATCCGCCGACGAGGCTCCATCCTACGGTCACGGCCCAGAGACACAGTGCCAGCAAGGCCACGGTTTCAGGCTGGGCCGCCGCCGCCGCTCCAAACAGGGAAAGCGTGGCGACGAGGGTGCCTTCGCGGACGCCGTGGCCCCCGATACTGATGGGCAGTGCCGCAGCGACATAGGCGGCGGCGGCGGCTACGGAAATTTCGAGCAGACCAAAGCGAAGTCCCAGACTGCGGGCCAGCAGCCAGAGGGCGACAAAGTCAACGAGCCACACCGCGACACTGAGCAGCGTGGCGGAGGTGAGCACCAGCTGGCGCCGGCCGAGCGCGAGCGCGGCGTCGTGCAGCTGCGAGGCGCGGTCGACGCCGATCAGCCGCGCGGAAAGCGGTTCCCACCAACGGGTGCGGGCGGCACTCCAGCCACCGGCGAGCAGCAGCCCCAAGGCGGCGGCACTCGCGAGGCACAGATCGTACAGTTGAGGAGAACCGCTGCTACGGGTCAGGTACAGCGCCAGCGTGAGTGCGGCGAGCGCGCAGAGTGAAGCTAGGCCCAGCAGCCGGTCGGCGATCAGGCTCGCCGCTCCGGCGGCCTGCTGGTCGGGCGCGAAACGCCGCAAATAGACAAAGCGGACCGCATCGCCGGCAATGCCACCGGGCAGAAATGAATTGTAGAATTGGCCGATCCAAAAAACGCGGTGAACCCAGCCGGTGGGCGGAGTCAGCTGCTGGGCGCGAAGCAGCAATTGCCAGCGCCAGGCCTGCAACGGATAGGCCAGCCCGGTCGCCAACACCGCCGCAGCGGCCAAGAGCCAGTCCGCTTGGCCGAGCCCGCGTAATCCCGCCCAGTCCACCTGCCGGGTCAGCCAGACGAGCGCGGCCAGGGAGAGCGCGTAGCGCAGCCCGGTACCGGCGGCGCTTGGCAGGAAGGAGGAAAACGGCATCTCTCGGTTCAAGCGCAGCCCGGAGCGGGGCGCAAGATTTGCATTGCCAGTGACGGAGCAGGCCGGTCTTTCGATGCCCATGCAACGCGACGAATATCGGAAACTGGCGGAGGTGGAGGACCGGATGTGGTATTTCCGCGCCCTCAACCGCCGGGTGGTACACTGGCTCGCCCGGCAGTTGCCGCCGGGCCCGGCCCGCGTGCTGGATGCCGGTTGCGGCACCGGCGGGCTGATCACGACTTTGCGCGGAGCCAACGCCGACTGGCGGCTGACCGGATTGGACTTCATGCCGCTCGCCTGCTCCTTGGCGCGTGAACGCACCGGGGTCGAAATAGTCGAAGGTTCGATCACCCAGTTGCCTTTCGCCGATGCCTCCTTCGAAGCTGTCGTGTCGGTGGATGTGTTGTGTCAGGTGGAGGAGGCGGCGGCGGCGCTGCGGGAGTTTGCCCGCGTGGTGCGGCCCGGTGGAATCGTGTTGATCAATGTGCCTGCCTTCATGGCGCTGTGGTCGTATCACGATGATACCTGCGAGACGAAGCATCGGTACACGCGGCCCGAACTCAGCGCATTATTCGCAGCGGCGGGGCTTCGGGTGGACTTCGCCACCTATGTGAATTTGCTGCCTCTGCCGTTGATCGTCG
>Ga0209591_10000920_pt1 | contig 37901 bp, 18 predicted proteins | sample MAT01_FD_187207 | JGI IMG/M metagenome (GOLD analysis project Ga0209591, IMG submission 187207) | Freshwater microbial communities from Lake Fryxell liftoff mats and glacier meltwater in Antarctica - MAT-01 (SPAdes) (version 2) | ecosystem: Environmental > Aquatic > Freshwater > Ice > Liftoff... | reverse complement strand
TCATCGGTTCGCTGGTAATGCTAAGATAACTTAGATCGTGCGTTGAAGCCAATAAAGCCGTGAGTTGTGTCTTGCTCAGGTTAGGTTCGCCAACTGGCGTTAGCGAAGCCCTCGAAGAGGATCGCACTTTCGAGAATTTAAGATCAAGTCTAATTGTACTGTTATGACGCGATTAATTTTGTACAGCAAACCCGGATGCCACTTGTGTGAAGGGTTGCAAGAAAAACTCGAACAAGTTGAAACCCTCAAGTTTCAATTGGAAGTACGAGATATTACTCAACGCGACGATTGGTTTCAAGCTTATCAGTACGAAGTTCCAGTTTTGTTTAAAGTGCAGCCTCAGCCAATAAATTCTGCTGACGATGCTGCATTCTCCCCAGAAGAACAATTACCTCGTCCTTCTCCCCGCTGCACAGTCCGACAATTGGAGCAAATGTTACAGAAATATTTGCAAACCGATCAGTCAAAATAGATTCAACCCAGTTTTGCGAGGAGTGATCGACATGAATTTGAGAGAATTATTAGCAGCAATTCCCGGCATTTCCTTTGACACCCAACATCGGGCCCTCGATGCCGAAGTCAAGGGTTTATCGACTAATTCCCACGCTTGTCAGGCGGGAGATTTGTTTTTGGGAATGCCGGGAACTCGCGTAGACGGCGGAGATTTTTGGCAAAGTGCGATCGCCAGCGGTGCAATTGCCGCCATAATTTCCACCCAAGCAGCCGAGAAAACACCCCCCCAACCCCCCCTTAGCAAGGGGGGGCTAGAAGAGCTTCCCTGCGTCATCTCAGCAGCCGATATGTCTCAAGTTTGCGGTCAAATAGCAACCGCATTTTACGGCAATCCAGCTAGCAAATTAAAACTTGTCGGCGTTACCGGTACCAACGGCAAAACTACCACAACTCATTTAATCGAATTTTTGCTCAATCAAATGCAGTTGTCAACCGCGATTTTTGGCACGCTTTACACTCGCTGGCCCGGTTTCCAACAAACTGCACTTTACACCACACCTTTTGCGGTTGACTTGCAAAAACAACTAGCAGAAGCTGTAGCCGCTGGATGCAAACATGGCGTGATGGAAGTCAGTTCCCACGCTTTAGCCCAGCAGCGAGTTTTGGGCTGTACTTTTGAAGTGGCTGTGTTCACAAACTTGACTCAAGACCATCTCGATTATCACCGCGATATGGAAGATTATTTTGATTCCAAATCGCTTTTATTTAATCAAGATTATCTCAAGAATCGGGCGGTAGTTAATATTGACGATGCCTACGGGCGGCGGATTGTTGAAACTCTCAATTCCGAGCAAGTATGGAGTTATAGCACTAGCGACAATACGGCTGATTTGTATGCTTCAGATTTGCAATATCAGCCCAATGGAGTTAAGGGAATGCTGCACACTCCCAAGGGCGACACTGCTTTTGTTTTGCCTTTAGTTGGTCAATTCAATTTATCAAATATGTTGGCTGCTGTCGGTGCTGTTTTGGAATTGGGTTTAGATTTGTCCGCGATTGTGGAGAAATTATCTCAGTTTTCGGGAGTACCGGGACGGATGGAACGGGTGCAAATTAGTCCCGACCAAGATATTAGCGTGATTGTCGATTACGCGCACACTCCTGACAGTTTGGAGAACTTGTTGAAGGCTTCGCGGCCGTTTATTCCGGGTCAAATGATTTGTGTGTTTGGTTGCGGTGGCGATCGCGATCGCACGAAACGCCCAATTATGGGTAAAATCGTAGCAGAATTAGCAGATTTAACTGTTGTTACTTCCGACAATCCGCGCACGGAAAATCCCGATCGCATTTTGGAAGATGTTCTCGCAGGTATCCCCGCCACCGTAAAGCCCGTCGTCATGTGCGATCGCAGCGCAGCAATTCGTACTGCTATTATGGATGCTAAACCCGGAGACGGCGTGCTGATTGCAGGAAAGGGACACGAAGATTATCAGATTTTGGGCACCGAAAAAGTCCATTTTGACGATCGAGAACAAGCCCGAAATGCCCTGAAAGAAAGAATCAATGGGGTCAGCAGTTAGTTAACAGAATACCCAGAACCCCGACTTCTTAAAAAAGTTGGGGTTCTAACAGCAACCAATCACAAATAACACTTAACAAATAACAATTAACAAATAAAACATAATAAATCAGTAATTATACTTACCTCAAATTTGATTGGCACAATTATAATGGTATACAACACTTTAACAAAAATAGCGATGGTCATGATCTAAATCACTCAATATCACATTCGAGATCACATTCAATCTGCTCGTAACATCAATATCATCGCAGACATCGCATCTATAACCAACAAATTATCGCCATCAAACTCTTACGGAGTCAACACTAAATCCATGACTAATTATCCCTATTTGGTTCACTCCACATCATTCGATCCTCTGTCACCTTCGGTAGACTTATCTGTTTCATTTGCTCAAAAATATATGCAGCAGATGAAAGGCGCTGCCCCAGGATCTGCTGGTGAGGATCGCTTTGTCGATCGACGACGTGCCGGAATGGCAAAAAAAATGTTGGACTCACTGCGTTCTGTGAGCGCAAAATCCTGGACTAAAACAGATAATTTGCTGGCGCAAGAGTTAGTTAATCACGGAATTGATGGCGATCTCATTGATCCCTGGCAGATTTCTGGTGGCATTCATAAAGTCTACAAGTTTGCGATCGAAGCCTATGCTCAGCAACTACCACCCTATAGTATTGTCACCAAAGTCAGCCCAGTTCTCGGTGAAGTCCGAAAGCAAGTCACAGCAATTGATCCCCGCGTCCTGGGCTTTGTAGCCATGCAGTATCACTACACTGGAATACAGTTGATGGATTTGCTCCCAGAGGGCGAACAGGAGAACTTTCTTAACTACGTCAAGATTCTCGACGATCATCTGTATATGCCACTGCAACGCGCCTACCAAGCCGCGGCGAATCATCCACCGGATTCGGTGGCGGTACAATCGGTACGGGTGCTGATTCCGACGATGACCAAGATTTCTGAACGGGTAGTCGATCGGGTGAATCAACTATACCCACGCTATCGTTGTCATTCTGGGCCTCTCAACAGCCCGCACATCCGCACATCCAGCATCCGCGATGTCGAGATGTTTCAAGTCTATATGTGGGTTTGTCTCCTGGAACGCAATCTACACGCCCTAGAGACGGAACTGTTTCCTCTGTGCGTGATGATTTACCCTAAACTCAATGTCAGTTGGGAACTTGTCAGCCAAATGACTCACTTACTGCGTAAGGAGATTTGTGCTTGTCTAACACCTGAACAAGCCAAGTATTGTGAACCCTTCTACGAGATTCTGCGCCGTATGTTTTCAGCGGAAGTTTTTCCGAATGCTTGATACCGCTCGACAGCAGTAGTCTCTCAAACTCTGATAAGTGGCTGAAAGTTCATCTCGCAAGGATTTCTGGTAATCTGGTTGTAAAGCTCAAAAAGGTATGCCCAGAAATATCTTGCGGGTTCATGACTTGTTGAGAGTCTAGGGTCGGCAAACACGATCTAGCGCCTGGATAAATCAAATCAAGGGGGAAATTATAGTGAAAACGATCGTACAAAATACTTTAACAAAAAATAACTATCGCTATGATCGAACTAACTGGCTATCAAATTCTCGATCGCATTTATTCCGGCACTCGCACCCTAGTTTATCGCGGAACTTGCCTCTGGGACAAAAAACCCGTCATCATCAAAGTCTTGGGGAACCAGTATCCCAGCTTCAGCGAACTGTTGCAATTTCGCAATCAGTATACCATTGCCAAAAACCTAAATTTACCCGGAATCATCCAAACCTACAGCCTAGAACCCTACCAAAACAGCTATGGGCTGGTAATGGAAGACTTCGGGGGAATTTCTCTGAAGGAATGGACGGAACAAGGGGAAACTGCGCCATCTCTGGTTGAATTTTGCCAAATTGCGATCGACCTTAGCAATACATTAAATATACTCTACCGCCACCGCATCATTCACAAAGACATTAAACCCGCTAATATTTTAATTAATCCCCAAACAAAACAAGTCAAACTCATTGACTTTAGTATTGCATCTTTGCTGCCGCGAGAAACTCAAACTCTGATGAGTCCCAACTTATTGGAAGGCACACTCGGCTATCTGTCTCCCGAACAAACCGGCAGAATGAATCGCGGCATTGACTACCGCACTGATTTCTACTCTTTGGGCGTGACTTTTTACGAATTGCTAGCGGGAGAATTGCCGTTTAAATCTCACGATCCGATGGAATTGGTACACTCCCATATTGCCAAACAACCGCCATCACTGCATGAAATCAATCCAGAAATCCCGTCGGTACTCTCGGCAATTGTCAGCAAATTGATGGCGAAGAATGCCGAAAACCGTTATCAGAGTATCTTGGGTCTGAAATTTGACTTAGAATTTTGTTTGCATCAACTAAAAGAAAGTGGTATAATAGAAAGCTTTGAAATAGCGCAGAGAGATGTGTGCGATCGCTTCACCATCCCCGAAAAACTCTATGGTCGCGAAACCGAAGTAGAAACTCTACTCCAAGCATTCGAGCGCATCAGTAACGGGACAACCGAAATGATGCTAGTAACTGGTTTTTCAGGAATTGGTAAAACCGTTGTAGTTAACGAAGTTCACAAACCCATTGTGCGGCAACGTGGTTATTTTATCAAAGGGAAATTCGACCAATTTAACCGCAACATTCCCTTCTCAGCTTTTGTGCAAGCCTTTCGAGATTTAATGGGACAATTGTTGAGTGAAAGTGACAAAAGGTTGACAAATTGGCAAACTCAAATATTGCAAGCCCTGGGAGATAACGGGCAAGTCATTATTGAAATCATCCCCGAATTAGAAAGAATAATTGGTCAACAACCACCAGCCATAGAATTATCAGGAAATGCCGCCCAAAATCGCTTTAATTTATTATTCCAAAAATTTGTGCAAATCTTCACAACAAAAGAACATCCCTTAGTGATATTTTTAGATGATTTGCAGTGGGCAGATTCGGCATCTCTGAAATTGATGCAGTTCCTAATCAATGAATCAGTCGAGGGATATTTATTATTGATTGGTGCCTATCGAGACAACGAAGTCTCTGCTGTCCATCCTTTGATGTTGATCCTGGAAGAACTTAGTAAAAATACAGCCACAATCAATACCATAACTCTCGCTACATTGAGTAATAAAAGCTTAAATCAATTAGTAGCAGATACCCTAAATTGTGACTTAAAAATTGCCCAACCATTAACTCAATTGCTACATCAAAAAACTCAAGGAAATCCATTTTTTAGTACCCAGTTTCTCAAGGCACTTTATGAAGATGGACTCATTGAATTTGGCTACCCCTCTCTGTCCCCCCTTACTAACGGGGGAAGTGAAGGAGGGTGGCAGTGCGATATTGCCCAAGTAAAAGCATTAGCACTCACAGATGATGTTGTCGATTTTATGGCGTTGCAGTTGCGAAAATTACCAGAAGCTACTCAAGAAATGATGAAATTAGCTGCTGGTATTGGCAATCAGTTTGATTTAAATACACTAGCGATAGTTTCTGAAAAAACCGAAATTGAAACCGCCACTGCACTATGGAAAGCCTTACAGGAAGGACTAATTATCCCCCAAAGTGAAATTTACAAATTCTATGTGGGAGAGAGTGATTTAGAGCCAACCACACAACATCAAACACTGAATTACAAATTTTTGCACGATCGCGTTCAACAAGCCGCCTATTCCCTCATTCCCGAAGACAAAAAACAGGCAACTCATCTCAAAATCGGACAATTACTCCAACAAAATTTCTCAGGGACAGCAAGAGAAGAAAAGCTGTTTGATATTGTCGGACATTTGAATTTAGGTCTGGATTTAATTACTCAACCGGGGGAACGAGAAGACTTAGCTCAACTTAACTTGTTAGCCGGACGGAAAGCCAGAAATGCAACTGCATACAATGCGTCCAATGTCTATTTACAAACAGGGATCGATCTGCTCACAAACAACCGTTGGCAAAGTCAGTATGAATTAACCCTCAATCTTTATGTGGCGGCTACCGAGTCGGCCTATTTGAATGGTGAGTTTGAGGAAATGGAACAAAGGGCATCAGATGTTTTGCGATCGGCCCAAACAATACTAGACAAAGTGAAAATTTACGAGATGCAAATCAACGCACTGACAGCCCAGAGTCAGATGTTAGCAGCAATTTTTGTCGGCAAAAATGCCCTGACACAGTTAGGGGTTGAGTTCTCATCTGAACCTGACGAAACCTTGATGGGCAAAGCACTACAAACCCTTACCAGTCAACTCCAGGGCAAACAGATTGAGGAACTGGTTAACCTTCCTGTGATGAGCGATCCTCAGACAATTGCGGCTATGCAACTGTTAGCAATATTGTTTTCGCCCATTTTTGCGGGAAATCCTGCCTTGCTGCCTCTGCATTGCTCCACAATGGTCAGTCTATCACTCCAATTTGGCAATGCACCCGCATCAACAATCGGGTATGCAACTTATGGCATGGTGTTATCTGTCTTTTTGGGAGAAGTAGAAAAAGGTTATTGCTTTGGTAGACTGGCACTGAGTGTACTCAATCAGTTGAATGTGCGGGAATTTAAGTCCATAACTTTACTTTTTTTTGGCTGTTTTATCCAGCATCGTCAAGAAGCACTAAGGGCAGTAATTTCAACTGCAAAAAAGGGCTATCTGGCCGGCATAGAAACTGGTGATTTTCTAAATACTGGCTACAATATGAGTCTTTATTTAGATACTAATTTATTCGCTGGAGTAGATCTAGATCGTTGGGAATCAGAAATAGAAAATTACTGTATTTTCTTAGCGACTGTGAATCAAGGTTCTCCTCTGGCTTACCTGAAGATGAAACAACAGACAGTGCATAACTTGAGGGAAATTGTCAATGAACCGGATTTATTAAACGGCACTGCCTACGATGAAACGGTGATGTTTCCTAAGCACCATCAGGACAATGAACTTACTGCGTTCGCTTTTGTCTATATCTATAAACTGATGCTTGCCTATCTCTTTGGCAACTACAGCAATGCCCTAGACTACATTGCCAAAACTAACCTCTATTTGATGGCAGCGGCAGGAACAATTCATACTGCTGTTTTCCATTTTTATGCCGGGTTAACCTACTTGGCACTATTCTCTATTCAGTCAGAAATTGAGCAAGCTAACACTATAGCCTTGGTGGAAACCCATCAAACCACTTTGGCTCAATGGGCGCACTATGCTCCGATGAATCACCAACATAAAGTTGATTTAGTAGAGGCAGAAAAATGTCGGGTTTTAGGCAAAAAATATGAAGCAGGAGATTGGTACGATCGCACAATTTTTGGAGCCAAAGAAAACGGTTATACCCAAGAAGAAGCTTTAGCCAATGAACTAGCAGCTAAATTTTATCTCGACTGGGGGAAAGAAAAAGTTGCCGCTGGGTATATGCAAGAAGCCTACTATTGTTATGCTCGTTGGGGAGCTCAGGCGAAAATAGCCCATTTAGAACAACAATATCCGCAACTATTAACTCCGATTATCCAAGTAATAACCAACCCAGAACTAACAAATTTAGTAACAATTAGTAGAGGTACTACAAAACTCGTAACAAGTACCAGTAGTGGTCAGGATATCTTATTAGATTTTAGCTCAGTAATGAAAGCAGCACAAGCAATTTCCGGTGAAATTGAGTTAGAAAAGTTACTAGCTACTTTGATGCAGACAGCGATCGCCAATGCAGGAGCGCAAACCGGAATTTTAGTGATTCATCAAGAAGCAGAATGGTTAGTAGTAGCGAGAGCTAATCAAAAGCTTAGCTCAAATTTGCAAATTCCTCTAGTTGAATGTCAAGAATTATCCCAAAATTTGATTTATTCTGTAGCCAGGAGTCAAACAACGGCGGTTTTTGATGACTTGAGTGCTTCCGCTCAATTTGAGGGCGATCGCTATATCATTACTCACCAACCCAAATCGGTTTTATGTACTCCGATTAGCAAGCAGGGAAAATTAATTGCAATTTTGTATTTGGAAAATAATCTAACAGTAGGAGCATTTACTCGCGATCGCCTGCAAGTGATCGAACTGCTGATGGCCCAAGCGGCGATCGCCTTAGAAAACGCCCAACTCTACAGCCAATTAGAGGATTATTCCTACACCCTAGAACAAAAGGTGGAAGAACGCACCCAGCAGTTAGAAGAAAAAGCAACTCAACTCGAAGCCAGCCTCCTAAAACTTTACGCGACTCAATCCCAACTCATTCAAACGGAAAAAATGTCAAGTTTGGGACAGTTGGTTGCCGGAATTGCTCACGAAATCAACAATCCCGTTAACTTCATTCACGGCAATCTTACCCATGCTCATGGATATATTACATCTTTAATTGAGTTAATTGAGTTATATGAAGAACTTTCTCCTCAACCCCAACCCAAAATTCAAGCTAAAATCGACGAAATTGAGCTAGAATTTATTATTGAAGATTTACCGATGATCCTAGCTTCGATGACGACAGGAACCGAGCGGATTCGCCAAATAGTCGAATCTCTGCGGAACTTCTCTCGCCTTGATGAATCTGAAATTAAACCGATCGACATTCATTCAGGAATTGATAGCACTTTATTGATTTTGCAGCATCGACTGAAAGCTAGTGAAAAACATCAGGAAATCCAAGTAATTAAAGACTATGGTAAAATCCCTTTAATCAACTGTTACGCATCGGCACTCAATCAGGTGTTTATGAATATTCTGAGTAATGGCATAGACGGTTTGCGACAACAGGAGAACGGATCTAATTTAAAGAAAAAACTGACTCTGATGCTTCAGACTTCGGTCGATCGCGATCGCAACGCGGTGATTCGGATTGCAGACAATGGTATAGGGATAGAACCGTCGGCGCTCAATAAGATATTTGAACCGTTTTTTACCACAAAACCTGTGGGCAAGGGTACGGGCTTAGGACTGTCAGTCAGCTATGCGATTATTGTCGAGAAGCATGGAGGTAAGATCGAGGTTAATTCAACGCTTGGAGAGGGAACAGAATTTACGATAGTCATTCCTATTTAGTGAACAATTGCCCTCAAATGATACCATTTGAGATTTGAGATTTGAGACTTCGGCGTCAGCGCTAGAAGAGAATGATTTGAGATTTGAGATTGCTAATGACTTAATCTGTATAGGTTTGCATATTACCTAGAGTTGCATGATTTTTGGGAATCAGATTGTAGAAGAAAAACACGGGGAAAACTGAGTTGTATTTCTGCACTAGGAAAAGGAACGGAGTTTGTCATTGAGATTTGAATTGATTAAAACTATTGGTTGTTGACTAATGACTAATGACTAATGACTGATGACTATCGACTATTGCAGTGGCAAAAATACCGTCATCACCTCACCCTTTTCTGGGCGCTGACGAATTACCAACTTGCCGCCAGCAGCCCGAAATAAATTCTTAGTCACGCTCAAATTTAAACTCAAACTTCCCGTCTCCGGCTGCACCATCAACAAAGGCCCGATCGATCGCAAAGGAGCATTTGCCGATGCAAAAGTCGATGCGCCATTACCTTCAGATAAGTGTTCCGATTCCAACTGCAACTTTAACTGACTCCCTGCTAAAGTCACCTCTACCTGAATCCGACTCCCCGATCGCAAAGTTCGAGTAAAATTTTCAATTAAATTACTTAAAACCTGATCCAACATCGTCGGATCGCTGACTACCGCTGGCAATTTTTTCGGTATAATCACATCTAAAGTGTGATTGCGCTGACGAGCCGCATTTTGCCAGCGCGGAATGCTGTTTTGCAAAACTTCACCGAGGGACATTGCGGTTAGCTGCACCCCAGCATTTTTAGCTTGCGACATTTCCATTTCCACGGCGCGGAAAATTAAACCGAAGCGATCGATCTGAGCGGTACACTCAGCATCAATCATTTCCAAACGCTTCACCACGACTGCATCGAGTTTGGGGCGTTTCAGCAATAATCGAGTCAGAGTGCGGATGGTGGACAAAGGAGTGCGGACTTCGTGGGCGATCGCCTGTAACAACTCCACCTCTTTAGTCGCGTGAGGAATTGGAGCTTTGCAGTTGATATTTGCCGCCGATAATCTTTGATGTCTTTCCCTGAAACTATCATCAGTTTTTTCATCCTTCGCGCGGCCAGATTCGTCGATTCTGAGCGGCAAATTCTGTAATAACAAGCGGCTAAACTGCACGACAGTTTGATAGTTAGGAACAACAGGCGAAAACTGCTGAAATAGTGCGTCTAATTTAGTAAAATTGTTAGTTAATTGGCTAACTTGCAAATTGATATCGCCATGAGAATTGGCAAGCAAACTGTCGCTTTCATTCACCCTGTGCCGCAAAACTTCCCAAGCTTTGGCGACTACTTGCGGATCGAAAGAAAATAGAAAAGCCGGAATTCCCGCAGCATTTTCGCCCAAAACCATCACCAGGCTAAAACTAGCAGTTAAAACCACACAAAACTGCTCGTTTGCTAAAGGATCGCCGATCGCCAAAGCCAGAGCCGGGGCCGCCGCAGGGACTGATATTTGCTGATCAGCCGCCGGCAACAAAGCTAAAGTTTGTCTAGCCCGAAAAGACCACAAAGCTGCATCGTTGTCGGGAATACTGGTAAAAATCCAATTAGCAAAGCCGTTCGCGACGGCGGGCTCAGTCAAAACTGAAGATGGGCCAGATAAAACTAATCCTTGACAGGAATTCGGGATTGGGGAGAGGCAATGTTTTTGCTTCGCGAGCATTTGATTCAAAGTTGCGATCGCGCCGTACCATTCCTGTTCAGCTTTCAGCCGGGAAGCCGCACGACTCCCAGGACAGCGATGGCGGCCGTTTTCCCTGACCAACCTCGGATCAGGACTGAGGTCATTTTCAGAGCCTTCGGAGGCTAAAATTTCGCTGATTGTCGGTAGAAAGTAAGTATTCACAGTAGTTATAAACCACCTTCAGATATATGAAGGATTAAGTATTTATCTATAAAAAAGTTCAGGATTGAGAATTCAAGCACCAGCAGGATCAAAAAAGCCCGCATAATTCCTTGCGCCTTGCTCCTAACTCACAGGATATCCACATTTGCCAACTACCGATATTGGCAAAACCGTACAAATAAGTCGCAATCTCCGCGCTTCGGCTGATATTTTGCACCAACTGGCCCGATCGCCCCGGCAAAAGTGCAGAATGGATGCAGTTAAATAGTGCAAATTCATGCCCACCTCGATCGCCGACTCAAAAAATCTGCTGTCAGACTTAATGGCACGCTACCGCAACCAAGTAGATTATCTAGCAATTCGACTCGAAGAAGCCGAAGGCACAGACATCCTGCTGCGGGGCGAAAAAATTGAAACCCTCAGCGAAGGAGTCTCAATTGGAGGCCAAGTCCGAGCCTGTCACAAAGGCGGCTGGGGCTTTGCCAGTTTTAACCGACTTTCCACCCTCGCCGAAAGAATCGAAGAAGCCATCGCCGCGGCCAAACTGATCGGGGAAGAAGAAACGATTCTCGCGCCAGTTAAGCCAGTACAGGACATTTGCTTCCTGCCATTGACAGGAACAGATCCGCGTTTAGTGCCGCTAATTGAGAAAAAGCAATTGTGCGATCGCTACGCAGCCATTTTGCGTAGCATAGACCCCCGTATTGCCACCATCTCCGTGCGCTACGGCGACAGCACCCAGCGCATGATCCTAGCCACCTCCGAAGGTACCATGCTCGAACAAGGTTGGGCAGACATGGAAATGCGCTTTGCCGCTACCGCCCGCAGCGGGGAAACCGTACAAACCGGCCGCGAAACCACCGGTTCCCGCAAAGCTTACGAAGATTTAACCGAACTTGACACCCAAGTTCGTAGCGCCGCCCAGCGCGCCGTAGATTCCCTAGCCTTGCCCCCCGTCCAAGGCAACACCTACACCGTCGTCATCGACCCAATTCTCAGCGGATTATTCGTCCACGAAGCCTTCGGACACCTCTCCGAAGCCGACATGGCCTACGAAAATCCCGATATCTTGGAAATTATGACCCTGGGCCGCCAGTTCGGGCCCAAAAACTTGCAAATTTTCGACGGTGCTGCACCACAGGGACACCGAGGCAGCTATTTCTATGACGATGAAGGGACTCCGGCGACTACGACTCAGTTAATTAAAGACGGGGCTTTAGTCGGGCGGCTGCACTCGCGGGAAACTGCGGGTAAGTTGGGAGAAACGCCGACTGGTAATGCTCGCTGTTTAAATTATCACTATCCGCCGATCGTCCGCATGACGAATACTTGGATCGAAAGGGGCGATACACCTGTTGCTGATTTATTTTCTGGGATCAAAGAGGGTGTTTATGCGCGCAATTGGCAAGGCGGCATGACTAACGGCGAAATGTTTACTTTCAGTGCTGGCGAAGCTTGGATGATTCGCGATGGCAAACTGGACAATCCGGTGCGGGATGTGACTCTTTCGGGTAATGTTTTTAGCACTTTAGCCGATATTGAGGCGATCGGCGACGATTTCTATTGGGATGAATCCGGCGGCTGCGGCAAGGGAGGACAAAGCGGTTTGCCCGTAGGCTGCGGCGGGCCGAGTTTGCGGATTCGCGATGTGGTTGTTGGCGGCGAAGCTGCGGAAGAGTAAAAATCTGCAAAAAAAGTTGAAAAAATCAAAGTAAAGCACAAGATGAATAGTTGCGCTTTACTTTGATTTTTTGAGTGCCACATTTCGCGCCAGTTTCTGGCATCTGATATCTTGAGGACGCTTGACCCGAAAAACCGGCACAGCCAAAAATTAGGTCTTGATTCTTCAAATACGGTTAAAAAATCGATTTTTGGCGATGCCGTGCCTAATTCCTGGCTTATTGGATTGAAATCATTAATTTTTCTCCTTTTATCCCCATTTTCCATTCTCTCATTCTCCCCATCTCCCCTAATTGCCAACAGATAATTATCGATTTCTTCGTGTTTATCTCCCGCTGCCTCGTTCGGGCAAGGTATCTTTATCGTTATCTGCGTAAAAGATCTGAGTGTCGGTGAAAGTGGCGATCGTTTCGGGAGCAGAGTTGTTTTCAGAGAAAAAGGTCGATCGGGTTTCTCAGCTTTGAGCGTTAACTGCGGTGCAGCTCAGTAACAGGCTTGAAATCAGGATAGAAGAGTAGAGGCGCATCATTAAGCTCCGTATCGTATTTTCCACTTCTTGATACGCAGCCTCTACTCTGGTATCAGGGTAAAAAAAGATATAAAAATTGAATTACGGCAAAACCATCAATTAGTAATTGATGGCACCTGCAATTTTTTTAATTTTTCGTCAAAACGGGGTAAAACCCCTCATGTAACTCGCTTGTTCGCTCATAAGTTCGAGTTGCCTGCTGTTTGCGGGCAACAAGCAGAATTTAACCCCTGCAATCCTCTTTAAATGCTCTTCAAACCAGGAAACGAAAACCGCAAATTGTAAATTTTTACGGATCTTCAGATTAACTTCATAATTTATTGATATGAGGACGCAACCATTCAAGAATTGCGCGCAGGGATTATAGAAATCAGTTTTTTCAACCGATATCGCCAGTTAATCTCAAATCTCAAATCAAAAATCGAAAATGGAAAATCGACTGAGTTGCATATCTATTTGCGCGAATAGTGAGTCGAGGGTTGATGAGTTGTCCAAAACAACATCAGCTTTTTGGCACTTTTGAGCTAGCGGCATCTGGGCGTTAATGCGGGCTGACGCTCGATCGCAATTCAAGCCATCTCGCTGGATCAGTCGTTGTAACTGCACTTCGGGCGAACAGTACACTACCCAAATTTCGGTACACAAATCAGTCATGTTAGCTTCAAACAGCAGTGGTACTACCAAAACCACAGTCAATGTGTTTTGTGATACCGGATTCGATGCAGCAATGCAGCTTTGAGTTTCCTCCACTAACCGGCGGCGCACATAAGGGTGAATCTGTTGTTCCAACCACTGCCGTTCCGCTGGGTTACAAAAAATAATATTTCCCAACTCGGGGCGATTTAAATTGCCGTCGGGGAGCAAAATAACCGCACCGTATCGTTCTACAATAGAGTCCAGTATTGGCGAACCTGGGTGTACAGCTTCGCGGGCGTAAATATCGGCATCTAAAATCGGAAATCCACAGATATCTGCCAGATAATTAGATATGGCGGTTTTCCCGGTGGCGATGCCCCCAGTTAAACCGATCGCACGGACTCGATCGCTCATAATTTTCTGGCGTTTTAACGGATGGTGTTTCGACACTTACTGTCAGTGTTTGCTATGTTGGTGTCACAATCAAAATTTGACTTAAAATTTGAAATTTGCGATCGAGAGCTAGCGTTAGGAATTGTCAGCATTGGGGTGCGATCGACTGTTTTTTACCTAAAATCTCCATTTAAAGCTCGAATTCAGGTCTAGATCGAGGCAAATCTTATGAATGCTCAACCTGCTGTGCGATCGATTCTGGCAGCAATTCCCCTTGCTGGATTTTTGATATTAGATTTTTTCCCCAACCTGGTTTTCCTCAAAGAAGATATCAGCGGATGGGTGATTGTGGCAATTTATCCCCAATCTCAAAGTGCCCAGGCCGGGCCGATTATTTCAGCCCCAGACGGCACCGGAACCACCATCACACCTGGTACAGGAGCCCCATCTCGCTACGACATTCAAGGCGGCACACCCTCCAGAGACGGAGCAAATCTGTTCCACAGTTTTACTCGATTCGGTCTAAATTCTGGCGAAACTGCCAATTTTATCTCCAACCCAAGCATTAAAAATATCCTCGGCCGCGTTGTCGGCGGCGACGCTTCCTTAATTAACGGTTTAATTCAAGTTAGTGGTAGCAATTCTAACTTGTACTTGATCAACCCCGCAGGGATTATTTTTGGAAGTAATGCCCGACTTGATGTGTCTGGGTCTTTTTTTGCTACCACGGCTAGCGGTATCGGTTTTGACAGCGGCTGGTTTAACGGTACTGGGGCAAACAACTACGCAGCCCTAGTGGGAACGCCGAATACTTTTGGTTTTGGTGCACAGCCGGGGAGTATTGTCAATGCCGGTGACTTGGCTGTGGAGACTGGTCAAAATTTGACTTTGCTCGGCGGTACGGTGATCAGTACGGGGAAACTTTCAGCCCCGGGCGGTCAAATTACGGTGGCGGCGGTTCCGGGCGAAAATCTGGTGCGGTTGAGTCAAAACGGACTTTTGCTGAGTTTGGAAGTTACTCCGGCTGCGGGAGTGCCTGGTTCGGAAGCTCTTCCCTTCTCTCCCCTGAGTTTGCCAAAGCTACTATCGGGTTCCGGCGTGGCTAACGCTACTGGTATAACTACGAACGATCGCGGTGAAGTCGTACTGACCGGCGGCACAACAGTACCCGCAGGTGCCAGAACTGCTCTAGTATCGGGTGTTGCGGACGTGTCTGCCAGGGGGGGTGCGGGAGGCACTGTGAACCTGTTGGGCGACAAGGTAGGGCTGTTGGGAGCGAAGATTGAGGCTTCGGGGCCAGACGGCGGTGGCACGGTGCGGATCGGGGGAGATTACCGTGGTGAGGGAATGGTGCCGAATGCCACGATGACTTATGTGGATGGCAAAAGCTCGATCGCAGCCAACGCCACTAGCACAGGTAATGGTGGCAGAGTTTTTGTCTGGGCGGACAACACAACAGCATTTTTGGGCAGCATCAGCGCGACTGGTGTTTCTGCAACTTCCAGCAGCGGTGTTGGCGGGTTCGTGGAAATTTCCGGTAAGCAAAGATTGATTTTTAATGGCACTGTCGATACTTCCGGGACAAACGGTTTGGGGACTTTGCTGCTCGATCCTGAGAATATCTTAATTACAGATTCCTCAGAAGCTGCGGGGGATGCGGCAGTTATTGCTAACAGCAATATTTTGGCAACCGGAACGCCATCAGGACAGCAGCAAAACAATTCTGAGCCTTCGTTGACAATTTCCAGAAGAGCTTTGGAAAGTATCTCGGCGACGGCAAATCTGGTTCTGGAAGCGCTTAATGATATTAAAATTGCTGATTTGGCGGACAATAAGTTGAGCTTGGCGGCAACTACTGGATCGGTGACATTGAGAGCAGATGCCGATCGCAATGGTGCGGGTGTTTTTTCGATGAATGCTCAAGATACAATTAGCACTCAAGGTGGCGCGATCGCCATTTCGGGAAGTCAAATTACTGCGGGCAATTTGTCAAGCAACGGCGGAAATATTAGTCTGATTAGTCCGGGAACAACGGTTGCAAACAATATTTCTGCATCGAATCCTAGCAGCGGTAGCAGTGGCAATATTCTGCTCGAAGGCCTGAATGTCACGGCCCAAAAACTTGATGCTAGCGGTTCTCAATCGTCGGCAAATGTAACTTTGACGGCTCGGAATGTTCTGGGAGTTAGTTCGATCGCAGCGGGTTCGGGAAATATTACTTTGACTGGTAATGAAATTAATTTGACAGGCGACAAAAATTCGGTCAGTGGCACGGGCTTGTTGGTACTCCAACCTTGGAGCCCTGGTCAAAATATTGTGCTCGCTGGTTCAGGAGATGTCGGGACTAATACTTATTTGAATCTGACGGCAAGCGACCTCGGAAGTTTGCAAAATGGGTTTGCTGGAATTACGATCGGCCTCCGCAACGGTACTGGTTCGATTCTGATTGCTAATGATTTCACATTTTATGACCCGCTAATGATTCAATCGCCGGCGGGTTTGGGAACAATCACTACCAAAAGTTCCCTGACAGGGGCAGACAATGCCTCAATTACTCTGAAAGCTGAGGGCAATATCCGCACGGGAAATATCACTACCAACAATCAGGAAATTCGGATCACCAGCACTACGGGTAATGTCACAACTGGTCAGCTACGCACGGGAACTCCCCCCAGCATTAGCACTTCTGTCAATTCTTCCCAAGTGCTGCGCTCGGCGGGTGATGTGAGTGTTACCGCAGAGGGCAAGGTAACAGTGGCGGCGATCGACACTAAGGGCGATCGCGGGGGTAATGTGACGCTGACTGGCGGTGCGGGAGTGACAGCAGGGGCGATCGAAGCTGGCGGTTCCCAAACTGGGGGAAATATTACTCTGACAGGCAATGAAATTGACTTGACGGGCGATAATAATTCGATCGCCAGCAATGGCAATCTGCTGCTGCAACCAATCGATCCGGCTCAAAATGTGACGATTGCCGGTGCTGCTGAGACTGAGGCTTTGGATTTGACTGCTGCGGAATTGAACTCGCTGCGGAATGGCTTTGCTTCCGTAGCGATCGGGCGTGCTGACGGTAGCGGCCAAATTGTGATTACTCCGGCAACCACAGCCTCAGATTCAACGCCGTCGGTGACATTTCAAGATCCGACGACGATTCGATCGCCCTTGGGAACGGGGGCGATCGTGGGAACGGGTGCGATCGTGGGAATTGATAACGCCACGATCGCTCTGATCGGCGGTACTGTGGCAGTCGGAGACGTTACCTCGAATGCGGGGATTAACATCACTAGCAGTCAGGGTAACGTGACGACTGGTGTTGTTTCATCTCGATCGGCAAACGGGACGGCGGGCGATATCAACATCCGCAGCGCGGGTTCGGTAGAATCTGGCAATGTCAATGCTTTCGGTGCAAAAAGTGGCGGAGATATCTCGATCGCAGCGCCGGGCCGGATTGTGACAGGAGTGATCAATTCGAGTTCGCAGTCGGGAAGTGCCGGTTCGAGCAAGATTAATGGGCAGAAAGATGTGGAAGTTGTTTCGATCAAAGCTCGCGGGAATACGGGCGGCGATGTGGCAATCGAGGCTGGGGGAACGTTTCGGGCTGCGGGAACCGGAACGACTGCCGATCGCGCCAGCGTTAGCATTTCTACAGATGGGCTGGTGCGATCGGGTTCGCTGACTCTGCTACAAAGCTCTTGCCCGTTAGGAACCTGCACGGTGGCAACTGTTGAGACGGGAAACTCGAAGTCTAACCCTGCTACCCCAACTACTACCGGGCAACTGCTGAGCGTGCCGAGTCCAGCACCAACTGCGACGGTGGTACTAAAAACTACAGGCAATTCTACACAAATTGTCACTCAGCCCCCCGCAGTGTCTGCGCCCAAGATCGATACCGCAAATGTATCTCCAGAATCGGCTGCTACGCCTGTTGAGGCGCGGTCGAGTGAGACTGCGGCCGGGTCGGTATTGCTGTCGCCGTCGGTGTTAAAAGACAATCTGGGTACGCCTGCGGCGACAGAAAACGGCAGCGCGACGGCAATTGCACAGAAGCCCGCGAGTTCTGGAAGTGCAGAAAGTATCGGGAATGTGAGGGTTCCTGAGATTTCTCGATCGAGTGCGATGCAAATAAGTCCGATCGACGCAGTGCAGCAAAGGGATAGAGCTCAGGGCCGGGAATTTGAACGTTATTTTGGTGGGAATCTCGCTTCAAAGTCGGTCACGCCGCAAAGTATCCGAGAAACTCTCAGCAGTGTCGATCGATTGACTGGGGTTAAACCCGCGATCGTTTATGTGTGGGCGAAAGAGCAACATTTAGAACTTGTGTTGTTATTGCCAGACGGCAAAAATGTTTTTAAAACTGTGTCTGCAAGCCGCGAAACTGTTCTGCAAGTTGCTAAAGAATTCACTAATGCTGTGAGATCTCCTAAGAGATTGAATGCTACTGATTACAAGGAACCTGGCCAGGAACTTTATCAGTGGTTAATTGCACCGATGCAAGCGGAATTGGAGGCTAACAAAATTGACACTTTGGTGTTTTCGATGGATGCCGGTTTGCGAACTTTGCCTTTGGCTGCTCTTTTTGACGGCAAACAGTTTTTGGTAGAAAAGTACAGTTTGGGGCTGATTCCCAGTTTGAGTTTGACTGATACTCGCTATGCCGATGTTAGGGGTTCGGAAGTTTTAGCGATGGGTGCGTCGAAATTTCCCGAAAAATACGATCAAAATCCTTTGCCTGCTGTGCCCCTGGAAATATCAACAATTGTGGGCAAGATTTGGCCTGGTGCGTCTTTTCTTAATGAAGCTTTTACCTTGGCAAATTTGAAGAATAAGCGCAATCAACCGCAATACAAAATTATTCACTTGGCTACTCACGGCGATTTTCAGCCAGGGGGATCGGAAAATTCTTACATTCAGTTTTGGGATACTAAGTTGCGGTTAAATCAGTTGGGTGAGTTGAAGTTATCTAACCCGCAGGTGGAGTTGTTGGTTTTGAGTGCGTGTACTACGGCGGTGGGTGACGAACAGGCTGAGTTGGGGTTTGCGGGGTTGGCGGTGCACGCTGGGGTAAAATCGGCTTTGGCGAGTTTGTGGTACGTCAGTGATGCTGGAACTTTGGGGCTGATGACTGAGTTTTACCAGCAGTTGCGTACTGCGCCGATTAAGGCTGAGGCTTTGCGTCAAGCGCAGTTGGCGATGCTGCGCGGGGAAGTGCGGTTGCAAGATGGTTATTTGGTGCGATCGGGTAACAATCAAGCTCTGCCTTTGCCGTCGGAGTTGACGGCTAGGGGCGATCGTAATTTGTCGCATCCTTATTATTGGGCTGCTTTTACGATGATTGGTTCGCCTTGGTAATCTTGGTAATATAGTTTTGGTTAAATCTCTTTCCTGTTATGCCGAAATTTGAAGACCAACTCGACATAGTTTATACTAGCGATCGCGCCTGCTGGCGGCAATGGTTGGAGCAAAACTATGGAAATGCGATCGGAGTTTGGCTGGTTTATTACAAAGTCAAAAGTGGCAAACCAAGCGTGCGGTACAGCGAAGCAGTCAAAGAAGCACTTTGCTTTGGTTGGATTGACAGCAAAGTCAAATCCTTGGATGCAGAGAGTTACCGACAAATATTCACGCCTCGAAAACCCAAAAGTGTTTGGTCAAAATTGAACAAGCAGTATATCGAAGAATTAATTGCTGAAGGGAAGATGACGGAAGCTGGGTTAGAAAAAATTATAGCAGCTAAACAAGATGGCTCGTGGACGAGCTTAGATTTGATTGAAGCATTAGTAATTCCAGCAGACTTAAAAGCAGCTTTAGAAACAGACGATGCTGCAAACAGCAACTTTGCAGCATTCAACAAAACAACTCAAAAAAATATTCTATTTTGGATTCAAAGTGCTAAACGCCCAGAGACAAGATTGAGCAGAATCGAGAAAACTATATATTCGGTCGCACAAAACAAAAATCCCTTGATTCGCTGATAATTTCTGGTGTCGCGAGTGCGGTATCACTACTGACTAATGACTACTGACTAATGACTACTGACTAATTGCTAGCTGCTATCTGACTCAAGCGTTTCAGGATGCGGAGCACATCATAAAGTTCGTTACCGGGGTTGCGAGTGAGATACCCTTTAGATGTGGTATATCGCGGTGATTCTCCATTGACTAATTTAACAAAGATGAAACTGCCGCCTGTAGCAATCATGCCGTAACTGGGTTTGTCGGGATTCGGATTTGCCAGCATATAAGCTAAGATTTGCGCCAATCCCGCTTCGATGGAAAACGAAACTCGTTTCGATTCAATTACCATCAGCCAAAACTGGTCTTTCAAAACTAAAGTGTCGATGCTACCTTTGATGATGACTCCTTCGTCTTCTTCGGAAATTTCGACAGATTTTTCCGGTTTAATGTAGAAAGGATGCAGGTAAAACTCGCCAGCAAATAACAGCGGAGAGACGATCGACAAACTGATGGTTTTTTCCAGCATCGGCGGATACTCCAGCAAATTGAAGTAACCCGCTTTGATCTGATCTAGCTGTCGTTTCTGAAAGTCCGTGATTTCTGGCAACTCGTCTTGCCATTCCCGAAAAAATTGGTCGTCTGTGACAAGTTGCAGGTCAAAAAGTGTTTTTAATTCTGCTAATGTGACATTTTTAGCTTGGATTGTTTGAACCATAATTTTAATTAACTAATTCCATTTTTTTGTAAGAGGAATCAAAGGCTTCACCGAGTTCGGTTTGTTCGTTCCAAAGTCCAATCTGTAAGTTAAATTTTGAGTTGCTTTTTCCTGTTTCTCCTCCGGTTGGTCGCATGACGATCAATTGTCCATTGGCGTTGCGTTCTAATTGTAGATCGCGGTGTTATTCGCACAGTTGGTAGAACTGTTCGGAAGTTAGTTTGATAATGGAATTGAGGTTTAATGTGATAGCAGTCATTCTTATTTACCTGCTGTTTGTATGAACTAGATTAAGAATTAAAAATGAATTATCCCATTTTAAATTCTTAATCCTTAACTTCTAATTTTACTGCACAGGGGATTTAAGCCCCCACCTTTAGGTGGATTGTTTTTAGGTTGGGGCTTAAATCCCCTGCCTAAAAACTTCGCTGTCAACTGTCAACTGTCAACTGTCAACTGTTACTGCACTTGTTTGATTCTGTTCAGCGCGTCTTGATATGCACTGGTTCTGCCGCCTTGCTTATAAAGTTCTGCTGCTTTTTGAAAGTCGGCAATTGCTTTCGGTTTGTCTTCTGTTGCTAGGTAAGCTAAAGCTCGGTTGTAATAGGCATCAGCAAAACCGGGATTGGCTGCGATCGCCTGCGTGTATGCTTGAATAGCAGTAGAACCGCGGGTGGGGTCGGAAATTACAGCGATCAGCGTGCGGGCGTTGCCGATATTGAAATGCAATTCTGGGGTGTTCTTGGGCTTGAAAGCGAGTGCTTTGTTGAAATCGGCGATCGCCTCCCAAGCATCTCCTTGATCTAAGCGCGAAAGTCCTCGAAAATAATAGGCTTGGGCATCTTGCGGATTGGCGTTGGATACGGGGCCGATAGTTGCGGGAGTATTGTCTACTTTTAACTCGGATTTGTTGATTCCCGCCGCCACCAGTTTTCCGATAAAAGTATTAATTGGAACTGCTGCATTAAATCCAGTTTTAATTGGGGCGACTTCGCCGGAACTGGTTTGGGCAAAACCGAATTCCCCTTGTCCGTGTAAACCGATGACTCGGCCTTCGGAGTCAAAAACTGGCCCGCCACTCATGCCACTCCAAGTTACGGCCTGATACCGCAGAGTGTAACCTTCCGATCGGCTGCGTGGGCGGCTGGTAACGAGTCCGGGAGACAGTTCGGGTTCTCGTTCTGCGCCGAAAAGTCCGCCGGTAGCGGGATAGCCGTAAACGAAGATTTGAGTGCCGATGACGGCTTGATCGGAATCTGCAAGCGTCGCGACTGGATATTCTTCGGGACTTTCAAATTTGACTACGGCTAAATCCGGGTCTGTTGGGGTTGTTTGTAAGCGAGTGACTGCGGTTGCTTGGTAGTTTTTGCCGATCGACGTGCGAACGGTATATTTTACGTCTGCCTTTTCTACAACGTGATTGACGGTTAAAACTGTGTAAGTTTTGCCATTTTTGGCAATAATTACGCCAGAACCGTCTCCGAGGGAACTATTAATTTGTACTGTCAGCGGCCCGGCAATGCTGGCGACTTGTTGCGGTGTTTTGGCGATCGCAGGTTGGCTAATGACTATGGTTAAGGCTGCGGTGGTTCCTGCTAGCAAGGTGCTTAAGGTGTCGAAACGAGAAAAATTTATATTCATGGTATTGGTAATTTGACGTAAAGGCGATCGGCTTTGTTATTTACTGATCATTTTACTCGCTTTTTTGTTCCGCGATTCCCTATGTCCACAGTCAGTTGTAGGGTGCGTCAGGCTTGCGATATATCCGAAAAATTAGGGTTGCCATCTGACGCACCCTACTCACTACTCAGTTGTAAGGTGCGTCAGGCTTGCGATATATCCGAAAAATTTCGGTTGCCATCTGACGCACCCTACTCACTACTCACTACTTATTAAAACTCAACAATACATGACTCAAACTCGGTGCTTAATTCTTCCTTAGTCATTGTCCCTTGTGCGACTTGCATGACTAAATTATATGCCCGATCGTCCGTCAAATTCAGATTGCAGCCATTTAAACGCACAAAAGTATCTGCCACCGCAAAAGCCGTTCGTTTATTGCCATCAATAAAGGGATGATTCATGGCTATGTGGTAAAGATAGGCGGCCGCTTGTTCGCTAATTTTTGGATGCAAAAATTGACCGCCAAAAGTTGCTTGAGGTTGAGCCAAAGCTGACTCTAACAAGCCTTCATCTCTAACGCCAGAAGTGCCGCCAAATCTTTCTATCTGTCTGGCGTGGATACTTAAAACCATACTTGTGCTGACAAAATTAGGAGTTTGCAAGGCGACGATAAACCTCCTTTCTTTCGCGTTCTGAATCTAGATATGCCTGCCATGTTTTGGATTCTAGTTTTTGTTCTTCCTCAGTTTTCAAGGAAAGTACAAATTCAAGCACTTTCAGCAGCACCGGTTCTGGTACTTGGTCAAGTTCTTGAAGAAGTTGGTCTTTTGCGGTCATATTTCCTCCTAGTTATTTTACAACCATTTTACAACTTACAGAGCAGATAATCAAGGGCTACCCTTCATTCAGTTGACAGTTGACAGTTGACAGTTGACAGTTGACAGTTGACAGTTGACAGTTGACAGTTGAAACCGCTGCTATAAAAACTAAGTCCGCCTTCGCGGACTGAAGAGGGCGGTTGAAACCGCGTCTACACAAACGAAGTCTGCCTCCGCAGACTGAAGAGTAGAGTAAAGTTATAAAGTTTGATGTTTTGTTGCCCATTGGACGATCGCCTCAGTCAACCCATCTAAGGTGTATTCTGTGGCTTCTACGTCTAACTTGCCCAATAAATTTTGGCAGCTTTTGGAAGTTTCGGGGCCGATGGATGCGATGCAAACGTTTTCTAGCCAATCCTGAGATAAGGAAAGTTCGGGAGTTTTTTCTATGAGGTGGCAAAAGTTCTGCACGGTTTTGGAACTGGCAAAGGTTATGATATCTACGGCTTGATTTTGGAGTGCTGCTAGGGCGATCTGATCGATAGTTTCGGGACAGCAAGATTGGTAAGCTGGTACTTCGATTACTTGCGCTCCTTTGGCGGTGAATTCTTTGACTAAAACTTCTCTCCCACCGCTTTCTACTCTGGGAAATAGGATTTTGCAGTTTTCCAAATTTTCGGGGAAGTTTTCGACTAGGGAATCGGCGACAAAGTTGGGGGGAATAAAGTCTGGTTGTAGTGAGTGCGATCGCAAACTTTCTGCTGTTTTTTTGCCGACTACTGCGATTTTAATACCAAACAAGCTGCGCGCGTCTTTGCCTTTGGCTTGCAATCGTTGAAAAAAGCAGTCTACAGCGTTGTGGGAAGTGAGAATTAACCAGTGAAAACTTGACAATTGGGCGATCGCACTATCTAACTGTTCCCAACTCGACGGCGCACCAATTATCAACGCTGGCATTTCGATCGCGCGGGCACCTAGTTGCTGGAGTCGATCGCTAAATTGACCAGACTGAGAAGCTGCGCGGGTGACTAAAATCGTTTTTCCGGCTAGTGGCTGGCTGTGGTTAGCAGTGACAGGTGTATGGCTCATGTTTGTGCTGGCTGGCTGGATTAAAAATTCGCGCAATCTGACTACTTCCCCAATGACGATCACACAAGGCGATAGAGATTCACCTGTTGTTTGTTGTACAATGTCGGAGAGTGTGCCAATCCAGATTTGCTGTTCCGGGCGGCCACAATCTCTGATAATGGCGATCGCAGTTTCAGGCGATCGTCCATGATGATGTAGTTTCCTGATAATCTCGCTCAGATTTCGCCCTCCCATCAATATTACCAAAGTTTCTATCTGCACTAAAGCTTCCCATTCCAGGGCATCCGGTTCATGGGCGCTCATCACAGCAAAACAGCGACTCATCACCGGATCTGTGAGGGGAATTCCTGCCAATAAAGGAGCGGCAAATGCTGATGAGATTCCGGGTATTACTTCAAACTCGCACCCCGCCGTAATCAATGCTTGAATTTCGGAACTGGAGCGACCAAAAATAAACGGATCGCCGCTTTTGAGCCGCACAACTTGTTTACCTAATTTGCAATGTTCTACCAGCAAGCGGTTAATTTCTTGCTGCTGGGCTGAAGGTTTGCCGCCCCGTTTCCCAACTTCGATTTTCCGACAAGTTGCTGGGATTAATTCGAGTTGTGGGATGTCGATGAGAGCGTCGTAGATTAAGACTTCGGCTTGGGACAGCAGTTTGTGCGATCGCACTGTCATCAAGTTACAATCTCCAGGCCCCGCACCGACTAGATAAACTTTTCCTTTTGGGTTTTTCATAGTTTCTCCTTGATAGTCTCGATAGTATAGTTTTATGAATATTGCGGTGCTGCCGCACACCCTACCCTACCCTATAATTGAATCAGACTTTTCCAGCAGCCTGTAGGGGCGGGTTCACCGATCGCCCTAAATGGTGCAAACAGGTTAAATAAACCCGCCCCCACCTCACGAGATGCACTATTTATGCAGATTATCATCATCACGGCCGCCGATGCAAATTACTTTGAACTGGTGCGAGGCACTATTTTATCGGTGCGGGAAAAACCAGAGGGTGCAAATATTGCGATCGGCTTTTTCGATCTCGGCTGCACTCCCCAACAGTTGCAATGGCTGGAAACACAAGTTAATATCATTCAAAAACCCGATTGGGACTTTGACTTTCCCGGTAAAAATGAAGCCCCTCATTATCTTAAAGGACTTTTAGCGCGTCCGTTTCTACGTCGGTACTTCCCTAATTTTGACATCTACCTTTGGATAGATGCCGATGCTTGGGTGCAAGATTGGCAAGCCGTGAAACTATTAGTCAAAGGCGCGGCAAAACGGGGTTTAGCAGTTGTTCCAGAATTGGACAGAGGCTATTATTTAGCTTACGGAAAACTGCCTTGGTACTGGGAATTTGTTTATCGCGATTATCAGGCAGCTTTTGGCGAAGAAGTTGCCAAACAGTTACACAGCTATCCAACCATCAATGCAGGTATCTTTGCGCTGCACAAAGACGCACCACATTGGGAATTTTGGGCAGAATATCTGGAAGAGGGATTGCAGCGGCACGTTTCTTTGATGACTGACCAAATCGCTTTAAATCGGTTGGTTTACGGCACTGAAATGTTCGATCGCACGGAGATGCTACCGGCAGGGTGTAACTGGAGCTGCAACTTCGGTTTACCCGCCTGGGACACGCAGCGAGCCTGTTTTGTGGAGCCGTATTTGCCGCACGGGGCGATCGGCATTTTGCACATCACTGGTCACAAACACGACTTAGTAAAATTAGCAACAACCGACGGGAATCAAATAGAAATTAGTCTCCGCTACCAACCAATCCAACAGCCAGTATCTCCACAATTAAAGCCCGAAAAAATGACATTATCACCACAATCTGAAATCAAAAATAATACTTTGTTACCCGCCGGAGATTACGTATCGCCCGGATTAAAAGTTATGCTCCCAGATGCGTACTTTCCCAACATAATTGTTGGCGATACTCAGACTTGTCCGTGGCCTTACCTGCGCCGGGAAATCAAGCACAATTGGTACGTTGATAGCCGTGTTAGTTCAGTCGGATTTCTCAGCCGGGACGAAGCGCACATCCTTTACAATACAGCCCTGCAATTCACAGGTAAAAAAGCATTAGAAATCGGTTGTTGGCTGGGATGGTCTGCCTGTCATTTAGCTCTCGCAGGAGTTGAGTTAGATGTCGTCGATCCGCTATTAGAAAGAGAGGACATTAGGCAAAGTGTCATAGATTCAATTCAAGGTGCTCTCAATGCGTCTGGCGTTCAAACTTCCGTGACGCTAGTACCCGGTTATAGCCCTCAGAGAGTAGAGGAATTAGCAAATGAATTTAACCGCAAATGGTCGTTAATTTTTATTGACGGAGAACACGGAGCACCGGGCCCGTTAAATGATGCAATTGTTTGCGAAAAATTGGCTGAAGAAGATGCCATAATTTTATTTCACGATTTAGCTGCTCCCGATGTTGCTAAGGGTTTAGATTACTTGAAACAAAAGGGATGGCAAACGATAGTATATCAAACAATGCAAATTATGGGGGCAGCTTGGCGGGGCAATGTCACGCCTGTAAAACATCAACCAGACCCCAATATTTCCTGGCAATTACCAGCACATTTACAAGGTTATTCAGTCAGCGGTATTTCAGTTAGCAAAGAGTTGCCAAATCAAGAATCACCAACGCTACAACAGGAAAATTTGCAGACAATTATTCAAAGCAGCAAAGCCTCACAGCAAACTTATCCTGCAAACTTTAAAAATATTTTGTCAATTGTTCGCCCCTATACGCTGCTTAGCGAATCGAGACTCTTTTCTCTGTATTGTTTGACAAAACAAATATGTGTGGAAGATTTGCCGGGAAATTTTGTTGAATGCGTAACTTGTAAAGGTGGTTCAGCGGCGTTAATGGCATTTGTAATTAAACATTATAGCCGCCGTCCGAGAGTGCTGTATGCTTTTGATACGTTTGCAGGAATGCCGGCACCTACCGAGATTGATAAACATCAGGGAATACCTGCAAATCTCACAGGTTTTGGCGAAGGAACTCTCAAAGCTGCAATTAGTGAAAATTTGGATAAAATCTGTGAATTACTGCAAGTTAAAGATATTGTGTTACCAGTTAAGGGATTATTTGCCGAAACTTTACCCCAATACAAGTCAGCCATCGGAAGTATTGCATTTCTACACGCTGATGGGGATTGGTACGAGTCCACAATGGATATATTTAATACGCTTTATGACAGCGTGATTGCTAACGGTTTGATTCAGGTTGATGATTACGGGCATTGGGAAGGCTGCAAGCAAGCACTACACGATTTTGAGAAGATGAAAGGCGAGTCATTTTCTCTGCATACCATTGATGAAACAGGAGTCTGGTTTCAAAAGTTGAAATAAACTTTTACGCAGTTAAATTGCATATTTGGGGCGGGCAAGATGCCCACCCCACAAGAGTTTAATTATTTTGTGATGGTTGATTTAAAATACAGAATAGCTTATCTAAAGCTCGTTAATAACATCAAGAAAGCGTTTAACCTGTTTTTCCCAAGTCCAATCGAGCATGAAATTCGCCGCAGCTAAACCTCGACATTTCGCTGCTTCGCGATTAGTATAAACTTGATCCAAAGCCTCAACAACTTCTTCAACATCAGACTCTCCCCAACCTTCTACACCGAGAAAATGAGCAGTCGGTTTAACTCGTCCCTGATGCGATAAAGGATAGCAAATATTGCTGTAAATCAAGTCTAAATGACCAGTATTTGCTGATAAAATAGTCGGAATTCCGCAGGCCATACTTTCCATTGCGACTAAATTAGTGCCGCCTTCGCAGCGGTTGGTGAAAACAGCGCAGTCGGCTTCTCGCAAAATTTGTCCGGCGAGGTGATTGGGAATTAAGCCGATGTCGATAAAAGAGTCAACTGGTAAACCGTTAGCTGCTAACCATTGGGAAATTCCTAAACTTCCATCGCGGTTGATATTGGGAAGTCCGATAACGTTTCCGGTTTGTTCGATTCCTAGCATATACTGAGGCCAGAAGTTGTGCCAGGTTGTTAGTAACAAAGCTTCTGGATGTTGGGCGCGAAATCGCTTGAAAGCGGCAATTATAATGTCTTGCCCTTTGCGATATTCGAGTTTGCCGCCGGAAAAGATGACAAAGCGATCGCCAAATAGGTTAGATTTAGGTGCAGGATGGAAAATTGCGGGGTCAATTCCTTGATTTACCATCGCCACATTAGTCAAGCCGCAGCTTCTCAAAACATCCGCATTCCAGTTAGAACCGGCGACAATCACGCTATATTGTTTGGCTTTTTCTACTGCTTCTGCTGTGATGCGCGTGTCTTCAAAAAATATGACTCCTACTTGACAAGCGCTGGTAATTTGATTCTCTACTCCAGACGATACTAAATTATTCCCCAAACCGTAAAGTACGGGAAAGTTACAAGCGATTTGTTTGTCAGAATTCGCGGTTACTAATTCTTGAAAATGTTTCTGCTTTTCTATTAAAGGTAATAACAGTGATTTGTGCAGCGGATTGAGCGATTCTGAGGTGATGGATGGTGGCACTAAAAGTGCTACTTCCCAGGCGGGATTTCGCAGCAGTTGCAGTGTTAAATTCAGGGCGTAAATTCCCCAGCCGCTGGTGATGCTGAGCGGCCAACTGATGCCGATTCCTGTTATTTGTGGCGGGGTTTCTGGGGGGGGGAGTTGAGGAATTAGCAGGGGCGCTGTCTCTGTATCCGGCTCTTGGGAAGTAGAAATTAGCTGTTCTAGGGCTGCTTTTATACGATCGCCCACGCCATCCCAATCACCCGCCTTTGACTGCCTAAACAACCGCGCAGTCGGATACCAATGGCTGTCTTCGCGATCGAGCATCCACCGCCAATCGGGCACGAAAGATAATAAAATCCAAACGGGTTTGCCCAAGGCACCAGCTAAGTGTGCGATAGATGTATCTACACAAATTACTAAATCGAGTTGCGAAATAATCGCTGCGGTGTCAGCAAAATCGACAAAATGTCCGCTTAAATCTTGAACTTGCTGTTGATTTAATAAAGCATAATCCCTCGCTGGCAAATCTTTTTGAAGACTGTAAAAACTCACTCCAGGAACATCTAAAAACTTCTCAAAATCGCTCAAGTTACACGAACGTTGATGATTCTTGCGGTGCAGCGGCCCGCCAGCCCACACAATACCTACTTTTAGTAAATTGTTCGATTCTAGGGAAATTTCACAATCATCAGGTGCAGCTAAATAAGGAATATTTGCAGGTATATTTTCCAAAGTTGTTCCCAGAATTCGCGGCAAACTTAGCAGCGGCGCTTGCACTTGAAAATCTAGCAAATTTTGCGGGTTGGTGACTACATTATCTACCCCTGCAACTCCTTCAAACAAACGCTTCAGCGATGGATGACAAGCAACCATAACTTTGCCACCTTTTTGCTTGACTAAAGGTGCGTAGCGGATAAAATGAAGCGCATCGCCAAAACCTTGTTCTGGGTGCAATAAAATTGTTTTTCCCTGCAAATCGGAACCATCCCAAAGCGGGTGATCGCCATAGTGCTGCTCCAATTCTTGAGTTTGCCAGCGCGATTCGTACTCCGCAAACCCGCGCTCAAAATTTCCAGTTAAGAGCAAAGCTAAGGCTCGTCTTAAACGCCAATTTGGCGATTCTGGACATAGTTGAATTGCTTTATTGTAGAATTCGATCGCCTCTGCGAATTTTCCCTCTTCTTCGAGGGCGGAACCCAAATATAAGTTAGTTTCGCTGAGATTTGGATTGGTTTTTAGGGCTTGGTTGTAGTGGAAAATAGCCTCGGATATTTGCCCGTTTTCCTGTTTGAGATAACCTAAATAACTGTGGGCTTCCGCGTGGTTAGGTGAGAGGGCGATTACTTGTTCGTAGCGCGCGGCGGCGGCTGCTTTGTTACCTTGTTTTTGTAAGGCATTTGCTATGTGAAATTGCACGTCAATTTCTGCGATTGTTTTGGAAGTGATCGCGCTTGGTGATGGTGGCGCTTCAGTGGAAATTAACTCTTGCAAAGCTATTTTTAGCCGATCGCCCACGCCATCCCAATCACCCGCTGTTTCCTGCCGAAACAACCGCGCAGTGGGATACCAAGGGCTGTCTTCCCGTTCCAACATCCACCGCCAATCAGGCATAAAAGAGAGCAAAATCCAGACAGGTTTGCCCAAAGCACCGGCTAAGTGCGCCACAGCCGTATCAACAGAAATGACTAAATCCAATTGCGATATCACCGCCGCAGTATCAGCGAAATCGTTCAAATTGTCGCTCAAATCGATCGCAGAAGTTTGATTTAACAAAATGCGATCAGCAACCGACACTTCTTTCTGAAGACTGTAAAAACTGACACCGGGAATATCTAACAATTTCAGGAAATAGCTTAAATCGCTCGATCGCTGAAAATCCTTCAAATGTTCCGAACTTCCCGCCCAGACAATCCCAACTTTGAAATTGCCATCGGAATTTAGCGAAAATTGCCAATTCGGCGGCGCAGCTAAATAAGGAACATTGGCCGGTATATTGTCTAAAGTTGTTCCCAGAATCTGCGGCAAACTCATCAGCGGTGCTTGCACTTGGAAATCTGGCAATTCCTCCATCCTAACTACCACTTGTTCGATGCCAGGAATCTGCTTAAATAAACGCTTTAGTTCTTGATAGCAAGAAATGATGACTTTGCCACCTTTTTGCTGCACAATTGCGGCGTAGCGCACAAATTGAATTGCATCGCCCAAACCTTGTTCGCAGCGGAGCAAAATAGTTTGCCCGTTCAAATCTGAACCGTCCCAAATCGGCCGATCGAAATTCAACCACTGTATTTTTTTTGCTTGATCGGTTTGCCAGCGCCATTCGTACTCTGCAAAACCGCGAGGCAAGTCACCTGTTAACAACAGCGCTAAGGATAAATTGAAGTGAGACTTCACACAATTTCGATCGCAACTAATAGCTTGATTGTAAAATGAAATTGCCCGGTCTAATTCGTGATTTGCTTCTAAAACTGTGCCTAAATTATTCAGCGCTTCTACATAATTTGGCTGTAAAGATATTGCTGTTTCTAAGCTGACCGAAGCTCGATCGAATTGGTGCATTTCTAAGAACAAATTTCCCAGGTGATAATGTCCTGCCGCGCTGTCAGGTTCTATCTCAATTGACAGACAATAAAGGCGTTTAGCTTCTTCTAGCTGATTTGTTGCTTGCATTGCCGCACCCAAATTTACGATGGCAGGCACGTAATTGGCATTGATGGAAAGTGCCTGATTAAAACAGGCGATCGCACTTGACAACTCGCCCTCCTGCTGGAGTATCGCGCCGAGATTGTTGAGAGCTTTGACGTAAAGGGGATTTAGGGCGATCGCCTTTTGGAAGCAAGATATAGCATCGTCTATACGGCCCTGAGCTTGCAGCAAAATACCCAAGTTATTTTGCGCTTGAGCGCAGTTCGGGTCAATTTCGATCGCGCGCTGATAATACGTCGCAGCTTCGGCTAAATCCCCTGTTTGGTGCAGCGTCACTGCCAAATTAGTAGCGGACTCGATCGAATCTGGCTGCAAAACCAAAGCATTTTTAAAGTAAGCGATTGCCTCAGCAAGCCTTCCTTGGGATTTCAGTACATTTCCGCGATCGAATTGTTTTTTAGCCAACTCAATATTTGGCTGAGTTGCTATTGGCGGGTGAGCTTCTTGATGCTGGCTAATTTTTTCTTGCAGCGCCAATATAGCCCGTTCTAAAACGCCTTCCCAATCCCCCGCTGCTGACTGGCGAAACAAGCGCGCCGTCGGATACCAAGGACTATCTTCGCGTTCCAACATCCACCGCCAATCCGGCACAAAACACAGCAAAATCCACACGGATTTGCCCAAAGCACCAGCCAAGTGTGCTACAGAAGTATCTACCGAAATCACTAAATCCAGAGCCGATATTGCGGCCGCTGTATCGGCAAAATCGTGCAAATAAGAGCTTAAATCTGTGACAGGCATTTGCTCTAACAAAGCGCGTTCTTCTGCTGTCATTTCCTTTTGCAAACTGTAAAAATCAGCTCCGGGAATATCTAATATTTTGGCTAATAAATTGAGCGGGAACGATCGCAGTTTATTTTGTGAATTGTTAGTATTGCCACACCAGACAATCCCTACTTTCAAATTAGCAGTTTGGTTGAAAGTAAATTCCCCGCCGGGAGGCGGAGCTAAATAAGGAACCTGGGCGGGTATACTTTCTAAAGTTGTTCCCAGAAGGTGCGGCAAACTCATGAGGTGCGCGCGAACTTGAAAATCCGGCGCTGCTTCTGGACTAATTATTAACTCATCGATTCCCGCAACTCGTGCAAACAAGCGCTGCAAGTGCGGCAAACACCAAACAATTACCCGGCAGCCTTTTTGCTTGACTAATTCTGCGTAGCGGATAAATTGAATTGCATCACCTAAACCCTGTTCCGGGCAAAGCAAAATTGTTTTTCCATCCAAATCTTTGCCGTCCCAAATCGGCTGGAGAAAGTTGTATTGCGGGAACTGTTTTTGTTCAACCACCAGCCGCGATTCGTACTCTGCAAAACCGCGCTGAAAATCTCCAGCAAGCAGCAATGCTAAACCTAAATTGAGGTGAGATTCCGGGTTAGTCGCATTGAATTGTACTGCTTGGCTGTAGTAGATGACAGCATCCGAAAATTGGCCGTCTTGGTGAAAAATGCTGCCCAAACCGTTGAGGGAATTAAGATAACCGGGTTTGAGTTCGATCGCCCTACGGTAACAATCGATCGCCTCAGCCATGTTTCCCGCTTCCTCAAAAGCTTTACCCAGATTGTTCAAAGCTTCGGGAAAGTCAGGTTTCAGGCTCAAAGCTTGCTGATAGCAGGCGATCGCATCTGCAATTTTCCCCTGTTTGTGCAGGACAATTCCCAAATTGCAGTGAGCATCAGCATGGGCTGGTAAATGCTGAATTGCTTGCTGGTAAACGGCTAGAGCCTCATCTAACTTTTCTTGCTGTTGCAGGGAACTCCCCAAACCGAGCAGAGTTTCGGCTAAATCCGGTTGCAGCGCCAGAGCTCGATCGTAATAGGCGATCGCATCTGCAATTCTGCCCTGTCGGATCGAGGCGTATCCTAAGTTATGCAAAGCGTCCACATAATTTGGCTCGATCGCGATCGCCCGTTCATAATTTGCGATCGCCCGATCGTAATTCGCGCCCACTTCCTCCCCTTGTTCCTCCAAAGCAATGCCCAAATTCAAATAAGCCACAGCACAATCAGGATTGACTTGAATCGCTTGCTGGTAGCACCTGATAGCCTCCCCCACATCCCCTTGATCTTCCCGCAGCAGGCCCAAATTAACCAGTGCTTCCGCGCAATTCGGGTTCAAAAACAGCGCCCGCTGGTATTGTGCGATCGCCTGTTCATTCTCCCCTGCTTCCGCCAGCGCGCTACCCAAATTGCTCGCAGTTTCCCCCAAATTCGGGTCGATTTCTAGGGCTTGTCGGTAATGCGCGATCGCCTCTGTTAACCGCCCGCTTTGCTGTTTGACAACACCTAAATTGCTGTAGGCGGCGGCGTAATTTGGATCGATCGCGATCGCCCGCTGATAACATTCGATCGCACCAGCCAAATTGCCCTGCTGCTGCAAATCTCTGCCCAAGCGAAACTCTGCATCCGCAGAATCCGACGGCACAAATGCTGTCGCCACAGCGCCTAGAGCTTGCGCCACCCGCTCAAAAACCCCCTGCCAGTCCCCCCTTTCCCGTTGGCGGAACAGCCTTGCACTGGGATACCAAGGACTGTCTTCGCGCTCCAACAGCCATCGCCAATCCGGGGAAAACGCCAGCAAAATCCACACTGGTTTGCCCAAAGCGCCGGCCAAATGGGCGACAGCGGTATCGACAGTAATCACTAAATCCAGTTTGGCGATCGCAGCAGCAGTATCAGCCAAATCGCCAAAGTGCGGGCTCAAATCGACGATCGGCGTTTGATTCAACAGCGCGCGATCGGCCTCTAAAACCTCTTTCTGCAAGCTGTAAAAAGTTACCCCCGAAACGTCCAAAAGCGGCAGAAACTTGCCCAAACCGCAAGAACGCTGCATATTTTTGCGGTGTTTGGGATTCCCCGCCCAGACAATCCCAACTTTCAAATTGCGATCGGGCAAAAGCGCAAATTCAGCACCCGCAGGCGGAGATAAATAAGCAGTAGTTGCCGGAATTGTTGCCAGTTTTGTACCGAGAACATAGGGTAAACTCAACATCGGCACTTGCACATCAAATTCCGGCAGCGGTTCACCTCTAACTATGAGCAAATCAATGCCATCAATCATGGCAAACAAACGGCGCAATTGTGGATAACAGTCAACAATTATCTTGCCGCCTTGCTGTTTGACGATCGCAATGTAGCGAATAAACTGAATCGAATCGCCTAAACCTTGTTCAGCGTGCAGTAAAACAGTCTTTCCCTGCAAATCGGCACCATCCCACAGTGGCCGGTATTCTCTTGCTGAAAGTGTATTTCCCTGTGCCGTAAAAAAACAGGAATGGCCAGTTTTAAATTCTTTAATTTCCCAGCGCCACTCATATTCGGTGAGACCATTTTCCAAATCTCCGGCCAACAGCAAAGCCAAGGACAAATTCAGGTGAGCGCTCGCGTGTTCTGGGTTCAAAGCAATCACTCGTCTGTAGCAGGCGATCGCATCTTCAACCGCGCCTTTTTCCAGAAAAGTTCTGCCTAAATTGTTGATAGCTTCCACAAAGTCCGGCAGCAATTCCAGAGCTTTGTGATAATATTCCAGTGCCTCTTCTAAATTGCCCTGTTCTTGCAAAACAGTTGCCAGATTGTTGTAAGCTTCCCAGCTATGGGGTTGAATTTCCAGCGCCCGCCGGTACAGATCGAGCGCCATTAAAAGTTCCCCATTTTCTTGCAGCGCCACCGCTAAATTAATCAGTGCAGGCACGAAATCCGGTTCAGCAACCAGAGCTTGTTCGTAATGCGCGATCGCATCTTCCACTTTACCTTGTTCCTCAAAAATCTTTGCTAAATTGTAAGCTGTTTGAGGAATATTGGGAGCGAGGGCTAAAGCTTCTTGGTAATGCGGGATAGCTGCATCTAATTCCCCATTTTCTTGTTTGAGAAAACCATAATTAATTCGCGCTTGCACGCAATTTGGATCGAGAGATATTATTTGATCATAAAGGGCGATCGCCTCTTGCTTATCGCCTGTTTCCATTAAATGTTCTGCTTGTCGCAATAAATCCTCTAAAATCAGCGAATTTGCGATCGCCAGAGATGTATCAATCCCCTGCGAATCCTTGACTGGTGAGTCAGCCCCTAACGATTCGCCCGTAGTGACAAATATTTGTCTATCCTCCTCAACCGGGCTGGTGGCTGTCAATTCCAGTGGCTGATTTTTCGCAGCATTCTCGGCAGCATTCTCGGCAGAAATAGCAGAATTTGCGATCGCAAATAAACTCAAAGCCGCGTGCACATCATCAAACAATTCTTGCCAACTTTCCGGCTGACTTTGGCGAAAAAGCCTTGCAGTTGGATACCAAGGATTGTCTTCGCGCTCCAACAGCCAGCGCCAGTCAGGAGCAAAAGACAGCAGCACCCAAACTGGTTTACCCAAAGCACCAGCCAAGTGCGCCACCGATGTATCAACAGTAATTACTAAATCCAATTGAGATATAGCAGAAGCCGTATCAGCAAAATCGATCAGATGCGGACTCAAATCCGGGACTAGATGCTGGTGCAATAAAGTGCGATCGCACTCCGACAAGTTTTTTTGTAAACTATAAAAAGCAATTCCCGGAACATCCAAAAATTGAATAAAATCGCTTAAATTGCAAGAGCGCTGATTATCTTTCCGCCGTTTTGGACTCCCCGCCCAAACAATCCCCACCTTCAAGTTTGCATCAGAAGCCAGCGCAAACTTGCACTCAGCAGGCGGAGCCAAATAAGGAACATTTGCCGGAATTGTTTCTAGAGTTGTCTCCATAATTCTGGCTAAACTCATCAGCGGTGCGTGCAAGTCGAAGGCTGGCAAATCCTCAAAACTAACTGATAAATATTCAATGCCGGCAACAGTCGCAAACAACCGCATTAATTCAGGATAGCAAGCCACGATAACTTTAGCGCCTCGGCTGCGAAGCATCGGCGCATAGCGAATAAACTGAATTGAATCGCCGAAGCCTTGCTCGACGTGGAGTAAAATAGTTTTCCCCTGCAAATCCGCACCATTCCAAAGCGGCTGTGGAAATTGTCTCGGTTCTACTTGGGAAGTGCGCCACCGCCACTCGTATTCAACAAAACCGCGCTGAAAATCTCCGAACAATAGCAAACTTAAGGCTAATTCCAGGTGTGCGATGGCGTTGTCTGGCTGCAATTCCAAGGCTCGATGGTGACAAGTAAAAGCTTCTTGAAATTCTCCTAAATCTACTAAAGCGTGGGCGAGGTTGTTAATAGCATCCACGAAGTCGGTCTTAATTTTTAATGCTTGTCGGTAGTGAGATATTGCTGCTTTTGTATTGCCTTGTTCGTGGTAAAATGCTCCGACATTGTTGTGAGCTTCGGGATTATTTGGATCTAGTTCTACAGCTTGCTGGTAGCAGTTGAAAGCTTCGGCTAATTTACCTTGTTGCTGCCAAATTCTTCCCAATCCGAGTAGAGAATATGTCAATTTTGGATTTATTTGTAAGGCGTGCAGATAATAGGCGACTGCCTCATTTAATTGATTTTTGTCTTTTAATAAGCCTGCTAAATTGTGGGCGGTTTCCAGCAGGTTTGGGTCGAATTTTAGCGCTGTTTGATAATATGAAATTGCCGAGTCAATTTCGCCCAATTGCTGCTTAATCCAGCCCAAATTATTGTTGGCGAGTGCGGAATTTGGCTGGATTTTGAGGACTTGTTCGTAACTGGCGATCGCCCTTTGAGTTTCGCCGACATCCATCAAAACATGGGCTTTGTTTAAATGTGCTTCTACAAAATCGGGGTTTTGGGCGATCGCGCGATCGTAAAAGTCGATCGCCTCAGCCACTTTTCCCTGCTGTCTCAGCGCTATTCCCAACAAACACAGCACATTTGCTGACTCCGGCTGCACTTCTACGATTTGCCGGTACAAATTCTCAGCTTCTAACAAACGCCCCGCTTGATGATGTGTCCAAGCTATGTTCAAAGAATCTTCAGCACGCATTTTGACGGCAGATTTTTGCGATTTTTTATTAGAAGCCATAGTTGTCTTTGTTGTTTGGGAGTTCGCTAACTTGTAATTAAGTAGGTGGGTACAAATAAACATTAGATGGGGAGGGCGGGTTTTGCCTTCATAAGCTGGTTTGTATCAGAGATTTTTAGCTAAACCCGCCCCTACAAAATACTATTGTTTTTTCGCAATGACCTACTTACCAATTTATTTTAATCTGTTAACTCTTCCTTCCTTTCTTCTTCCCTGGGAGTGAGAGGGCGGGTTTTGCCTTTTTTTTAGTCATAAGTATCATAGATCTTTAGCTAAACCCGCCCCTACCAATGACTAATGACTAATGACTGAGAGGGCGGGTTTTGCCTTTTTTTTATTCATAAGTATCATAGATCTTTAGCTG
>Ga0209591_10000919_pt1 | contig 37922 bp, 49 predicted proteins | sample MAT01_FD_187207 | JGI IMG/M metagenome (GOLD analysis project Ga0209591, IMG submission 187207) | Freshwater microbial communities from Lake Fryxell liftoff mats and glacier meltwater in Antarctica - MAT-01 (SPAdes) (version 2) | ecosystem: Environmental > Aquatic > Freshwater > Ice > Liftoff... | reverse complement strand
CTATGTGGTAGGCCTCCCATCGTGGCGGGTCAGAGGTTGCCACTGCGATCGCCGCTGGGAACGTCTCACGGCTGAGGGCTATCCTGGGTTGCCCTGGCGAGGCGGGTTGTGTGTGGCAAGGCATGACGGCTAACCCGGCAAAGTTTGATGCGGCATTTGCAGCTGCCCTCAAAAAGTACAGCGGCACCCAACCGCAGCAAACGGCAAACATAGATGCGGTAGCTGATGGGGCTTCAGAGCGCAAAGAGAGAGGGCTAGAAATCTCTGAGTCAGGGGCGCAAATCACAGTTGAGCTAGGGGCTAGGGGGAAGCCACTTGTCACCTACAGCTTCCTGCATGTCGGGTTGCGATACAACCTGTACGACAGCAGCATCCTAGAGTTTGAGGGTGCTAGCGCTACAGTCGTTATGTCCAGAATTACGGAAAATACTTCATACCAAAATTGCACAGCAAAACAGTTATTCACCCAGCTAGCAGCAAAGCACGGGCTAAGGCTGGTGATGAACGCCCCTCAGCAAGACACTAAGTATGAATACATCTCTCAGTCGAATCAAACCGATATGGAGTTCATCGCTAAGGAGTGCCTGCGCCTGGGCTTGACCCTTAAGAAGGAAAACGACACCCTCATTATCGAAGCACGGCAGGCGGCACCCACAGACATCATCGTCAGGCGCGATACCGTCACCGCCCTGTCAATCTCCCATCAGGCCGGGGCGTCAAGTAAGGGAACGCGATCGCCAAAGGACAATAATGATGCGGGCGCAAAAAAGAATAAGTTCGACATCCTATCTGGCAAGCTTGAAACTTCACTGGATTTCCCCACTGGCGTCAAACCAGGCGACTCAAAGGGGACGACAGGCAGCAACACAGCAGACCGTGAACCTATCCTAGAGAAGGCAGGCAGCGGGGCGGAGATCGCCACAGAGCAACGAGTAAAGGGCATCGTCATGTCGTTTTCAATGCCATTGACTGAGCAGCTGATCATGGCGAAAGTGGACAGTGCAATCAAAACAGAGGGGTTTGGGGCTGAGTTCCTAGATCGATTCTGGGTACTAGATGAGATAGGCACAAGCATTAGTAGCAGCGGGTACTCATGCACTCTGAGCGCCTACACCCCGCTTAAGGACAAGTCGCCACAGCCAGATGCGATCGCCGCCACAGAGGGCACAGCAGAGCGCAACGCCAACGGGTACATCGCTCCCATGAAAGACTATGTGTTGACCTCACCCTTTGGTCCACGTCGCAGCGGTATGCACAAGGGCGTTGACTTGGCATCTGGCAACCGACAAGAGCCTATCTTTGCCGCTGGCTCAGGCACCGTGATAGATGTCCAGAGCGGTTGTCAAATTGGGAACAAGGAGTGCGGTGGCAGATATGGCAATCGAGTCTATATCAATCACGGTGATGGCGACGTGACGCGCTACGCTCACCTAACTAGCGTGTCTGTCACCAATGGTCAGGCCGTATCGCAAGGGCAAGTTTTAGGCACACAGGGCAACACCGGAAGCTCAAGAGGGTTTCACCTGCACTTCGAGATCAGGCGCAACGGCACCGCGATTGACCCGGCACGCGAGATAAATTTTAGGAGATAGATATGAACCCTCTCACTCAGTACCAAAGAAACATAGGCGGCGTTAAGGAGATTTTGAGAGACTTCATTTTCGGTGCCCTCACAGGTAACGCCCCTGCCGAGTCTGTGGCATACCCTGACTCCCGTGATCAGCTCACAGTACAAACGCTCAAAAGCGCAACCCTAATCATATTGCCAGTTGAGGATAGTCTAGTGGAGTTACGAGGTCAGACGGAGGCACGGGCGATCGCCACTTTTAACATAATCCTGCGGTACCGATATCCAAATGAATTGGAATATCATCAGGTCGGTGTAGCGCGGCTGGAGCGATTGCAGGAAGCGTTAACCATTCGGGCACTTTGGCAGCTTGGCAACTACCGCCATATCACAAAGCTAGAGGCTGCGGAGCTGGACTATCCCGTCAATATTGCCAGAAATGAGTCAGAGCAGAATGATTGGGTTGCTGACGTTCGGCTAAGTTTCATGATCGCGTACAACATCGTAGACATTCAGATCCCTTCTGAGTTTGGCGGTATCGCCCCGACAGAAGAGGTGTTCAATAGCCTGCGGATTAGAACCTTTGAATCACCCATCCCGGCTGCTGTTGCTGGCTCGGTTCTCGATATGGACTACCTATCATTAAGGTAAGGCGATCGCTCAAACACCTGCTCTTAAAGGAGACACATGACACGGCTTGACCCGACACGCGACACGATCAATCTCAAGAATATTGACCAGCTTGACCCAGCAACTTTGATTGCCAACTCAGACAAGCTGATCGTGTTTCAGGCAGGCACAACTCGAAGTGCGACGCTATCTCAAGTATTTGGGCAGTTTGCTAGCGGTGCCCAGCTTTTGTCGTTTGAGAACAGCGTGACGGCTCAAATCGCCAACATGGTTACGACCATTGGCACCCAAACCCTCACGGGCGACAAGACTTTTGCCGGGGCGATCGCCGTACCAACTCCTAGCGCCGCTTCTCACGCAGTCCCTAGAATCTATGTCGATGACCGCGATATTCAAAACGTCAAGCTTACGGGTGACCAGTCGATATCTGGCGTCAAGACGTTTGCCACGCCGCCAATTTTATCGGTTGCTCCGACAGACGTAAACCACGCAGTACGAAAGGCTTATGTCGATGCCTTAGATGTGGCTAACGTCAAACTGACTGGCGACCAGAGCATAGGCGGGCTGAAAACCTTTGCGCTGCCGCCCATCGTCCCAACACCCACAGACGTTACACGCGCCGCTAACAAAGGCTATGTCGATGGGCTAGACGTGGCTAACGTCAAACTGACTGGCGCTCAAACCATCAGTGGAGTTAAGACCTTTACCGCCTTACCTCAAAGTACAGCCGCTCCCACATCCCTAGACCAGCTAACCCGGCGCGGCTATGTGGATGATCGTGACGCGCTCTATATGCCTCTAGCAGGTGGGGTATTTACGGGCGCTGTTACCGTACCCGTGGCGACTCTGGCAGGTCATCCGGTACGAAAGGACATGCTTGACGAGCTAGGAGCAAAAGCGGCGTCAAGCTATATCCAGCATGACAACTCCACAAGCGCTCGCCTAACAGTGACATGCACAGCAGCTAGCCACCCTACTGGCTCATTTGTACTACTACAACCCCTATCTACTGGCGACATAAATCTGATTCTCCCTACCGTCGCCTCTACTTCGGTAGGCCACACGATCATCATTCAACGCTATTCAGGAGGCGCTGTGCCTGTTTATGTGACAGCAACCGCAGCAGCAATTCTAAACTTTGCATTCCTGTTCGCCACATTGCCCAACCAGGTATCAACCTTAACGGTCGTTCGCATGTCTAACAGGTGGATGATTGCGAACTACTCCAACGGCGTTACGTTCAGCGTATAAAATGTTGCTTCACCTAAAAAGAGGTTTCTTCATGACCATAATCAAAGGCATTTTTATAGATCCTAATGGCGGCACCTTAGCAGGCAAGCTGACCTTTTCATTGATACCCGATGGGCGATTCAATGCATTCGTTCGGACGTTTGCGATCGCCCCTGATGGCCGGGTTAATGTCGATGTCCCTGAATCTCAAACGCGTGAAGCGCCATACAAAATTAGCTTTGAGCCTGCTGAGAATGTTTCTATCACTGAGTTTGTGGCAATTATCCCTAAATCAAGGTCTATCCAACTTTTAGATTTAATACCTATCCAAGCTGGCGATTTACGCTCTAGGGATCAGGGCGATATTTGCTCAATACAAACATAGAGGGTCTTCATGCCAACAATTACAGCTATTTTCACCGGATCAACTGGCGTCCCTCTAGCAGGGAACCTGTTCTTTACCCTATTGCAGGCCGTCACTGATGCCACCACAACGCCGGATACCATTAGGTTTCCAGTCGTCAGAGTGTTTGCGATCGCCGCTGATGGCGTCGTCAATGTGAGCGTGCCTGAATCTCAAACCTTTAGCGTGCCCTATCAGATCCGCTTTGAGCCTACGGTTCTGGGTTTTAGCATTACTGAGTTTGCTGCAATCGTCCCGAATGTCGGGTCTGTCGAGTTTTCGGTTCTCTTACCCACGGGAATCACCAATGCAAACTTAGACACCGGGGCGCTTAGAGTAGGCAGTCTGATGTTGAGCGACCCGATCCTCGCACCCCTGGTTAGGAGATCTTCTACGTTCGTAGCTGAGGCCATAGGGCAGACAGTGACGCGCAGATGGTTCATTCCTAAGCCATTTCCCACGGGGGCGCTCATCAACCGATTGGTGGCGTTTTCCCTATCCGGTTCGGCTAACTGGACATTTATAGTAGGGCAAACCCTGTCGAATGGGTCAGACGCGATACTGACAGTTCAGTCATTCACCACCAATACCCAGGCGGGGCGGATTGTTAGGACGCAACAATACGCAGTGTCAACGCCTGCAAGCGCTCTGGCCTTTTACATTGAGATAACCCCAGGCGTGGGCAGTACGGCGCTTAATGCCTCGTTCGCCCTCAACTTCACGGAGACATCCCTATAATGCCGCGTCCCACCCAGCAATATATCAACGTTGCCAACGCCTTCAAGCTAGAGCCTGACGCTCCTAGGGAGTCAGAGGGTGCGCCCCTACCCATAGATAGGATGTTTGCGTTGAGCGAGATGTTTGGCGATCGCGCTACTGTGCCGCTCACTGACGTGATCAAGGAACCAAAAAGCTATACGGCGAGACTGGGGCATCTGACTAAACTGGATGCCCTATATAAGGGTGGGGAGGCGCTTGACCCTTATATTCCTGAGTTGATTGGGCGCAAGTTCAACGAAGAAGCTGAGTTATATAACCGCAGAGTTGACCTGTTCGCCTATCACAACCACTTGCAGGCATCCATTAAGGAACTGTTGACCAAATTTGGGACGGGTTCATATGTACTGCAAAGTCAAGTCGAAACGTTTTCGTTCATTGACGATGCGCTGAATGGGAAACAATTTCTGATTGATTGCCTCAAACTGGCGATGCGCCTGGGTTGCGTGTATGTGGTGAGTGAACCGCTGCTATCCCAACCCGCGCAGACATCCGCCCAAAGGGACAAGATTGCTGGCATGGTCACAGCTGGGCTATTGCAGGCCAGCGAACAACGCCTGACGAGCGTTTACACGCCGTTTGACGCCCTCATTGCCTCTGACGCCTTCTATAAGTTCCGACGCCAGTACAGGCAAGTGGATGTGCATGGGGATGAATTTTACCTGATTGAGATTCGCTACATTGACGCGATCGGCTTTTATAACTTTTCGTATGAATTCGATGGCCGCAGCAAATATCGGAATGTTGGCGGCTCGGGATGGGCGGCTAAGCATGAGGTAGCCATCCCAGTCGAATATCGCCAGAACTACTCAGGAGTGATGCCCGTCCACGTTCTGAAGCTCTCAGAAGACAACTTTGTGGCGCAGCAATTGGCTCCGTTGCAGATTGAATACTCTCGAATCCATAACGCGATCGTGTCCAACTCACACGCGGCTGGTCATATTCAGCCGTGGTTCAAGCCATTAACGGGCGATGGAGGACTGCCCACAGAAGCCATGCCAGAGAGGACAAGTTCTGATTATGTAATTGCTGCTGACAATTTTGCGATCGCAGAAACGACAGGCGCGTCAACCGATGGCCAGATGAGGGTGCTAGAGAACATTGTCACCAACATCAAACAGACCGCTGGACTGTCGGGGCTGTCTTACAGCGCAAAAGGGACCGAGGCATCCGGCTACTCCAAAGAGTTTGAGCTGGACAGCCTAGAAACTAACCTGAGAAATTATGGGACTTTGATCACTCAGTTCTATCAAGAGCTGCTGCATGGCATCGGGGCGCAATTGGGGCAACCTAGAAGTGCAGAGTGCAGGGTTAGCGGCTATGACACGTTCGATCTGGACAGCTCAGCCAACACGGTCTACCTTTTGCGGCAGCTCAAAGATGCTGGCGTGAATCTGCCCAAAACAGCGCGGGTGAAGCTGCTTGCTAAACTGTGTGCCCAGATTGACCCGAATGCTGATGACGCTGAATCCCAGGCGATCATGAATGAATTGCTAGCGGAGCCAGAAATAACGGAGATAGAACCTAATGTCAATCGAGAATAAAGGGGCGATCGCCACCCTGGCAACATCCCCTAAAGCTGGCAACATCCCGGCTACCCTAACGGATGCTGAGGGGACTGTCTTGTTCATCTTCCTCATCAACCCAGAGAAATTGACCTATCAAATCGCAGCCAAGTACGCGACGGTAGATGTAGGGGCGTCTACCATTCAGCCTGTCCAATGGGTCAGCACCTCAGCAAGACAGCTCAAAATCTCTGACTGCCTGATTGATACTCACTCACTGGGATTGAGCTATGGGGCGGCAATGGTGGAACTAGTGAAACTGATTCACCCTGTCGTTACTGATGAGAATAAGAAGGGCGGGGGATATGTTGAGCCGCCTGACATTTATTTCAGCTTCGGCACTCGAAAGCTCGGGGCGCTGAAGTTGCTGTCTGTCGATGTGACAGAAGAGATGTGGCTCTCTGGCGAGTTCGCAGGCGGGCGGCTATCCCTGTCATTTGTGGAAGTGCCCGCATTGAAAGCGGTGGCGATCGCGTCCCCAGTCCCAGCGCCAAACACGGGAATCACGAATACCAGGCCGAAAAGCTTTAAAGATATCGCGCTCACCGACAGGCAGCGGGTGAGCAAATCGGCAGACATCAAAACATTTTTGGCGAACAATATTAATAAGGTAGATATTTTTGACCCCAGCAAAACGCCTTCTAGCGTCGTATCCCAAGCTTTGAGGGATAAAACATTTGCTGTCGATGTGGATATTAAGGGCATCTCTACGCTGGCTCTAAAAGCGGTTGAACAGAGTCTTTTGTATGAGGTGTTGCCCGATAGCCTAAGGACGCCCACAGCCTATGTCCTGCGGAGAATCCAGCAGCTCTCTGAGGCATTAGGAGGGACTAGCGACGTGCTGAGAACCCAGCGAACTACCACAAGGTCTAATGGCACAGGTTGACATCGTATTCAACTTCCACCCGTCGCAATGGGCGGTAGTCAATGACCCCTCGCGCTATCAACTGCTGAGGGCGGGGCGCGGCTTTGGCAAAAGTCACCTGATACGAAAGAAGGCGGTTAGGGATTGCCTGCTTTTCCCTCAGAAGCTCGTCAGGTCTGTGATGCCCGTGGTGTCCATAATTTCTCAGCACAACACCTCTCTGACCCAGATTCATTGGAACGTTCTGGCGCACGAATGCCGTACGGTGTATGCGCCCGTGGTCAAGCAAATTCACACTCAGGAGCGGCGTATTGAGTTTAAAGGCGATCGCCCTAACCTCATCGTTCGTGGCTTGGGTACCGGGCGCATCGGAGATAACCTGCGAGGGCTGAGCTTCTATCGCTCGTATATAGATGAAGCTCAAGACGTGTCCCTCATTTCTCTGATGGATGACATTATCAAGCCGAGAATGGAGACACCGGGTAGTTGCATTCTGGCCATCTTCACCCCAAAAGGCTATTTAAATGACACCTACAAATTAGCCCAACGGTTTAAAGAAACAGGCGAGGGGCGCGAGTTCCACTTCACATCTGGCGATAATCCTTTTAGGGACGTGGCAGAGTTAGAGGCTCTACGGCTGGTCATGCCTCACAAGAAGTATCAGCAGGAAATATTAGCTGAGTACACATCGTTCGACTCTCAGATCTTCACCGAGTTTAGCGACAAGAATATCGGCAAGTTTGACGCCAGCGTCCGATACATAGCAACCTATCTGGGCATTGACCACGGGGCTATCAACCCAGCGATCGCACTCCTTGGCCTGCGTGAGAGGGCAGATGGTGGTCTGGCGCTAGACGTGCTAGACCGCTGGGCTAATGCCACAGGTGCGGCTGTCACTGTGGATGAAGTCATAGGCCACGTCCAGCGGTTCGTCATGCAGGCCAGAAGCTTGACGGGTGTGACGCCCTACCGGATCTATGTGCCGGACGACAGGGCTGATATAGCGGTATCCCTGAAGGCGTCTGGGGTTAGGAACCTTCAGGTCGTTAGTCGCTCAAAACCGTCGCCAGTCGATAGGGCTGAGATCATGAATTGGTTGTTTAAGAACGGCGCTTTAAACGTTTTGCTGACCGGGGACGTGGAGATGGATGAGCGGATCGTCTCTGAGATTCGCAGCTACAAGCGCAAAATGATTTCCGGCATCATCCTAGAGCAGGCCGAACCGGGTCAGCAGGATCACCTCGTCGACGCGATCGCCTATGCGGTAGGCCAAATTTGCCTTAAAACAGACCACAGGAAACGGTTTGTGAACGATTCAGTTCTGGATATTTTGGGGCAAAGCCATACTTAGAATAGATAAAATGAGGTTTTCAAATGATCTGGCGACCACCGCACGGAGAGGTTAGGAACATTAGGTTTTCGTTCAGACTCAGAAAGGACGAGGCTGAAAAGTTTGAGGCTCTATGTAAGGCAGCAAATAGAGAGGCGAGTACGGTTCTGCGCTTCTTAATTAACGACGCCCACTATAGAGCCGTGAAAAAAGGAGCGATCGCCACTGATGAAACTGAAACGTGATAGGCGGCGGCAGCTAATTGAGGTTTTGGATCTCGCCATCGAAGAGGTGTCCCAATCCATCCAATCGGGTCTGGGTGAACCGCTGACCCTCAAGGACGCGCATACGATTCTGGCCAATCATCTTAAATTGAGATGGTCAATCGACAAACAGGAAAGGGCAGAGATCCGGTTAGAACGTGCTGATATGGTGCCCGGTGATGACACCATAGTTATCCGGCTGGTAGACGAGGTTAGCGACGGCTTAGAAGAGCCAGAGCAATTAATTTAGGCCGCATACCTACTTAAACCCATGACAGAAATCGACTTTATCGGCCTAATTTCCAAAGTTCAATCGACACTCCCCACGGTTACTTCCCTGCTAGAGAAGTCATTGAGCGCCACGTTCGCCGTCTGTGTGGACAACAACGACCCAGAGAATCAGCGGCGGATTAGGGTAGTGGTCAGCAGCAAGCCGGATGTGATGAGCTACTGGTTCCCTCGCATTAGCGAATCGGGCAACGACGAGCCATTGCCTGATATTGGGGATAGCGTCATTATTTTGGCGATCGACGGGGATGAGAACCAGTCGTTCTATGTCCCTGTCCAGAACCTCACGAATCCGCCATTAGGGAAGGCGATCGCCGCTAAGGACAGATGGAGTGCAACAGACGGCACCGTGAGGCATACAGCAGCCACCGACTATGAGATTTTGGCCGATGGCGAGGCTCTTTTGAGTTCCAAGGTTTTGACCACCATCGAAACATCTAGCGCCGTGTCTATCACGATGACGCCAACGAGCATCACCATCAGAGCGCCCACCATCTTTTTAGAGACAGGGGCAGTCATCACCCAGCCCTACAACGGCTTGGGGGCGGTGGCAACTACGTTCAGGGGTGCGGTAGCGTTCACCGATACGTCTAGCGTCAGCATCAAAGGGAAGCAAGTTCTAACGATTGACTCAGTGGACAGTGCAGGCCATACCTCGGTAGTAAAAGGCTGGAGTTAGTGGCACTAAGGGTTTGAGCTAATATAAAGGCAACCATCTCTTGAGGTACGGATGACAGACTCTAGCTCTAATGTGGCGATCGCGCAACCCTCTCTTTTTCTTGCCTGGGTGGAGGCTTCTGAAAAAGAAGCTGCTGAAAAAGCAACAGCTCATTTAAAGGCTTTGGAAGAACTTAAGGCACATAATAGGAGACTCACAAACTATGAAACCCAAACCCAAACCCAGCCCTGTAGAACCATTGGATGACGAGCAGCAGCCAGACCCGTTTTCTCCCAACAATGGTGAACCTGAATCAGAGGCGATCGCCAAACCCTTGATTGAACAGAAGGCGATCGCCCCCCCTGTGGCAGCGGAGCAACCTGGCGATGGGACTACCTCCCCTCACAAGAGCGAGGAAGATCCTAATGCTGAGGATTCCGCCAAACGCTTGGCTGAGCAGAAGGTGATTGCTGACGCGATCGCAGCGGCTCGACCCGAGGTTAAAGAAGCGATTGGGTCAGCATTCCCCACGACTGCTGACTCTGACCCACTGTTTGAGAATTGCCGCGCTGAGAACGGCTGTCTCATTTATGAAGGGGTGGAACTGCTAGACAGCCAAACCCAGCGATGCGTCTACCGATCGGGTGAAGTGCTGAGAAAAGACAAACTCCAAGTTGAGATCATGGCTATCTACAAGCTGTATGTCCCACTGGAATATATTGAGTCGCGTTTTAACGCAGCTCTCAACAAGTGATAGTCTTTATGTGCTAGCAATCTAGCAAGGCAACCAGCAGCCGTTCATACCTAAACCGTATTTATAGCTGTTGAGTTGCGTACAGTCCATTAGAAGGAATGCCAAAACAGTTTGTGTGCAACTGCCCAAAATGCACAGTGTTTCAACCCCTCTCCTTAGGACGAAAGAGCAATGGATTTTGACCCAGTAGCGTTTGAGGCAAAACTAACAGAACAGTTCAATACCGCATTGAACGGGCTAGCGGCAAAGTTCGCAAAGCAAAACGCGCCGCCAACGGAACCTCCCAAACCTCCAACTGACCCCGCACCTCCTGAACCTACGAGCGAGCAAAGGCTGACGCTGAAGTCGCTCGAAACCCAGTTGGGGCATATGACTCAGCAGCTAGAAGCGGCAGAGTCACGCCGCCAAGAGGCGGTCAAGACCTCTGCGCTCTCTGCCTACTCTAGCCAATCCGTTGACAAACACTCGTACGAGATTCTATTCAAATCTCAACACGGGACTAACCTAGTGGCTGATGGCGATACGGTCTATGTCAAATCGGGAACGGATATTATCCCTCTCGAAGATGCGATCGCCACGTTCAATACTACTGGGGGCGGGAAGTTCTTGGCTCAGCCCACTATCGAGTTCTCGAAAGGTGCCGTCCAGAAACCCGGCACCGAAACGCCCACAGCGCCTTCAGAGCAACAACAGTTAGAGCACTTCCTCGCTGATATGAAGGCAAACTCATGAATAAAATAAGGCATTCCTCCTATGTCCAACTTGATGACGCCGATTTCAGTTTTGCGCGAGTCCATTGAAGCCGGACTAGTCGCATTACGTCAGTCAAACTTTCCATTGCTCTCTATCTTGACCAAGCGATCCGCTTTTCAGGACAATGTGAAATGGAATGTCGATGTAACTACGACCGCCGCCGCTGGTATCAGTGGGCTAGCAGCCGCGCCCGCACCTTCCAGCGACACCGTGGTAGGGGCTTCCCTCCCTATCGGGGCGGCAAGGTTCGCCCATACCATTCGACTCACAAAGAACGATGTCACGCAGGCCGCAGCGATCGGGGTAGAGCCGTTAACCGATCTGTTTCGTTCTCACGTTGATGTTGCCATTCAACGAATCATGTTATCTGTCAGTCAGAACCTATACACAGGCGTAGGAACTACGGCAACGGGTGGAATGGTCGGTTTGGGGACTGCCGCGCTAGGTACTGGCGCATACGCTGGACTGAACCCAGCCACGGCAGGGCAGGAGGGTTGGGTGTCAAGCCAACAGACGGCTACCATTGCATCTATTGACGCCGCGCCCGTGGCTCTAGAAACCCTGTTTCGTAGCCTCAAAAATGGGGTTACGACTGCGAACGGGCTGTTTGATCTCATAGTCTGCAACCCAACGTTCTTGGCACGTTATGAAGCGGCCTATATTGCCAACCCCAAAGATGCCATCCTCACGGGTCAAGCGGCGCTGCTAGCGTCGTTAGGCTACAACGTCTATCAGTACGCTGGCAGGCCGATCGTGGGTGATAATAGTTGCCCTGCTAACGTTGCCTATGCACTGGACACTCAATCTGCTGATTTGTACACTCGCCAAACCTCTGAAACCCAAGCGATGAGTGGGTTAAACGTGGTGGTGGGTCAGATCGCCAGCGATACCGCTACGGCGATGGTGTTTGAAGTGGCGGTGTTCCCTCAGCTTGTGCTTAAAAATCGGTTGAACTTAGGGCGGATCCTACTGACTTAAGCCTAAAATATGGCGTTCTTAGCCGGACGCCATGCCCTAGTAACTAGACCTTAAAGCAGTAAGAAGGATAGCGATGGTATCAACAATTTTTGCAAACATTACGCGCCCCGGCGTCTTCCTAACCGAAGACGTTGCGGGCTTTAGAACGCCAGAGCTGGCCTCGTTCAACACCGTGTACATGATTGGCAGTGCGCAGTCTGGCGCTTTCGCGGTGCCTACTTTGGTAACGTCTCTTACCGACTTTACCAACCAATTCGGGCTGTCGCCTAGTGCCAATAGCGTTCGGCTGTACTTCAGAAATGACACGAATGGGAAGCTATTCTTTAGCCGAACTGCGATCGCCCCATCGTTCACCGTCACCGTAAGCGCGGCGGCAGCGGGCACTGAAGTGATTGTAGTGAATGGGGTAAGCGTCTCAGCTCTCATTGCAGCAGCGCCAACAATCCAAGGAGTGCGAGATTCCCTGATTCAGGCGATCGCCCTATCGCCTGTAGGTGCTGCTGTCTCTGGGATTGCCGTGGAGGCTTCCACATCGGCTCTACGAATTTTTGCCAGAGTATCGACAGCAGCTCTAACCGTAACGACTGCATCCGCTAACCTAACGATCGCAGCCGCTACGCCCCTGACCCCTCAGTTCAACGATTTCGTGTCTTGCATCGAAGACTCTTACGACCCAGACGATGCCTGGGAGCAAGGCTACCTGATTGCGCCCCAAGCGTTTCAGGCGATCGCCGTTCCCTCACAGCGGCTCTCAGTAGCTACTGCGATGCTGGCTCATTGCTCTGATAAGGAGTTTGACTGGCTGGCGATAGTTGACTGTGGCTTGCCTGTATATGCGGGCATCCTGCCTCTACAGATTGAGGGTGGGGCTTATACGGCTCCCCAAGGCCATTTAGTGTTCTACGCGCCGTACGTTCGAGATTTAGAACTGACCGATGTACCTCCATCCGCTTACGTTGCGGGCATCGCTACCCTGCGTAATCGTGAACAAGGTTACCAACAGCCGCCCGCTGGCATCAAATATAAAGGGAAGGGCATAGTCGGGGTGACCCAGAAATTCACGGCAGCTCAACAGAGTGTGCTGAATCCTCTGGGCATCAACCTAGTGAGGACGTTGAGAAATGTTGGGACTGTCGTATGGGCGGCGCGTACTCGAAGCGCTGACCCCTCATATAAGTTTCTCCATACTCGCGTCATCATGAACGCCATCAATGGTACTTTGCGGGCGGCGTTTGATAATGAAATCTTCAATATCGTAGACGGGCGGGGTATCCTCTTTCACCGCCTAACCGAAACCACCCGGTCAGTTTTGCGGCGCTTCTGGCTATCCGATGCACTCTTTGGAGAGACTGAGGATAGAGCGTTTGAGGTCGTCTGCGATTTCACCAACAACGACCCGGCAGATCTGGATAATGGCAACGTTGTACTAGAGGCGTACTGTGCTACTAGCCCGATTCTTGAAAAGCTGCTGATTCGCACCTTTCGAGTAGGCATTGGTCAAGTGGCAGCGGCATCTGAAGCGGCGCGGGTCATCTAGGGTTAGGGGCGATCGCCTCGTTTGATTTTGAAAACTTGAGAAGGAAACCTCATGAAACTTGCACCAAAGAACCCGTTAACCAATGCAGACGCCCTGCTAACGATTGAGGGCATACCCGGCTACTGGACTAAATTTAGTGGCGTGAAGGAAACGCAATCGCGCCCCGTCTACTCGGATGGCCTGACCTCACGCAAGCGGTATGCCCGCACGGGCACCAGTGAGTTCGCTGATGTGGAATTTAGTCGCCCCTTTGACCCTGAACTGGGTGAGGACATTTCAGCCTATCAAGCTATCCAAACGGCTAAATTTGGCAATGAGATGACCTTGACGGTGCGCCCGGTAAAGCGCGAGGGGGAGCTACTGCTGAGGGGTAAGCGGGCTTGGAATATCTCAGGCGCTCGGGTAAAGGAATATAGCGTGATGGAAAGTATCGACACTGGCGAGGGTAACGCCGTAGTTGAGTTTAAGGTAAGCTTCACGGTCGATGATATCGTCTGGGCTTGAGCCATTTTGAGTTGAGGCGATCGCGCTCTAGGGATTAGGCAAAGCACCTAAGCCTAGGGCGCTTATTTTATATCTGAGGATAGCTATGGCAGTAAACAAAGTCATCACCACGCTTCTAGCGGATGACAGGACTAAGGCGGCGTTTAGCTCCCTAGGCTCGTCTATGAGCGGGTCGGTGCTGAGCGGGAATTTGATGGCCAACGCTATGGGCGGGGCGTTCAATGCGATCGCCTCAACTGTAGGAAGCTTGACCCGTTCGATTGGCTCTGGCCTATCTGACGCCATGGACAGGACGGTGGCTAGAGCAGCAACCGCTGGAGATTTTATGAAGTTGACGGGGCTGTCTTTCGACACCTCAACCTCATATATAAAAGATTTCAGCAAGGAGATGTCATTAGTCGCGGCAGCGTTACCCGGTGAAACAGCGCAGTTTGTGCAGCTGGCTAACGGCATCATGGACGACTTGGTGCCCGCATTCAAAGCGCTAGACGGTTCATTTGACCTTAAAGGGTTTCGTGAGGCTCAAAAAGAAATAACCAAATTTGCCACGGTTAGGGCTGAAAACACAGGTGTAGATGTCGGTAAGGCCACCCATTCCATTGCCAAGTCTATTGGTGGCGCGGCTTCTTTGAAAGAGCTGAATAGGATGGTATTTTTCCAAAAGAACCCAGGCGTGATGGCTTCGATGCTAGAGCAGGAAAGACTCTTAGGGACTACGTGGAAAAAAGCCACATCGATCCAAAGAGTTGAGATGCTGAAAACGGCGCTTTCCATACCTCCTGAAGCGATGGCGACAATGATCGCCAGTTCCAAGGGGTTGATTGAGGGGTTTAAATCTGCCCTCCTAGATCCCTTAACTGGCTACTTTGGGAACGAGCGGGAATTCGAGATGGATGGCGGACTTACGTCTGTCTTCGCTCAGTTTGAAATAGCCACTACCGCGATTTTTGGCAAGGATGGCCTTATCTCTACCCTGTCAAAGCTGCTGGGCGTGGCAGGCGCAGACGGTGATGAGGGACTAACGATGATGGCGAGGGGCATCCAGGGCATGACTGCCTTTATCCGCAATATGAACGGATGGCTAAGAGGGTTAATGGAGCCGATGAAAGCTCTAGAGGGTGCTGACATGGGCATTGTTGAGAAGATGTTGTCTGTCATGCGGGGCGCTGATGTGGGTGGAATTATCGGACGTGCGATCGGTGAGGGGCTGAATGCTCTAGCCGCTGGCATTGGTGCGGTTCTGGCGAATGGAGACCTATGGGCAATTTTGGGTCAGGTATTGAGGGGCATCGTTCAGAGTCTGGATTTAGGGGCGGCGATCGCATTGGTGGGTGTGGCACTCATCCCTGCTACGGTCGGGCTGCTCACTGGGGTAGCGATGACTGGGATAGGGATGATCGGCACGGCGATCGCAGCGGGCTTAGCTGGCGTGACGTTAGCAGTGGCACTGCCCTTTATTGCAGCGGCAGCGGGCATTGTAGCGATTGGCGTTGCTGTCCATAATCACCGGGCTAGCATCATGGCGGCGCTAGAGAGTGCCATGAGTGCCATTAGCGGCATCTTCTCTGCGATCGCCAGCAAGGTCAACGAGATCTTAAATAATCTAGGTGGCGCACTGGTGAGTAAAGATGCCGTGGGAGCACAAAGAAGCGCACCCGGTATTGCACCACGGCCAAGAGTTTCACCACCATCGACAGCCATGAGCCGCAATGTAGTGGGTAGGGCGATGGGGCATATCCCCACCCTGCTAGCTCAAGAGATGGCACAAGCGCCCACAGGCTCAACTGCTGTAATTGCCAATAGCTCTGAGCTGATACTGAACCAGCTGCAACAGCGGATGCTCTTCAATACCAATGGCGGCGGCGATCGCGCTCCTAGGGCAGCTCAAAACCTGACCTTTGGCGATGTGATCGTCAATGGGGCTAGCGGTGATGTGAAGGCGATCGCCTCTAACGTTATTCGAGAGATTGAAGCAAGGATCAAAACAAGCCAAATTCTGGGCGCTTTCTGATGACTCCCACAATAATGCTCATCGACAATTCTGACGCTGACGCTGCCTCCTTTCAGCTGCAAATCGTCAAGCATCCGCAGCTAGGCTACCCGGTTGAACTAGTCCACTGCCATGACGCTGGCGAGGCGATCGCATGGCTGAGCCGCAATGAAGCCCCATATCTAATCTGCATTGACGTTGAGGTGTTGGAATCTGCGACGGGTGTGGCGTTTGCTAGTGGTCGGCTTAAGGAGTTGAACCGCTATGCGCCGACCGTATGGATTTCGGACGACAGTAGCGCTGGCCATGTGGTGCAATTTCTCAGAAAGCTAGGAGTTAATCAGGTCTTCCAAAAAGACTCAACTTTGTGGGGATCTGAGCAGACCCAGTTCCTAAGCCTTCTGAACGAGATTGTTAGCCGTCGCACCTCGGGTAGCAGCCGTGAAATACAAATCGGCATGGCACGGTCAGATGAGCAAATGAAGGCGATCGAGAGAGAGCTGGCAGAGATGGAGAAGGCGATCGCTAGGATCAGTTCGTCCCTGTTCGATGGCGGGGCTAACAGCATCGTGGCGATCGCACTTCGGTATAGCCAGCAGGCTGAGGGCTATGCCGACCGCAGCTCGGTAGCCGCCCTAGAGGGTCGGGTCAGGGCATTGGAATCCAAACTTGATGAGGAGAAGTCGCAGTTTAAGTTACAGCGCGCGGAATTTTGGTTAGGGCTACTTTCACGGCTAGGGTTTTGGGGGATTGCCTTACTGTTTCTGATGGTCTTTGCCGCCATCATTGGAGTTGACAGGGCGATTGACCTAATCAAAGCCCTGATTGCTAACTAGCGCTTCACAAGAACGAAAGCTGCTCTAGCCTTGCGATATCTATCAAGCCAGGATCAATCCTCTGAGCCGCGATCGCAAAATAGTCGGGATCGATCTCCGCACCTGTGAACTCACGTCCCATACTCACGGCTGCTAATCCAGTTGTGCCACTGCCTAGGAATGGATCGAAAACGCGATCGCCAGGGTTTGTGGTGAGGTCTAGCAGGTACTCCATCAGAGCGATCGGCTTCACCGTTGGATGCTTAATGTTATGAGCGTCGTTGTTGAAGCTCTGTTTGTTGTGCGGAAGGAAGCTTACTAGGTTCTGAGCTTTGGAGCCAAGGACAAGAGTTCTAATCTCTCGGACGCACCTAAGATTGTTTGTCAGTCCGCTGGGAATGGTAGCGGTTTCATTGCTCTTCTCCTTCTGCACGTAAAAGGCACCTTCGTCTAGCTCAAGCAATATTTTGTCCCTGTAATCCTTCTCCCTGATAAACTTCCTTACTCTACTCAGTCCCTTTTCTAGATTTCCCCAGTCATTGAATTCAGCCAAGGATCTTTTAACGTCACAGTAGGATCTTTTCGCTGGGTTGAACTGCCTACTCCCTTTAGTGAAAACCATGATATTTTCAAACACTCGACCCATATCCCCCAATGGGCTAGAGTTTTGCCGCTTGTACCAGATTATTTCTTGTTTATACTGGAACACCTTCAGCGCGTGGTAGTTCCAATCGGTTAGCGCGGGTTGCCTGCCAAAGAAAACGATAAAACTATTTGGCTTAAGGACGCGATCGCACTCGTTGAAAAACCGGGGAATGTCAATGCTCGTCTCAATCTTGTGTTTCAAAATTCCATAGGGCGGGTCGGTAACGATCGCGTCCATAGAACAGTCCTCAAGATCTGCCAATACATCAAAACAATCAGCGTTAAAGAGGTTTGCCATTTAGCTTTTCATCAGGGCTTTTTAGATTTGGGAACAATCGCACTTCTCAGCAGCTCAATGGCTACAGCTTCAGGCGATCGCCCTTGCTCCGCTCCCAGCCTTACCAATTCGCTGTCGATGAGTAGGGGCATGGTCAGAACCCTCCTTTGAGTGTTGACGGATTTCATGAGGAGCCATGTCTTGCGCAGCTCTTCCCATGTGCCATAGCCGATTATGGCGTCGTCTACCACGTCCCTGACTATGACGTGACCTTGAGCGATGGACGAGGTTAGGTCGATATAGCCTCGGAGCTGGCTGTCTTTGTCGCGAGGGCGAACAGGACTGCCTGGCTTGGGATTCCCTCTAGGCATCAGTCGCCCCGGCTTGCCACACATCTGCCATCTGCGTAGATAGCAGTGCTGCTATAGGTGTGACCATTTCTATCCCACCGACGATACTCTTCGCTGACCATCTGGTATCTTGCCTGCTCTAGTCGAACCTCGTCACTAGGGTAATCAGGCTGATTAACGCCATACCTCGCGTCAGGCAATCTTGAGGCTGTACCATCGGCCTCAAGATACACGATGTCCCAATTGTCGTAAAGATCGCCTGGTTCGCGATAAACGTCTATTAGCGCGGCGTGAGCCTCTGTCATCGTGTTCTCAATTTCGTAGTCACCGTTGCGTTCTGTTCGGCTTTTTGCTGGTGGCATGGAATTTCCCTTTTTTACTGAGCTGTGCTGGACTCGTTTCTTATCTCCCAATATAGTGCAGTGGATTGGGAGATGTCAAGTTAGATCCCAAAAATGTCTTGTAAAATTGGGGTTCTAGTCCAGGATTAGTCCAGTCCTTTTATGGACTAAATAGAACCCATGGCTACCAAGGATTCTAGGTCTTTGACCCGTTGCGTATCTGGCAACTAGTCAAGGGTCTAAATGGCTGAAACCCTTGGTATATATGGGATGCGTTAGCTTGCACTTTTTCTTATGTAAGTAGCTGGTTTCTGAAAGAACCGTTTACATAAGAAAAGTGTCAAGCTGTACAAGGAGACTGAGTTTCCCCGCATACCGAGGTTTTCCCGATGTCCAACGATGACGACCTGATAGCAATTTTTGCTAGCGCTAGCAAACATCTTAAATCTCATCTGCCCGCCCTGCTTGAGGCGGATCCTCCGCCGACTATTGTTCACAGATATATCGAAGCTTGGATGATCATTTCAGCTTTAATCATTGACCTGGGTGAACATGGCAGGCATTCCCAAGTCATCAGGAATCAAGTAGGCGACCCCCCTTCACTGCAACCAGTGTTGGACGGAATACAACAACAGTTGCAGCTCATCAGCCAGCGACTCGGCGAACGTTAGCTTGCGCTTTTTTCTTATGTAAGTAGTTGATTTCTGAAAGAAGTCTTACATAAGATTGGCCTTGCAGCAAAAAGCCCCAGCGAGTTGCATTGGGCACAAACCAACAACGGCAGTACAACGTGATTCGGTTTAAGGTAAAAACACCATCGCACCTAGGATGAAACAACATGCTATTCAACAGAAATTGGTCTAATGAGGATGGAACCCATGAGGGCGGGGTGTCTTGCGGCATAGGGTTCTGCATCTCATGGCAGCGCGGCTCTCTTGTCGATAATGCGCGTAACGGTGCCTTTTTACTTGAGGTTTTGGGAGCCTGCCGCTCGCAGCTTGCCTACTGCCAAGACTCAAAGTTTAAATGCCAAGAAAACGAAGACGCGCTCAACCACCTTAACGCCACCATCGCAGCTCTCGACTCTAGGCGCGATCGCCGCTCCGCAGAGGGTAAGCTCGGAACGACGAACGTTTGAACCTGGCAAGGGCGGGCGATCGTCCTTGCAGCAAAAAGCCCCAGCAACTCGCTGGGGCTTTTCTATTGGGGGCGATCGCCCTAGAACCAATGAACCAAGGGGCTAGAGCGTAGATGAACAGCGATCGCCATAGATATGCTGGTAGTCCCAACAGTCCTCACGATTGAGTCATGGGCGTCTCTATGGCTGGTTGCCACAATTGTGCCTAGAAAAGGGTTTTGATCTTTTCTGAGGACTGCGTAGCCGTAAACCAGATAGCTTCCGTAGCAAAGCTCTTCTATCAGATTAGTCATGTGCGATCGCCCTTCAGTCGGTAGGTAGAATGCCGGGGCGCTACTCCCGGCTGGGCGCTGTGGACTGGACTAGTCGTTCAGCATAATTTCACGCAAAGTCCTAAATTGAATTCGTCAAAGAAACGGGTATGGTTCGCTCTGGCACCGTTGCCCCACAGAATAAACACAACATCGCGGTCGTTGCTGTCGCCACCGCCAATGAAGTTCACACGCCCGAACGGATGGGCGATCGCCACCGCCAACTCCTTGATCAATGGCTGGGTTGATTTGTTCGCTAGTACGCCAGCCAGCGTCAGGGTGATGGCGCGATCGCATTCTCCAGAGCGTAGGTACTGAGCCATCCTGTGCAGAAACCTCGCGCTCTCAGAGAAGGGCGGATTCATGAACACCGTTGGCCACTCTGACAGCAACGGTGCCCAGTCTGTTGAGAGGCAGTCCTGAGCCTCTGTGATGTGATTGAGCGCGGGTACGCTCTTTGCTGCGTTAGCCGTTGGGTCTAGCCCGATACCAGTCAGCGCACGGTCACACTTGTCAATGATTGACATTGGGGTGAACCGCTGGTCGGTGTCGGTGCCAATGTCGGGGGCGATCGCAAACTCTGAGGTGTCGAACAGCTCAATTTTCATCGCGATCGCCCTCCAAGTTTTCCACCAGTTCAAATCTTCCACCAACACCGACTCTCAACCAACCAACCTCAGATGAGATCGCACACGCCCTACCACGGCCATGAGGATTAGAATCGGCAACTAACCCCTGAGAGAAAATCTCGTCTCTCAGTCCACCGTGTGACGGGCATTCCCAGCCCATTGCCTCCAAGTGGTTCCACAGATTTTGGCACTCTGGGCATGTGGAGAACGCGCTCCATGAGCCTTCCCATAACCCCTTTGCCCTCCAGTAATGCTCACCCGGCGCGATCGCCTTTTGGCATTCGCAGCACTGATGGTTTTTTCTGGCCTTTACTGACTTTGAAATGTAAACGGCTGGGAGATTGTCACACATTGCGATCGCCCTCTTTTGGCGTGAACCCAGCGGCATTGCGATGCCCGCCCCCACCCATTGATTTAGCGATCGCACTGACATCGGTGTCATTGCCTTTCTTGTCGCTCCGCAGACTCCATGCACCCTGACTGGTAATGCAGGCGGTGAACGGTGCCTCTAGCCTCTCGTAAAGGTAAGCGCAAACATCAGAAGCTAGCCTGTCTGTATCTCCTGCTAGCTGTACGACAGGGATTTCGTACTCACCAATCGGAGTTCTCAGGACTCTGTACTCGTACTGATCTGCGATCGCCTTCACCTTTTCCCTCTTAGGCTTCAGAAGTTTTGCCCCTAATGGAGCGAGAAATCTAATCAGCTCTTCCATGCTCATCAGCTCAAGAACGTCATAGAGGGCAAAGCTACGCCGAAGTGCGCCCGTGGCCTCGTGGATCTCTTCCGTAGCCATCAGCGAGTGATTCCACAAATCTCTGTCTTTCACGTACTCCAGAAAAACAGGCATACGCGTGTATCGGAAGAAGTGCCGCCATGCCAGCGTTGCCCCAGATTCTTTCATATCAAACAAGACATTCCATTTATGACCTGCCTCTTCTAGCGAAGCCTGAAGACTACCAATGTCGAACTGACTTAGGTGTGATTGAGCCGTCTTGTGATGGTCAATTACAGTAAGCTCAACCCCACCCCTGATCCACGCTTCGATTACGTCTGCTGAGAATGAGAAATCTACGATGATAAGGAGATCGCCCTCACTGGCTTTGGGGATCTCGCTGTCGCCATAAGTCCACCCATGAAGGCTTGCTTCTGGATAGACCTTGTGCGCTACCCATGCCGCTGCTAGCCCGTCTGGGCACGGCACGCCCGGTTTAACTTCGTGGTAAATGATTTGTGTTTTAGTCATTGCGTCGGTTATATGTTTGGTTTGCTGAGAGATAGGCAGTTTAGCGGCGTGCCTAGGCCGAATTCCTTCAGTCGATGCTTCGCCCCGCTACTTGCTTCGGTCTGTCCCGATTTGCCAGTGCTGCCTTAGGGCGCTCAAACTGCACGACGTTAGAGGCGATCGCCAGCTCAGACCCGAATAAATCAGCTCTGGCTCTCTCTGGGCTGATGACCACGGGGCGCGCTGCCAGCTTCCATGTGAACATCTCTAAGCCCTCAAACGCCCTGACCTTAACTTCAACAGCAGCACCTAGCCGCTGCCCGAACCGCACTTGGCAGTACGCTTTTGGGAACTGACGGCGCAACCCGGCAACGAACGCGATCGCCTCATCCTGGGTGCTGAAGCCGAAGTAGGCACCGACTAGCCGCGCTTTTCTGCCATTCTTGCCGGGGCGCTTTAGTGCTTGGGTAATGACTGCGATGCGCTCATTTATTTTGACGAGGGCGTGGCGATCGCCTAGGCTAACAACTGTGTACTTTTTGGCTAACATGGGAACACTCCGATAGGGGTTGAGGGGGCGGTCTGCTTGGGGGCGACTGCCCTCTCTTGTTTCTACTATAGCGTAAAACTATTTACAGCGTCAACCTGTTTGCGTAAAAGTTTTGTGTTAGTATATTGGTATAGTTTCGGGAGCAATACCAATGTCGAACGTTGTCAAGTTGAGAAAAAAGGTCGGTCTAACCCAGAGGCAGCTAGCCGATTTGGTTGGAGTTACGGAAACCACAATTAGGAATTTGGAAAGAAGCCGCCACGGGATGGAGCAGGTTGAGCGGGTTGCTAGGTTGTGCGAGGCTCTGAAGTGCAGTCCCAGAGACCTGACTGATTCAATTGCACCAGCACATCTACCAGATGCGATCGCCCCAAAAACACCCGCCAAGAAACGGAGCAACTAAAATGATTAATCCTCAAGACTTGGATCTCAGTGCAATGCCCTCGCTCCCGCTAGACGAAAAGGGTGCTTTTCCAAAAGCCTCTGCCATCTATTTTGCGATCGCCCCTAGTGGAGTAGTGCAATATATCGGCAGGTCTAGAAACCCTAAAGTCCGATGGTTGGCGCATCACAAATTTAGTGAGCTGTCTGCCATTGACGGCATTAGGATCGCTTTCCTGTTTGCAGACGAGGATCTTCTGCCAGCTATCGAAGGGGCGCTGATTAAATGGTTTGATCCACCCCTAAACGGGCGTCGTTCGATACCGCCGATCCCTCCAAAAACCAGCGCTGAGTATTCGACCTCCAAATGCCCAGAATTTCTAGCTCAGCAAAAACCGCGATACGCCACTGTTCTGGCAAACGCTATGTCAGTGAGGTTCCCCGAGTCTGTGGCTTTCCTGCTGCACGGACTGCCCGACAAGGCAGAATTCATCCGGCAGGCCGTGATAGAAAAGTTTGAGAGAGATTCAGTAGTTCAGATGGAAGCGATCGCCAAAAATGCTAGATAAGATCAAAGTCGCCCTTCAACAGGGCGGCATGAGAGTCTGCTATCAGCCCCTAAAAAGGATAGACGAGCTTGACCAGGAGCCTCATTTCTTTGAGGCACTGGTTCGTCTTGACGCAATGGGTAAATTGGTGTCAGCGGGGCGGTTTATGGCGGCTGTACAGGGCGACCCTGAGACGGCGATCGCCCTAGACGATTTCGTCCTACGCTCTGTGGCTGCACAGGTTCATCGCTCCGATTACCGTTATGCGGTAAACGTAACGGCTGCTAGTTTGGCACAACCAGACTTTGACAGCAAAATCCGGCACTTGTTTGGCGGTAGGGCGAAAGACCAGCTCGTCATAGAGTTGATGGAGGATCAGCAGCTATGTGCAGCGGCGATCGCCACAACCCAGAGGATGAGGAAGTTAACGAGCATGTATTTGGATGATGTTGGAAAAGGTTTCAACGATGCTCAGGCGATCGTGTCGCTGGCTGTTAACGGCCTAAAAATCGATGGCAGCTATGTGACTCGGATGCTGGACAGCGCCCCTCATAAGGCCATCGTTGAGGCGGTTTTTGTAATCTGCGTGGCGTTGAAGATGACTTGCATCTGTGAACACGTAGAGTCCCGAGCCTTGATTGAGTCCATCAAAACGATGGCAAAACGTTATAGTTTCTTGGACTTGTACCTACAAGGGTACGCAATTGGGAGGCCGGAACTACACCGCTAGTTGGTGCCCTTACAGCCATGCAGCAAAAAGCCCCGGCAACTCGCCGGGGCTTTTCTTTGGGTTTCTACTTGGGGGCGATCGCGCTGTCTATCGGGATGGTCTAAAGCTAGGTTTCTTGGGCTAGCACTTGTAGCTGAAGCTGGGTTTTAAGCGGCTCAATGCTTGTATTTGGTGGAACGGACAACCAGCACTGATTGGAACTAACGCCCTTGATTTGGGCTAGTGGGCACGAGTAAGGGACAGAATACCGATTGCAGCCTGACGCGCAAGAGTGTGGGCATTCCAATTCTTTGCAGAGATTCATTAGACTTTCCTTCGTAGTGGATACCGGGGCGATACTCCCGGCTGTGCGCGGTGTGGGTTGGACTTGGGGCGATCGCGCCTATCTGAGGAGGATGAGGGCGATCGCTAATCCAACCACCACAGTCACCACCACCTGCTGCAAGTTGTCCAGAAATAGTAGCCAGCGGTTAAGCGGTTCTTTTCTGGTGTTGAATGGCGGGTCAAGATCGCGTATCGCTAGAGCTTCGGTATGCAGTCGCCTAGCTTCATTTCTAATAATTTCATACCTAATCCTGGTAGCGCCTGCCTTTTGCAGTGTCACCTCTAGGTGGTGAGCGCCATGCCCAAAGTTGTCTGTATGGCGTTCCTGCAAGTTTTTGGAGGTGCCAACGTACAGCAGAAGGTTTCTCGCGTAGACCCAGTAGCAGCCCGGTAGCGTTGGGAGGTGAGCGCGATCGCGCCATGCTAACGTGCGTCGGTTCATGGCGCTTCCCCAACGTACTTCACCATCAACTTAGGAATCGACTTTGGCTCTCTCTTCAGATGCCGGGTGACGGCAAACTCCCTCCCGACAATCTGCCACCGATGCCCCTTGTGGGTGATGTAGTCGCCAACGTGAGGATCTGAATAAAAGTCCATTACGAAGATGCCATCTAGGTCTATGAAGTCGTCAGAAGGGAAGACCTCTTTTAGCGACTCTGGCAAAGTGAAATCGATCGACCACTGAATACATTTCTTGTTGACTTGAACATCAACTTTGTTGGATGACCCTAATAGAAATTTAGCCATTTTGTAGAAGCTCCTAATTTATCCGTTTGGGGGTGAATGGGGTGAAAGCAGGGTGAATGAGATTTTGGGGGTGAAAGCAGGGTGAATGGGGTGAAAGCAGGGTGAATGGGGGTGAATTCACCCCCATTCACCCCCGAATGTTTTTGGGCATTCACCCCATTCACCCCATTCACCCCCAAAATCTCATTTTGACTTTTTGTTAGTAGAACGAGCTGGGTTGACCCTGACAAAAACAGACTTAGATCCGTTTGGGTTATCTCTCTCTTCAGACTCTAGGGAGCCTTGGCCTATCCAATTCTCAAGCAATGTTTTTGCAGTCGCTCGATCTTCTTTGTTGCCAAACAACGCTGTAGACACGGCACCGAAGGGCACCCATTCTCCCTTAAGAGAGAGCATCTTCTTTGAAAGGTTCTGATGAACTCTCTTAATTGCTTCCTGAGACTGTAGGCGGCTCTCATCTACGCTGTGGTGAGGTGCTTCCTCTCCATCTGAAACGGACGCGATCGCCACCTCATCCACCGGGCTATTAACTTGAACAATGTCTGAAAAGTCAGAAGTGCCCCTCATCCAATCCGCGATTTTGACAGTGATGGGCGCTTGGTTTGGCAGCTTCAATCTGCCCTTTTGAGCCGATACCAGCTCGCGGGTTACTGGGTCGATCTTGGCCTCTAGTTCTAGTTCAATCAGCCCGCCGTCGCGCATGTCGGCAACACCCTTGGCACCGCCTAGAGTTGACAGGGTGCGCCCGTGCCCACAGTAGATGACACACAGTTTCACCTTCCTAAAGTCTGAAAGCGACTGCTTAAAGAAGCTGGGTGAGTTCTGGCATTGGCCATCAAAATTTGTAAACTCCTCACAGATGGCAGTTTTCCAAGATGGCTTGTACCCTTCCACTGTCGAGATCTTGCGGTAGCGCTCTTTCACCAATCGGGTAAACGTCCCCATTCGGGCGTCTACGGCTTCGTAGTCCATCCCGTCACCATGGACGGGTAGCCCCTTCCATTGCCCGAAGGCGCGGTGTACGTCCCACACCTCAGCCTCATGGCCAGCCTTGATCCGCTCCCTCAGTAGCCATGTGGTAAACGAGGTTTTGCCAGAGCCTTGCTGGCCATAGACCAACACCGCAGGGAAGTGGATCAGATCCTTTGCCCATGCGTACTCGTCGTCTTCTGGCTCTGTCGATTGGGTGCGATCGCCACTAACCAGCGGAGTTGCCCAGTCGTCAATCTCCAAATCATCAACCTCAACCGCATTGGCAGCGATCGCCCCTAACCGCGTGTTCGCTCCGATTGCCTGTAACTCTGGCGTATTGGCAAGCTGAGGGACGGGCAATTGAGTGGAAGCAATGCCCAAACCCTGCTCTTTGCCCAGCAAGCCAGCAGCTACATTGCTTTGCTCAATCTCGCGTTGAAAGAATTCCTTTAGCTGCTGAGGGTCGCCAGCATCTAGACGATTGGCGATCGCGCCTCTAACAATTCGTTCGTAAAGGCTAACCAAGTCAGAGCGGTTTGCCCCGCGCTCTTCTAGCTGAGAGAGCAAGCCCAGCACCGGACGGCACCTATCGAGAATGCCCGACTCATTCTCAATTGCCAGAACGCCTTCAGAGTGATGCTTGGTCATCCACCCCGACAGTGCAGCCACCCCCATGCCAGCAATCAGCAGTGGAATTGCCCCTGTCCACACGCCCACCACCGCGCCGCCCGCCCCAGCGATCGCACACCCTACTGAGGTGTTCTTAGCGCTACGGCGAAGCTTGCGCCACTTGTAGAGCATTAGGGAAGGGTCTTCATCTAGCAGTTCTTGAAAGCTCATTCGTTGCTCTCTGACCCCAAAGCTCACGATCGTTTGATCGTTATCGAGATATCCATTGTTTTCAGTGCCCATTTTCGTCACCTCCAAAGATTTAGTAAAGGCAGCAGCGCGATCGCCACTGCCGTTAGTGAGAGAGGATTACAGGCCGCTTAAGCGCAGCGCCTTCCCATCGTTGTCTAGCAACCCTTGGAGCTGTGCCTTGATCTGGGGTGGCAATTCATCCTCGCCAGCCTTAAGCGCCAGGGTGACGCCAGCCTCAACGCCCCAAACCGATAGGGCAAACCCGAGTAGGGCAAACAGTGCGCCACCGCCAGCCCCAATGTTGCCAATGAACAGCACCCCGATAAACGCTTCAATCATGAAGCTGATTTTTCTAGCTGCCTTAAAGAATGCGCGGCGCTTCACTTCGGCATCTCGGTAGTCTGCGATCATCTCTTTGGAATCGGCTACCACTTTCGGGTCAAGCGCGGGCACTAGGTTAGGCTTGCTGCCAGCTACAAAGATTTGATGCAATGCCATCCGAGCGGTGGCAGTTTGGAGTTTGGGCATCAACTGGAAAAGGGTTGTACCGAAGCTGATGAGTAAAGCGCCCAGGATGGCTAGGAAGAAACCGAGTCCTATAACCCCGGTGGCTAGCCCAAAGTAGAACCAAACGTTACCGATAAAGGCCAGGATTGCCAGAGAGCAGCCCATCCAAAACACGCCGCGATAGCTGAATAGGTTCTCAAGTAGAAGCTTCACTCTGGCGATCGCGCTGCCGTTTTCTGCCTGCGTGCCGTCTGGGTCGGTGCTGCCACTCGTGCGGGGCTGCTTGGGCTGGTCGTAATCGTGGCTGGGAACTGATTTGGTCGTTGGGGTCGTTCGTTTCATTACGGGTTGCCTGTGAATTGATTGTTTTCTTGAACTGATACTGGAGCTTGGTAGATGGGCACCGATGGGTCACGCCTGGGGCGCATGTCGGGGTTGCTGTCGGGGTTGTTCTTGTCTCCCAACCGTTTCATCAACTTTTTGTTCTGGGTCAGGGGGTCAGTGTTGATTAGGAACTGTAGATACCCGCCCCGCTCAATCCGACCGCTGCCGCCAAACAAATCGCATAGCAGCTCCCCTTCCCCCAGCCATTCCCCAGCGCCGTCCTGTGTGGGCTGGGCGTAGTAGCCGCCTAGCACTAACTTGTCATTGCCACCCAACACCCGGCATTGCTCTACCCGTGTGGCAGAGATACTGCCGCTGCTACTCTGGCTAGCTGCGGTGAGCAGCCGTGGCACGCTGAAAAAGGCTCCTATCCCCAGACCTATCAGCGTTAGGGCGATGAGGTTACCGCTGCCAATTTTGGGGTTAAACAGGCTGTCCATTAGATCAGCCCCCTTACTGAAGGCAATTCGCACTGGGCAGGGATAGCCCTAATTTCCAGAATGATGCTGGCCTGAAGCATCAAGATCGCCCCCAAAAAGCCCAGAACTACCAGGAGCACGTTTCGCTCCGCTAGGCTTGCTTTGAGCCTTGCGCGCCGTATCTGGGTTCGGCTGTTCTGTTCGTCGTCGTCAAAGTCGCGCATTATTGAGTAGTCCTTGTTTAGGCGTTTTCTGAACCGGGCATGTGAGGGCGATCGCCAAGAGACGGCGATCGCCTTTTGATTTATTGCTGCATCGACAGCACCAGCACCATCAAAATCGTTTCAACCGTTTTGCTGTCATATTCGTCAAACTGTTGCAGCAAGGGCAGTACGTCCGCCAACAGATCGTCTGCCATGCCCTGTTCGTGGCAGTACTCGACAAAACTGTACTCATCCATGGCGGGGCAGATTTCTAACTCATGCAGTCCCCCGCTCAAAACGTTGATTAGCAGCAGCTTTTCGGCTTTCGTCATGTGCTCCAAGCGATCGCCAAACTCTGCGGCTAATGGCTGGGCGACGTTCTTGGCGAGGTAAAAACCGATGTGGTTGTACATGATTGAGTCCTTTGAGTGGTTTTCTGAACTGTGAGGGCGATCGCCCCAGGATTGACCTAGCGAGATCCACTGCCTTGCGTCACCTTTGGTCCACCCTCTACAGGCGGTTCGTAATATGAGGCGTTGGCAGTGCTAGGGAACGTGATGAGCAAGGCGATCGCAATGAGCAGGCTGGGAATCATAGTTTTTGGGTAGCTGTGCTGGGCTGGGCGGGCGTGAAAAGGTTGAATTGGGTGTGAGGCAAGGGCGGCGATCGCTTGATTGGCTTGCCCCGCGCTCTACTGGTGGATGGGAGTTTCATGGTGGCTTCCTAGAGTTCGATAGGTTCACTGAACTGAAAGTCCTTAACAGCATCAGCAGGGGCGATCGCTTTCGCCTTTTGATTGGATGCATGGAGTGGGCTGGACACCTTGGTAACTAAAACGTGTGGCGCTATCAGGTACGTTTTAGGCTCTGCGCTACGAGATGGGTAGTGGATAACGTCTGTCACTTCCCAGTAGTCACCGTCAAAGTAAATAATTGAATCAACAGAGGGTAGGGCGGCGTCGGTGAGTAGGTTCCAGTTCTCAGAGTTCTCGCCTTGAAAGCAGATTTTGTATTCAATGAGCATTGTTTTCGGGGTAATTGGGTTGATTCTGTGGGCTGGTTACACCGCTGGATTGCCCAGCGATGTAACCGGAAGCGAGGCAGAGCAGCCAGACGAGGATTAGGATTGCCCAGCGTCGGTGGCTGGCTTCCCCATGCTGTTGAGCTGCTGCAAGTGCTCAGACAGTTGCTGAGTTTCATTCGTCAATGCTGTGTCAAGCCCTTGCGACTCCATTTGATAAAGCCGCGCTTCTAGCTGCAATTGCTGGGTCTTAGCGGCGATCGCGTTTTTAGCCTGCTGGGTTGCCGCTAGGCGTTGTTGCCGTAGCACAATGTCGGATTGCATTGCAAGTTGCACGGCGTCAGCATCTTGCAGGAACCGGGCGGCGAGCGCCAATGGGTCTTCAAATCCCACAGCCTCAGAGCTGCGTAGTCCACCCAGGCTATAGGTTTGGGGCAGATGCGGAGTGCTGAGCACCATGTAGTGGTTGCCCGTCTCTACCGTTGCCTGCACTGGTGTAGCTGCCTGCTCTGGGGCTGTAGCTATGGGGTGGGCGTTGAACTCAATGCGTAGGCGATCGCAGTCGGCGGGGCTTAAGCCTTCCGATGTGTTGATTGCCAGTGCCTTGCAGCGGTCGTAAACACTGGACTTAGCTAGATCGTGATCGCGGCAGAAGGAATGAAGGGAAATGTGAGTAGAATTGGTCATTTTATGGCTCTCTGGTGAAATGGCTGTGAACGTTGATAGAACTGGCTCCGTACGGCCTCCGAACGGGTTAGGCGTTCGGGAAGCGTTCGGGAAGCGTTCGGAGTGAGTTCTAGCGCCGTCTGGAGGCGTTCGCTTTTCTCCATGTCTCAGTTATAGCCCACATGACACCAGATTGCAACCATCGAGGTATTAGTAAAGCTGATTAAATTACATGCGTAAAATAAGGTAAACTGATACCACTTTAGTATCTAGAATAATTGTTTTGCGTCTATGATGGTGCCATAGTATAAACTTTGATCAGGAGTCATCACAAATGGTTTACATGTCGCCAAGAAAACGGAAGCATCCCACGGTTAACAAGACGATGCGCTTAGCTGAGGACGTTGCAATGATGGTCGATCTATATGCAGAGGATCAGCAATGGAGCGCCAACACTGCGATGGATACAGCTCTGCGCAGGTATTTGGAGGGGCTGGGATATAAGGAGCGTGTTGCCGCAATGCTAAAAGAGCAGGGAGAGGGCGCATGAGTAATTCTGAAGCAACCAAACTCAATCTAATAGCGCCCTCAAGAAACCCTTTACAAAAACTGCGAGAAGCGGGGCTTGTAGTCACTGCGTTTGGCGGGTTTGACCCTGTGCAGTGTAGGGCTACGTTGCCAGATGGCAGGAAGCTTCACTTCCTAGCGATTGGGAAATATTGGGATCTGGTGATTGGGATTACTTCTGACGAATTTGAGGCTGGGATTGGCTCGTCTTTTAGTATCACGTCAGAGTACTGGCACGAACATTTTGAAGGCGGGTATATGCCACTAGAAACGGCGGCTGACATAATCCTCAGCGCGATCGCCCTCTATCAACTGTCGTCTGGCAAAGGGGCGATCGCTGAGCTGGCAGCCATGCCCCACCCTGGTCAGACCACTCTGTTTTGAAATTAAGGAGTTGAATTCGTGCCTGAACTAGAAGAAACGACCAAAGGCAAATATGCCTATCAATTTACCCTTGCTATTGGAGGCTGCATCGGCAAGCAGTCAATGGCCTTTCACATCAACGACGCAGGGCTTAATGAAGACGCCTGGGACAACCTCTCAGAAGAGGCTCGCCAGGAGGTTCTAGACGAACACTTGCAGGAGTGGAAGATTGGCTTGGTTGATTGTGGATGGGAGGCAGCATGAACCCCAATTTTCCGGTAAAAACATTGACTTCAAAGACTTGGAAGAAATTTGAGTGCCAATCGTTTGAAGAGGCGATCGCACTTTTCAAAGAACACCACCCCAGCTGGCCTGCTGAATTTGCCAATCGGATAAGACTAATTGAGGCTACCTATAGCTCATTGCCAGAAGAGAAGCTGCCTAGATTTCGTTTTATCCTGCGGGTGCTGCTAGCAGACTTAGGCTATGCATGGCCGCTGGCAGGCACTAAAGCCCAGCGCAACGAGGCAGGAAACAGAAGACGGGTGCTAGGGGCGCTCGTTGGCGACATGCTCAGTTTGAATGCCATCCGTGCGATCGCGCACATGAGCAGGCCAAAGGTGAACGAGATCGTAAAAGCGCTGGTGCTAGAGGGATTGGTAGTCTCAGAAGTGCATCCACAGGGCGATCGCGTTTACGGGCTACCCGGTGGTAGGTCGCTAGAGGAAACGATGCTCAGCCGCATTGCAGCCACCGCAGAGGCGATAAAGCGATCGCCTGACTACAATCCCAAGTCACTTCGCAGGGAACTCGCTAGAAGATCCTATGTACCGGGTAAGCTACTGGATCAGCACAAACATTTGTGGGCTGACGAAAAGGAGGTAGCAGCATGAACGATTTCTTTAGGTTCTGGAGAAAAGCGGTTACAAAGTCAGTCGGCACCCCTAGGCTCGTAACAAAATGCGCCACCCCATGCTTGATGGAGCAGCGCATTTTAATGTGTTTGGACATTCAGCCGATCTCCTTCAACATGTTGCGCGATCGGGTTGAGCCTGATAGGACGACTCGACTGCAATATGTGTACGCACTGAATCGACTACTGAAATCGGGGAAGGCGATCGCCCATCAGAACGAGATTCGTTTGGCGGCTCCGCTAATCAGCAATCAAGAACACCGCCAGCGCTGAGGCGTAAGGGGCGAACCTATTTGCCTTCAATCTTCATCCAATCTATATACAACTATCGTACCGTTCTCAGTTATTTCTGATACGATAGTCGTATGAGTAAAAAACCGCTGCATATACAGATAGACGAAATCGACAGACAGAGATTAGAAGCCCTTGCCTCTAAGTGGGGATTGAGTTTGGCGGGTGTGGTTAGACGGCTGGTGAGCGAGTCCAAGGATGCCCCTAAGGAAAATAAGGGCGTTCAACAAGTGCGGTAGTCTGATCGGGAGGGATGCGCCTCACACAACGCATAAAGCCAAAATCAACCAGATTAAACCAGGACAAACAGAAAATGACAACGCAAGCCTACACCTTCAATCTCGATTCTTTCCCGCTCCTGACAATGCAGGAGCTAGCCCCAGGCAGAAGCCTAATCGGGCAAGGCGTCCTATCGCTTTTAGAGTTTGAGCAATTTGAGGCGCTTATCGCGTTCCTGCCTGTCACTGAGGAGCTAAACACTCAGGAGGTGCTATTGGTTCAGGCGGATTCCAGCGGCGTGCTGGAGCGTGTGTACGCGCCGTCGCTATTCGCCACGGAAGAGGGCGGCGTAATTTTGCGTGTCGGGGCTAATATCTGGCCTGTTACGCAGCAACCGGGCACATTCAAGGTCGGGGCGCTGACTGGCTACCTGAATGTGGAAATGAAAGAGAACTTCAAGAAAGAGCAATACATGCTCGTTTCTGTCCTTTTCTCCGATGACGCCGACACGGCTAGCTTCGTTGTTGGGGTTCGACTTTCCCAAGAATCGGAGTTGACTCAGGTTCAGTTACAAAAGCTATTCGCCAGAGGGGAATCGATCGCCCCTCATCTGATGGTTGCTGGTCAAGCCGGTACTGGGGGAGATGTTGGCAAGATGCACGAATTGCCGCTTGGGGAATACTCACTTGTGGATGTTGAGCAAGTGGAAATCGCTGGCAAGCCTGCCAAAGATGGCAAACCCGAGGAACTGCCTAGGACTAGCTGGATTTTGGGACTGGAGACGGGCGATCGCGTCTGGGCAAAGGGTACTATCATCCGATTGCTTAAGGACGCCAGCAGCAGCAATTGGATGAAAAGCTGTGTGAACCGGGCTATCGGAACGATGGAAGCCACAAAGACTGGGTTTAAGCTCAGCCTGTGTGTTCCACACACTCTCAAAGTTACAAAGATTGAGGCACTGGCTCGGGGATTCTCAGTCACCTGTCAGATTGTTGAGCGCGCACCGCTCGGTGTTCCTGCGCTGACTAGCGTTGGGGTGGCGGCGATCGCGCCCGTACCTCAAAAGCAATTGGTAGGCAACGCCCCATCTGACGACTTTACAGACATGCCCTTTTAATTGAGTCAAAAAAATGGAGTAGAGAGACGCGAATCTCTACTCCACATTCAACTGCAACCGAAAAGAGAACTACTAACTATGCCTCAGCCTGATGCCCCTTCCAACGGGAATGTTTTGCGCCCAAACTTCGGAAACTCCAATAGGGAAATCTTAGCAGGCTTCACCCCCAACACGCAGCAATCGGAAGCGATCGCACGGGTTGGGGATTTTTTGGCAGGCAGCGATCGACTTTTCCTGCTCTCCGGTTATGCAGGCACAGGGAAAACCACAACGATTCAGGCAATTATCAAGTTACTGAGGGATAAGGGCGACAATCGGCGAATTGTCTTCACTGCCTTCAGTAATAAGGCAACCAAAGTTTTACAGCGGATGGTTGACCGCTGGCGGCTAAACATTGAGTGCATTACAGTCTGCAAGTTGCTGGGGCTAAAACCCCAGATCGACGAGGCCACTGGCAAGCAACATTTCAAGCCAGACTACGGTGTTGACAATGCATTCAGCCAATTCGACCTAGTGGTAATTGACGAATGTTCCATGCTCAACGAAGAGATTTGGGCACTCGTCACTGATGAACTGGGAACGCTGTTCAGTGAGCGAGAGACACAGGTTATCTGTATGGGCGACCCAGCCCAGCTGCCGCCCGTCAATGAAGCGCAGTCACCATGTTTCGGCTCCGTACTTGAGCAGTTTCAGTTAACAGACGTGGTTCGGTACGGAGGCGCGATCGCCCTTTTGGCTGAGCAAGTGCGGCTGAATCTCGACAATCCCGGACTGGTAGACATGGAAACCGATATGACGGGCGATCGCACAGAGGGCGTTTGCGTCGGGACGCCAGCTCAGTGGGAAGGTCTGATGGTTCAGGCATTCACCTCGGAGAAGGCGAAGAAAGACCCTGATTATGTGAGGGCACTTTGCTATACGAATCGTCGGGTGGATGCGGTTAACGCGCTGATTAGGACTGCGCTCTATGGCAAGGACGCCCCTCGGTTCGTAACAGGCGAGCGGCTAGTAGCTGATTCTCCCTACATGGTAAAAAACACTCTGCTGCTGGCGACATCGGCAGAATGTGAAGTTTTGGAAGTCAGAAAAGGCCGGTCTGATGGCTGGAATGTTTGGAGTTTGAGGGTAATCAGCGATAGCGAGGATCAAAAGATCGTCATCGTTGAGCTGCTGCATGAGTCAGAAAATGAGCGATTTGAGGAAACCTGCGGAGATATGGCTAAGGCGAAAAACTGGCGCGCCTTCTGGGATCTAAGGCAGCAGTTCGCAGAGCTGAAATATGCCTACTGCCTGACAGTCCACAAAGCCCAAGGTTCTACCTTTCAGAACGCGTTTGTAGACGTCAATAACCTGCTAACTAACCGAGTAGTCCGTGAGCGAAACCAGTTGCTCTACGTAGCTGCTACACGAGCATCTAAGCGTTTGTTTCTGAGTTGCTAGATCTGCTAGATTAATGTGCGAAGATAGGTTACCCGGCTTTGCGGCTATGGCAAAGCGCAAAAAAACCCAGCTAGCTGCTGGGTTCGAAGCATGGGTTTTAACGGATAGATTCAGAAAGCTTTACCAGAGCAGGAAAGAATCTAGACTTAGTCCACCGAGCAATCCACCCCACCACAGGACAAGAAGGCTAGTGAACGATTCCACAAATTATAACACAAACGAGTTCCAAGGTGTAACCCCTCAAACATCCCCACCGCCTACAATGCCTACGATTCAGGGCGTTGCACCTAAAGCGGACGTACTGGGTTTTGCCGAACGGATGGGAATCGAGTTTTGCCAAGGCAGCGCGATCGCCCCATCGTTATACAGGGCAAACGTTGAGATTATTGAGGATCACGGGCTTTGGGAACCGAACCGGGCGCTAGGGCAAAAGGTTTCAAGGTTCTACGAAACCCGACGCCCTCACTCCTATGGCTTTATCGCCATGCTGAAGCAGGAGGATGGCACCTACTGGCAAGGCAAGCCAGAGAACCCGCGCCTCAACGGAGAAAACGGTAGGGCAGTCAAATATGAGTCAGTTTCAGGGCGTAGCGCTACGGCTTATCTGCCAAGCGTTGATGTAGAAACGAGAAAGGCGATCGCCAAACGCCACGGCGTAGAAGTGCCTCTAGACGGTAGTTTTTGGGAGTGGGTTGAGCAACATCCTGAAGTTCCCAGAATCTTCACTGAGGGAGCTAAGAAATCCCTAGCCCTATTGAGCTTGGGATATGTGGCGATCGCTGTCTACGGCGTCAACTCTGGCTATAGGGTGAACGAGCGGGTAGATGGTGAGGTAACACCTCTAGAATCTGCTGAGCTGATAGCTGACGTTGCGAGGTTTGCCGGGTCAGGGCTATCCATAATTATTTTTGATGAGGATTCAAAACCAGATACCCAAAGAAAAGTAGCCAATGCTAGCTACAAATTTGGGTGCTTACTGAAGATGGCGGGCAGCAAAGTTGAGATCGCCCGCTGGGATTCAGAGTTAGGTAAGGGCATTGACGATGTAATCGCAAAGTCCGGCGCGGCATATGCCGAAAACGCGATCGCCAGGGCTAAGGCATTCAAGGGCAAACTAAAGCCCTACACAGCCCCTACACCGTTGCCAGTCTATGAGTTGACCTATCCGGCGAACGTCACTATCACAACCCGCTATCTAGGGGCGATCGCCATTCCTGCTAGTGCCAAGCTGATTGTGTTGAAGGCACCAAAGGGAAGCGGCAAAACCGAGCTGATGGCGGCGATCGCAAAAGAGAAGGCGAACCGGGCGCTCGTCATCACCCACAGAGAGCAGCTAGGAAGGCAGCTCAGCGCCCGGTTTGGCGTCACCTATTTGGCAGATGTAAAGAAGGGCACTACTGAGGGTGATGGCGGGGCTGAGGGCGGAGGTTCAGGGGGATTGGCTCTTTGCATCGACTCTTTGCACCCAACGAGCGCAGCCGCTATTGAGGCCATAGACTGGGTTAATTGCGATGTGTTCGTAGATGAGGTTCTGTCGGTTCTGTGGCAGCTCCTAAACTCAACTACCTGTATAAAGAGCAGGATTGCCATTATTCGAGAATTTCAGAAGTTGATCAAAGGGGTGTTAGCCCCAAGCTCAAAAGGGCGGCTGATCGTTGCTGACGCTGATATTGACGATTTTGTAGTGAGGTTTCTGCTGAATTGTGCAGAGCAACCTGATCTAGAGCCGTTTGTAATCCGTTCAGATTTTAAGGCTGAGAAGGGCTGGGATATCGTTCACTACCAAGGTCATGCAGACCTCTACAGCAGCATGACTGAGGCGATCGCGGCTGGTGGCAAACACTTCATTGCCTGTACCGGCCAAAAAGTTAGCAGCAAGTGGGGAAGCCAGATTCTAGAGCGGCAGCTAAAGCAAGCGTTCCCAGGTAAAAAGATTCTCAGAGTGGATCGTGAAAGCGTTGTAGAACCTAGCCATGAAGCGTTCGGCTGCATTGAAACGCTAGACGAAACGATAAAAGATTATGACATCGTGATCACTACGCCAGTCATTGAAAGCGGCGTCAGCATTGACCTACACGGGCATTTTGAGGGCGTGTGGATATTTGCCAGTGGCGTTTGTCCTGAGAGTGGCGTGAGGCAGTTCGCCGCGAGGGTCAGAGACGCCAACGTGACTCGCCACATATCAGCGCCCCAAAAGGGCTGCAATTTTGCATTCATTGGAAATGGCGAGGTGAGGGCACAAGACTTGCTGCTAGGGCAACGCCGCCTAACCCGTCAACATTTGGCACAGCTAAAGGACAGCGCGATCGACATCGACAGCGATGGCAACACCAGCTACTCCGCAGCCGCCCTCGATGCCTACGGGAAATTGGGCGCTAGGGTGAATCTGGGTCTAAGCCGCTACTGGGAATCAATCGCGGAGGCATGGCTAGCGGAAGGGCACAGCATCAAAGAAGCTGGCGAACTGGATAAGGACACCAGAAAAGCTATCAACGCCGCGCTAGGGGCAACACGGGACGAAACCCACACGGCAGAGTGTGAGGCGATCGCCGCAGCTACGCCGCCCGATTCAATCCAAGATTATGAGCTTTTGGCAGACAAAAAGGTCAAGTCACCAGAAGAGCGGCGATCGCAGAGAGTGTGGGAAGTCAAACAGAAATACCTAGCTGAGGAGGTTTCAGCCGATCTCGTTTTGAAAGACGATGACGGCTGGCATGGCTTGATATCGCTTCAATATTACCTAACTGTTGGAGCCGAGTTTATCAAGGCTAGAGACGCCGCCCGGTTCGATGCGATCGCCCCTGAAAAACTAGATTGGTGGATACCGGATGCAAACCGCAAATTGCTAGGGGCAAAAGTGGCAGCTCTAGACGTTCTGG
>Ga0209591_10000917_pt1 | contig 37947 bp, 39 predicted proteins | sample MAT01_FD_187207 | JGI IMG/M metagenome (GOLD analysis project Ga0209591, IMG submission 187207) | Freshwater microbial communities from Lake Fryxell liftoff mats and glacier meltwater in Antarctica - MAT-01 (SPAdes) (version 2) | ecosystem: Environmental > Aquatic > Freshwater > Ice > Liftoff... | reverse complement strand
TCCGAGTTTTCCCCAGCATATTTTCGCTATCAGCGGTGTTTCTGGTGGTAGCTTGGGAGCATCAGTTTTTGCCAGTTTGCTAAAAGCAAATAATAATAACAGTCAAACTTCTATTAAGTATTTGGGCTGATTGCTGTTCTAATGTGATTAGGCACTATGACGACAAACCCATAACGTGCCACAGTGTTAGCAAACGTTGAGTAATCGGATTTGTCAACAAGCGCCCCCTGCAAGAACAACGCAATGGGTAGTGAATTCTGGTTGGAGTCTGTACTAGATAGAATTGGATAGTAAATATCAGCAGCATCTACACCACCGTCACTTCTAGGAATCGTAGTAGAATAGCTGACTGCATTCTCAAAAATAGGAGCAGGGTTGAATATAGCGGCACTAGCACCTCGCTCCACTCCCAGAGTTATCATCAATGTCCCAACTACAGCCATCGATGATTGCTTCTTTGAGGAGAGAAAATTCATGGCTTTATACCTCGTTATATTGTCAACTCCGCATTAGTAAATCTCTTTGCTTGCCAGTCACTAAAAATCTTAGTTTTCTGGGCAAAGTTTGCCGAGTCTAATCTTGAACGAGGTTATCATCACACATTCTTTATATAATCACTAGTATTTCCAGCAATCTTTATCACAGCTTTAAAATTTCATATTGCACCTTGTCAGTTTTGAACTTCATCATCGCTCTATCTTTAGTCTTCACAAGAGCGATCGCACCCTCAAAGAGCGTAGTTTACCGCCGTAGGCATCGCCTTTTCCTCTAAGAAAAATAGTTAGTTGGGAGCTTGGGCGATCGCACCCCTAAAGAGCGTAGTTTACCGCCGTAGGCATCGCCTTTTTCCTCTAATAAATTAGTTAAGAGCTTGAGCGATCGCATCCCCTAACTGTTTCAATGCTCTCTCTTTGGTAAAGTCAGCCGCCGCCCGTGCCGACTCTGCCAAAATAGTGTCAGTATTTGGCGTTAGCTTCAACGCACCGCCCAGATATCCAAGTGACTTTACATAATAATCAGATAAATTAGTCGAAGCCAAACGCTTTACAGTTTGATAATCGCCGCTACGAAATGCGTCATAAGCCTCAGCGTGTAAATTGCTTTCTGGAGTTCCTAAAGTATTAAGAATCGCATCAACAGCTTGTTGAACTTTTTCTAATGTCAGTTCTTGTTGTACAGCTTGCACCATTGTTATTTATCTCCTTTTAACCAATTATTAGAAGTTTCAGCAGCGACTTGAGGGGCATACAGCAATTCCCAATTTCGCTGTATATGTTCATAGATGACCCTAGAAAGATACTGAGCAATTTTTGAACCATCGTAATAAATGGCTGTTCTCAGCAATATATAGTTCTGCTTGGTCAGAAAAATGTAGTTGATATCTCTCTTGGTCATTTTTGCAGGCAAGATGATATGCCCCAAGGGATTTGGGGGAATTTCACCATCTGAAATTGAATTTTTGTAATCAGGTAAAGCTTCAAACCCTTGCTCAACAACTATTTTTACCCAATCATCTATATCAATCTCCCTTTTAGTAACATCTAGTTTCGCCAAGGTTTCATAGTATCGGCGATTGCGGCCCAACCATCCTCGCACATACTGATTAATTAAATCCTGCCTGGAGTCGCCTGATGCTTCGCTGAAAGAATCAAGCTGTTTGTCGTGCTGCTCTGTAATGTAATAGTACGAAAGCGAAAACTGGTAGGCCATTATCTCCAAACTTAAAACTTGCGGTTTGTCTACAAGTTTATCTTAGAGTGCCACAGATTTACCCTAAATATTCATAGTTGTGATACGATTCAAAAAAGTTAAAGCGATGCCTACGGCGGGCTACGCCTACGCACCCCTGACAAGACTGCGTAGTTTACCGCCGCAGGCATCGCTCCCACCTTTCGGCAGTTCCACCAAACAAAACTTGGAGGCAATTAACATTATGAATGCAGAGCAGGAAAAAGCGCAAATAGCGGTTCCCACTCAGATGCGGTACAAAATTATATCGCAATGTGTAGGGGCAATTCATGAATTGCCCCTACGGGTGTGCCTCACGTGAACGAGAACCGCTAAAGTGCGGTCTTGGGGTCTCCCCAAGAGGAGCAACTTTGCAAGAGGGAATATGTGCTTAATGCGATCGCATCTTACCCAACTCAAGCATTAGCAGCGATCGCTTTAGGGACAAGTCCTAGAGTGGTTTCGCAGTGGAACACAAACAAAGCTACACCCAGAGAATTGGCTGTTAGAGTCGTGCAACTACTACAGGTTTTGAAAGAATCAGGAATTGAGCCACCCCCGCCAATAGCTTTTTAATTCCAAGTTATCTTTTTTATTTATAGCGTTTCCCGACCTAGTACACCCGTAAGGGCACGGCAGTGCCGTGACCCTACACCAGGCGATATAATGTTGTACCGCATCTGAATGGGAACCGCTATAATACTGTTTTAGACTTAGTTAATTACACCTATCAAAAGATTCGTGAGTTATTAGTAAATCGGACTTCCTTTTTTAATGATATTCGTACCTTACTCAAATTTTTATGGTTTAAAGATTGGTCGGATTTTTTCTCATTTATTCTCAGGGAATATGTCCCAATAACTCCGAACAAAAGGGATGTCTGTGTAAAAACTCAGGTCAAATAGGTAGGTTTCAGCAGACACCTACTCTTAATCCTAATCTCAATTTTTATGTTAATACTACAACCTGTTACCGCATTTTTTGTTCTCCTCTTTTTTTGTATAAATAGCTTTAAAATAGCCAAGTAAATATTCGTATTCAGACATAGAGGCTAATGCAACTTGTGGTGTTCACTTTCTCAACCCAGACAAATTATTTGGCGATCGCCAAATAATACTCAAATCGCTCCCGGAGTTTTTCAACTGTCAAATTTTGAGTCCAGTATTCCACTAAGGCGTGACCAAATGCCCAGGCGTTGCGATCGGGTGAAGCGGAGTTTTCTAGCAGTAGCGGCCAGAGGGATAGCAATTCAAAGTTGAGCGGGTTAGAGTTAGCTGTATTCAAGAGCGAGAAAAGCTCATATCCCATTTGGAGTTTGCCAATCACAATCGGTAACTGTTCCACGGGAATTTGCTCTGCCAACATATATGCTAGGGCTGGAGATCCGGTTGAGAGCGTAGAAACAAACTGGAGGACGGGACTTTTGAGCAATGAGGTTAGTCCCTGTGTTGTCGCCATTTGGAAGGTATAGTGGTCGATGATTTTGGCTGCGGCGACGGTGCGGACTTCGAGGTTACGCAAAAAGCGGGCGAGACGGAGTTGCTTGGTAGGTGCGATCGCATCTATTAATCCCAAGGATAGCGCCTCTACTCCCCAAGCGATTCGATTTGTTTTGCTGTCACCTGTAACCACAGGTAGAACTAGATTACAGAAGGTTCCCAGCAATTTGCCGCGATACTCGGTAGCTTCTCGAATGGCAATTTCTTTTGGACGATTACCCCATTCCCAATCATAAGGGGGTTGCCATTCGCGGATGGGACGCAGACGATCTACTTGAGTGACGATCGCGATCGCAGGTAAATCTGCAACTTCTGCTTTTATGTCTTGCAGAAAGTCCACATCCATTTGGAGGGCAGGATCGAGGGCAGGGGTGACTAACAGCAGCAAATCTGCGTTGATGGCATAATCAAGCACCAGATTTCGGAGATCGGCACGGTTGACTTGTTCATAACCAGGTGTATCCCAAAGAGTTAGGGTTTCCCCACTTTCAGTCTGCCATTGGTAATTTTGAATGCGATCGGTACTAGGTAAAACATCAACGGCTGCGAGATCCGCCTGAAATAGCGTGTTAATCAGGCTACTTTTTCCCGACCCCGTGCGCCCCACCAGCAGAATATTCACGGGTTTTTGCTCAACTGCCTCGGTGGGTTGAGCTTGAGCCAGGATTTCTCGGAGTGTTTGGGTTTTTGCGTTGGGTAAAGTCGGTGTGGATGCTACGGTTGCTGAAACTGGTAATGTGCTACGCCCGTAAAGTGCGATCGCCTGTCGGCATAAGTTTCTGAGTGCAGCTTCCCGGAATAACTGGCTCAAATTCCCCAATAATTGCTGAGTTGCTTGGTTACTAGAACCCTGACTGGCTTGTTTTGCCACCGCCGCCACCGGATTTAATACCCACTGTGCCCAGTTCCAAGCTTTCCAGAATTTTCGAGCCGATGGTTCCAACTTCCGATAGACTTCGTATCCTTGGTATGCTTGTCCAACCGTCACCTGATTGAGAACAGGGGATAATTTTTGCATCCATTGATCCATATCATCCACCGTTCCGCGAATCAGCCCGTAAGCTTGGGGGACATAAATATTCAGCAGAGGATATTGAATTTGAGGATTGTAGATATGAGCGATCGCTACTACCAAATCTTGGCATCGCGTCCAAAAAGTTTGCCAGTCTTCCCAAATGGGGCGATCGCTTTGCGCTGCTTGCAGAATCTCTTGGAGTGCGGTTTCTGCAAGCTTTGTGACATCACTTCCCACTGTTCGTACAGTATCCTCTAATGTCGATTCTAATTCTTCTTGGACTTGGGCTAATACAGCTTCGACTTGGTTAACAGCTGGTTGAGTCCATTTCACCAATAGCCAACGCCAACCCACGAATAAAAGGGTGAACACACCCCAAATCCAACTAATACCCCACGCATGAATTTGCGAACCGGCGGATACCAGTAAGAAAATGATGATAAACGCGATCGGGATTGCTAAGACAAACCATTGCCACAGTTTTAATCGCACCATTGCCCCATACCTGCCTTGGTTAGACTTCTTATATTTCTATTGTCGATCTAATTATCTTGTGGTGAGTTCTGGATTACTGCGTGTATTAGAGTGTAATAATTTGCTGATAATAGCTCACGCCGACCTACTTAGTTCAGATGATCTGTTGTGGTACAAGTGGAGATTTGCTTACCTTTAAGATAAGATTTACGTGAATAAATCACAAAAAACTGCCTCGTGCGCTTTGAATTATGCTTGTAGATTTTACGGTCGAAAACTACCGCTCAATTAAAGAACCTGTAACCCTAAGTGCGGTTGCTCAAAAACAAAGCGATCGTCAGACAAGCCAAAGCAGCAAACGCAAACGGGTAAAGTCAGATCATGAAATTGCACCTGGATACCATGTTGAAGGATGGGATATTGAGCTTTTACCTGTTCTGGCAATTTTTGGAGCTAACGCATCAGGCAAGAGTAATGTTATCCAAGCTTTGGATTATTTATTGCTCATGATGTATCATGGCACACAGGAAACAGTGACATTGCAGAGAAGGTTTAAATATGCAAAATTAGATCCTTTCAAGTTAGATATGATCTCTGCTCAAAAACCTACAAAATTTGAATTAAGAACTTTATTTGATAATAATATTTATACTTATTCACTAGTAATTAAGGAAAATAATATAATCTCAGAAAGCTTAGACTATGCTTTAAATACAACTAAGCGTACTCGTCGTTTATTTAATCGCCAATGGGATGAAATTAGTAAAAATTTTATATGGAAAACTGGTGATTATTTTGCTGGCTCCCATAATCAACTCCAGGATAATATTAGGGAAAATGAGTTATTTTTTAGTACATTAGTAAAGCTAAAAGTAGATGTAATTGAGTCTCTTGTACGCTGGTTAAAAATTCGCTGGGTTGGAATTAATGGGGAAAATCCAAAGTACGATATTACGTTGATTAGATCACTACAAGGTACTGATAATTCCATATTCAATGAAATTAGTGAAGAAGTATTGACAATTTTACAAAAATTCGACACAGGACTGTCAAGAATCGATATTGTAAAAAAATATGATGATCCAAATGACTACAATATATTTGCTGTACATAACACCCATGACGGTGGTTCAGTTGCTTGGCTTTTTGATGAAGAATCTCTTGGAACGCAACGCTTATTTAATTTAGCATTTCGGATAGTAGTAATGATGAAAATAGGAGGATTGATAATTGTTGATGAATTAGGCACAAATATTCATCCAAATATTGTAAAAAGTATTATCAGAATATTTCAAAATCCTAAAACCAATCCCAAAAACGCTCAACTGATTTTAACTAGTCATGATAATACCTTACAAAGAAACAACTTATTACGACGCGATCAAATTTGGTTTACGCAAAAGCGCCCTGACCAAAGCACTGAGTTGTATCCTCTGACTGATTTCCATGTGCGAAATGATTTGGCCATTGACAAAGCTTATTTAGATGGGCGTTTTGGAGCCGTTCCGTTTCTTCCATCTGAAGAGGAAATGATTTTACAGGGTGATGAGAAGTGCCAAGAAAGTTAAATCGTCGTCCACCTAGCAGAAATATTGCTCAGAAAATACTAATTGCTTGTGAAGGAAGTAAAACAGAACCAATTTATTTCAATAGTATCCGCAATGAATTACGTTCGCCAACTTTAGATATTATTGTATTGCCTCATCAAAACAAAACTGATCCACGTAGCATTATTGAAAGACTCATCGAAGAACGACAGCAGAGGAAAGATAACCAGCAATGGAGTAAAGAAGATAAGGCTTGGGCTGTTTTTGACGGAGATGAGCATATTGAAAAAAGTTTGGCAAATTGGCAAACTGCAATAAATCGAGCTAAAAGCCAAAAAATTAATCTGGCAATTACAAATCCTTGTTTTGAACTCTGGTATCTAATTCACTTTCAAGACCATTTTGCACAAATCACCCGTGATAGGTTACTTAATTTGCTTGAAATGCATATACCAGACTATGACAAATCAATGTGCTTGTATCCAAAACCATTGAAATCGTTAACTGAACAAGCGATTCAACGTGCTGAGAAGATTGCAAAGCAGATAGAACGTAATGAATTATCTGAGCATTCAAATCCCTGCTGTAGTGGCTTGCCTAAATTGATTAGTAGTTTATTAAGCTTAGAGAATAGTTAGAGAAACTGGTCTAAATTACTTTTTGTAGCCCAAGATACAATTCAGGTATAATCGCTATTATAATTCAGCTTAAAAGGAACAAGCCGAACTTACAAAAGTCCGGCTGAGTTTAATCAATCGTCTATTCGCAGTAGTTTGCGGTAAAACGGTTGTGAAAAATCGGTCGCACGATGACGTTTATGGTTATCCATAAGTTCAATTAAAAAATTAATAAACTCGAAACTAGCCATCATCAGTTCGTAACTCAGATCAGCGTTACCATCAAACTGGATTCTGCAACGAGTTAAGTCTGAGGGTAAAGTCCCAACATTCCAGGAGGCGACAAAGGGAACATGTTCACTGGCTTCTATCTTCCTCTGTCCCTCCAAGACCCCTTTTTGATAGAGGCTGATGGCATAGGGTAAAAAATTGCGCCTAGCGCCCTGAACGTAAGGTAAGTAAACACTGGCTTGTTGTTGAGTGGCAGGCTGGAGTTGGTCAATAGACATTGTTAAATATGCCAACTGGGGATATTAGTGGATGTTAGTAGTATTCCCAAAAGATGTGTCTAAAGCACATAGTGGGGAGTGGGGAGCAAGGGAGAAAAGTTTTCCCCACAGCAAGAGCATCACCCCGCTCCTCTGCCTCTTTTCAATGCCAAATGCCCCAAAAATGAACTTACTGCTAAGAAATATTAAAATTTCGGTTAGAATAAGGCTGCATTAACTTTTATCGAATCGGGGCGCAATAACACTAAAAATCCCCACTGTAAAGTTGTGGATGTTATTATTGCTGTTTCTCCCAACAACGAGCTGCTGCTACCTTGCTATTACTTTGCCCAAACCGGAGTTCTCATTGAAGAAAGTCCTACTCTACAAGCTTCCTGCCTAAATGGCTATCAAAGGAATCAAGCCTCTGTCTAAGAGTAGTAAACGTGGTTAATGCGAGGTAATTACGCAGAGTGGCGGTAACAATAAAGATAGTCCCAGCGGCTTTTGGCTTAGGGATAGCGGGTATTGCAGTTTGCCCATTCCGATTAATATTGGGAAAAGTAGCTTAGGGATATTTGTCCGTAAAATTACTAACTGTAGACAAATACTGGTTTTTGAATCAAGCAACCTAACCTATGCCAGCGAATTCCTGGCCCGAAGAAGATTCTTATCAAGAGCTTGATCCGCTCAACTCCTTATTGTCTGACCTATCAGCAGATGAGGAGTCAGTGTTAGAGACAGATCCTGTGTCTGTAACACCCCGGTTTCAAGGTCGTAGACGCAAAGCGGCTCTAGTCTTGACTGTTGTCTGGAGTGGCACGATCGCTCTACATTTAGTTTCTTGGGCTTCCATATTTATTCTAGGACTAACCACCATTCTAGGATTTCATGCCTTGGTGGTAGTGTTTACTAAACCCCGTCGTTATCCAAAAGAAATACAGGGAGATTTGCCTTTTGTATCTTTGCTAGTGGCTGCGAAAAATGAAGAAGCGGTAATTGCTAAATTAGTCAAAAATCTTTGTAATCTGGAATATCCAGGTGGGCAGTACGAAGTATGGATAATTGACGATCACAGCAGTGATAGCACCCCACATTTATTAGCAGAACTAGAACAGAAACATGAGCAACTGAAAGTACTAAGGCGTTCAGCAGTAGCTAGTGGTGGCAAATCAGGGGCTTTGAATCAGGTATTACCACTGACAAAGGGTAATATTATAGCAGTATTTGATGCTGATGCCCAAGTGACACCAGACTTGTTACTACAGGTAATACCTTTATTTCAAAGAGAAAAGGTGGGGGCGGTGCAGGTGCGAAAAGCGATCGCCAACGCTAAAGAAAACTTTTGGACTAAGGGTCAAATGGCAGAAATGGCACTTGATACCTGGTTTCAGCAACAGCGAACTGCCCTTGGTGGCATTGGCGAACTGCGCGGCAATGGTCAATTTGTCCGGCGTTCAGCCTTGGAAAACTGCGGTGGCTGGAATGAAGAAACCATTACCGATGATTTGGATTTGACAATCCGCTTACATTTGGAGAAATGGGATATTGAGTGTGTTTTCCATCCAGCGGTGCAAGAAGAAGGAGTGACAAGTGCAGTTTCACTCTGGCATCAGCGCAACCGTTGGGCAGAAGGCGGTTATCAGCGCTATTTGGATTATTGGGATTTAATTCTCAAAAACCGCATGGGATGGCGCAAAAGCTGGGATTTGCTGATTTTTATGCTGATTATGTATATCTTACCCACAGCAGCAGTCCCAGATTTATTAATGGCGATCGCTCGTCATCGTCCACTAATCTTAAGTCCGATCACAGGCTTGTCCATTTCTATGTCGATGGTAGGGATGTTTACAGGTCTGAAGCGGGTACGTCAAGATCAAAAATTCCCACTTTCTACATATCTTACGATGCTGGTGCAAACCCTGCGTGGCAGTTTATATATGTTGCACTGGTTAGTCGTCATGAGTAGTACTACTGCCCGCATGTCGGTAAGACCAAAGCGCCTAAAATGGGTGAAAACTTTGCATACGGGGAATGGAGAATAGCCCCTTTGGGGAATTCAAAATTTAAAATTTAAAATGACGCTCTCTAAGAGACGCTGCGCGTAGCTTGCTTCCCCGCAGGGGTACGCAGACTCACTAACGCTGCGCTAACAAAATTTAAAATGCAAAATTATTTTTGGTAATTTTGCATTTTTTTATTCATCATCTACGTCTGCTTCCTCTACCCATTCTGGTGTAGTTATGGAATCGGAGAATTCTGGGAAATCATCTGCAAAACGAATAATTTGTCCGTTGAAAAATTCTGCTAGACGTTGAGCTGCGATCGCTACTTCGTCAACTTCCCAATCAGGTGCAGGTGTTTGCTTTGGAGTTGGAGGTAAAGCTTGCACCCCATTTCCATTTACACCATTTCTATTTGCCTCATTTCTATTTGCCCCATTTCCATTTACGCTATTTCCATTTTTTGCTGCTGTCGGTGCTGATGGTGGAGTGGTTGGCTGTGGTGCTGGTGCTGGAGACGGAATTTGCTGGTTATAACTGGGTGTCGGTGGTTGCTGAACGCGAGTAGAGTCTTTTGGGGGTGGATTTTTTTTGGCTGAGGTAGGAGTTGCAGAACTGACTTGTTCCAGATTTACCTGAACTTCACGTTGAAAAGTCTGCTGGAAAGCTACTTTCATCATCGGGAGATCAGATTTAAGTGTTTCATACCATTTAGACCCTTTAACAGCAATACGCGCTACAGTACCGTTAAACTCTATTAGCTGGCACATTTGCCCTAGTAAAGCTTGCCTGGAGGGCATCGGAAAATTAGCACGTACTTGTTGCCAAACCTGAGTTAAGTCATATTCTGCTTCCCCAACAACTTCTTCTTCCCCAACAACTTCTGAAGTTACTGGTTCAAGGTTCGCAGGTGATACGGGTACAGATACTGGTTCTGGGGTTGGTGGTGGAACTGAGTTAGCAGCAGAATTGTGATTTGTTTGCCGTTCAACTGGGGGAGATGAAGTGAGGGGCTGATTTGGGGCAGCCGCTACATGATCGTTTGCAGAATTATGATTTTTTTGCGGTTCAGCTACAGGTAAAGAAGAGACTGCGTTATTTTGAGCAACTGCTGGAGAATAGCTTGGAGATACAGCAGGTGTGTTAACTCGCTGCGTGACACTTGGGGCTTGTGGCTGAATATTCGTCGCACTGGGTAACAATCCTAGTAATGTTACTTCCAGCCACAAACGCGGCTGGGTGGTATTTTTAATTTGCACTTCAGCTTCTCGCAAGTGTTTTTGTCCTGCCAAAATTATGCTCATATCGAAGTATTGAGCAAACTCAACCAACGCTGTCCAGGTTTGCTGAGTACAAGCAACCAAATCGTGGCGGTTGGGTGCAGTTTTAGCAATGAGTAAATCGCGGTAGAAGGCGGCGAGATTTTGCAGAAGAGTTAGGGGTTCTCGACCACGATCTAGAATGTAGTGAGTACAGTCAAGAATTGCTTCGGGTTTATCTTGAGCGATCGCATTTAAAAGCGCCAGCAAGTCCTGTTCGCTTACTGTCCCAACTAAATCCCAGACTCTATCCGGTGTCACTTCACCGGCTAATAAACCCAATTGATCAAGCAGACTTTCGGCATCTCGCAACCCTCCCTGAGCAAGTTGGCCTACCAGGGTTAGTGCGTCGGGTGAAATATGAATATTTTCTTTAGATGCGATCGCACTTAAATGCTTCACCATCGCCTCTAACTGAATGCGTCTAAAATCAAACCTTTGACAGCGCGAAATAATCGTTGGTAACACCCGTTGGGGGTCTGTTGTCGCCAACACAAAAACTACGTGTCTCGGTGGTTCTTCTAGTGTCTTAAGTAGTGCATTGAATGCCTGGGTACTGAGCATGTGGCATTCATCGATTACATAAACCTTGTAACGACACTGCACAGGAGCAAACTGGGCTTTTTCAATCAACTCGCGGATATTATCGACACCAGTATTACTAGCGGCATCGATTTCAATTACATCTAGCGCATAGCCTTTAGTTATTCCCTGACAAACCTCACACACGCCGCAGGGTTCAGCAGTGGGGCGATCGCTTTTGAGACAATTGAGAGATTTAGCCAAAATGCGGGCGCTAGAAGTTTTCCCCGTACCTCTTGGCCCAGTGAATAAATAGGCGGGGGCGATTTTAGATGTGCCGATCGCATTCGTGAGGGTGGTAGCGATCGCCTCTTGTCCTACCAGTTCAGCAAAACTCTTGGGGCGATATTTGTGGTGCAGGGGTTCGTAAGACATAGAAATATAGACTTCAATGCCTTTCAAAGGTAATTAGTAGCACCGAGTCGAGTTTGGGATTCAATTATTTTAGACTCTCGTACCTGCTTTGTTTGTCCATGTTGCCAGAGCTACTGCACTCAACTAATGCCGGGAATTTTGGCACTCAGGAAAGCAAGTAACCAAAGCTTATCCTCTACTATGATTTAAATATCAAAGTATTGGAATTATAGCATATCATTTAGTATATTTGTACTATCAATGGGGAGTGGGGAGCAGGGGAAGAATTTCTAACTCTTGACAAATGACAAATGCCCAAAGAATTTTAATGACTGAACTAGCCCCATAGTCCAGTGCGATCGCTACAATCTTAGGATAAGCAAAACTCGATGGTGCAGCAGATGCTCAAGCGGCTATTTCAATCGCTCAAAAAGCTTTTTCAGAGCTTGTTTGGTGGAAAACAGACTGCCTCAAAATCTAGGGAGAATGTGCAAAAAGAACCAGCGCCACCCTTAAGCGATACGGATCTGGAATTTCTCTTCACCGAACTGTTGCAAGGAGTACATCAAGTACGAGGGGAAGCATGGGCACAAAAGTGGCTGCATAATATTGAACATCGCATCCCAACTGAAGACTGGGTTGAGTGGTTAGGGCGCTTTGGCAAGAGATTGCTAGCATCACCTACACCCAATAATGAAATAGCTGCACGGTTAGTGCAACTGGGTGAGTTGGGCATCGGAGAAATCGGAGATGTTGCCTATAGTATCGGGATGCAGTTGTTGACACGCAATCAAGGCGAACCAATTTGGGAATATGAAGGGCCAGATGCTGTTAGCACGATACCATCTGAGCCAATCGCCCCCATATCCGAGTCGGTAGATGCGCCAGAGAACCCCCCAGAGGGAGAATACCAAACTGTCACCATAGAAGAGTTGTTTGTGATGTTGCAGGAGGATGAAAACTTACGCCATCAGATTGCTCAACAGCTTGCCGTTGAGACAGATGATCCAGAACTGCTTGTCCAGGCATTGATCAATCAATTATATCCCGCCGGTCAATCGACTACAGAGCAAACAGAAGTGCGATTCGTTGATTAGTGAATCACGGTAATCAGCCCGTACATAACTCATCCAGCCCGTCAGCAGATTACTGACACGAAGGCTGAACTCTCGGTCAGATGTAGGTGAAAGTCCTACCATTCAGATTAGAAGAACTACTCAAAGTGAATAGTGGAAATTGGAAACATCAAAGTGCTGTCTCCTTTACTCGATTTAGCTGGGTTTTATCAACTTCCTTTTGAGATTGAAACCGAGACTTCTGTTGAGATTTCTGCTGAAGACGAGAACTTTATCGTTAATCGGGGATTAAAACCTCACCCCCAACCCCTCTCCTTAGTAAGGAGAGGGGAGATGAAGCACAGCTTTATCGGGGTGAGGTTAAGCTATACATCACGCTTATTACGAAACGCTATATTACTAATTAATACTAAGACAAAGAATATCCAGTTGCTTTCTTAACGTATTTCACAACTTTTTCATAAGATTCAGGATTACTCACAGGGTTGATGATGATGGAAATAGTGCCATCTGGCAACCAAAAAGTTATCCTACCATTCGGTTCATGACAAAAAGAACTGATGCAGTTGAGATTAATTACATATTCGTTTTTATCGTAATAGATTTTTACCCAGTGGGCATGATCTAATTCCAATCCAGTCACACATTCTAAATAATCGAGGATCTTTTGATAATCTTCCAAGCTACTTTGCGGGTTAATCACTATCGGAATGGCACTATCGGGTAACCAAAAAGTAACCCTGCCATTCAGTTCATAACAAAAAGCATGGACACGTTCAAAATTCACTACATATTCTCTCCTTTCGTAAAGGATTTTCACCCAGTACGCCACAACATCTCCCCAAGTCCGAAATTTACGAATGATGCACCCTGTATGTCCAAATCTACTGAAGCCTTAAGTTAATGTTGCAATTAATCATGAATTATGAATTTTTATGACACCTCCAATGGTTTTGGTGTACCTGAAATTGAAAGAGAAAGAGCGATCGCTGCTTGAATAAATCCTTTAAATAAAGGATGGGGGCTACTGGGGCGCGATTGAAATTCTGGATGAAATTGGCAAGCAAGAAAGAATGGGTGCTTGGGTAATTCCACAATTTCAACTAAGCGTCCATCGGGAGAAGTACCACTGATCACATAGCCAGACTTTAACAACAAATCGCGGTAAGCAGTGTTGAACTCATACCGATGTCGATGCCGTTCATAAATCACATCTTCTTGATAAAGCTTGAAAGCTAAAGTATCAGGAAGAACACGACAAGGATATAGCCCTAAGCGCATTGTACCCCCTAAATCCACTACTTCCTGCTGTCCTGGCAATAAATTAATTACCGGATCAGAGGTATGAGGGTCAAATTCAGCACTATTAGCACCTGTTAATCCCCTTACGTTTCTGGCCCATTCGATTACCGAACATTGCATTCCCAGGCATAAACCCAAAAAGGGAATTTGGCGATCGCGCGCGTATTTAATGGCGGCAATTTTGCCATCCACTCCCCGAACCCCGAAACCTCCTGGCACAACTATGCCATCGACACCCTGAAGATAAGTTTCGGCTGATCCAGTTTCCAAATCTTCTGAGTTTATCCAACGCAGACGCAGTTTGCCGTAAGTGGAAATTGCAGCGTGGTTTAATGCTTCCACTACAGATAGGTAGGCATCACTTAACTGCACATATTTACCGACAATGGCAATTTCTACCTCGTGCTTGGGACTATGTAACTTTTGTACCAGGGTTTGCCACTGCGTCAAATCTGGTTTGCGTTGTTCCATTTGCAGCAAGTTCAGCACTTGTTCTGCCATTCCTTCCCGTTCCAGATTCAGGGGTACTTCATAGATACTTTTGGCATCTTGAGAAGTGATGACGCATTCTTCGGGCACATCACAAAATCCCGATAATTTTTGCTTTAATCCCTTGGGTAAGGGGCGATCGCTCCGACAAACTAAAATATCTGGTTGAATGCCAATTGATCTGAGTTCTTTAACTGAATGCTGTGTTGGCTTCGTTTTCATTTCACCCGCAGAAGCAATCCACGGTACCAACGTTACGTGCATGTACAGCACATTCTGCCGCCCTACCTCTTTACGGAACTGACGAATTGCTTCCAAAAATGGCAGTGATTCAATATCTCCTACCGTACCGCCGATTTCTGTAATTACTACAGAGGGGTTTGTACTTTTAGCAACTCGCAGAATCCGCTCTTTGATTTCATTAGTAATATGAGGAATAACCTGTACAGTGCCGCCATTGTAGTCTCCGCGTCGCTCTTTATTGATAACTGCCTGGTAAATCGAGCCAGTAGTTACACAATTTAACCGCGACATTGAGGTATCGGTAAAGCGTTCGTAATGCCCCAAGTCCAAATCTGTCTCCGCACCATCCTGGGTAACGAATACTTCCCCGTGTTGAAAGGGACTCATTGTGCCAGGATCGATATTGATATAAGGGTCAAGTTTGAGAATCGACACAGAATATTCGCGCGACTTGAGCAAACGCCCTAGACTTGCTGCTACAATGCCCTTACCAATACTGGAAACTACGCCCCCAGTTACAAAAATAAACTTAGTCATACTAGTTTGAATTTTTAACAACTTCTAAAAATACATCCCGTCATTGTGCCACAGTTGTTGTGGTGTAATCTTCTGTAATTGAGCTTATGAAAAACCTTTTAGGATTAGTAATATTAGGCTGTATTGTCACCTCCTCCGTAGCATTGGCAGAGCCATCTCTTATAGTCGTTTTTCCCCAAACAAGCTACCAGACGAGTGCCCAAAAAATCTTCTTTCTGGGGACTGCACCACCAGATGGTCAGGTTTTGATCAATAGTAAGCCAATTACCCGCAGCAAAGCTGGTCATTTTTCCCCTAGTTTCCCCTTGCAGTTGGGGGAAAATCTTTTTACTGTGCGTCACGACAATCAAGAACTCCAGATTAAAGTGACAAGGCTTCCCACTGATCCTGAGCTACCACAGGGGTTAGCCTTTGCTAAAGATTCCCTGACTCCCGCAGTTGACATTGCCAGACTACCGGGAGAGCTAATTTGTTTTAGCGCGATCGCATCCCCTAACGCTAGCGTATCTGTCAAGTTAGCTAATCAAACTATTGCCCTTCCACTCCAACCTCAACAGGCACAGCTACCAAGTAATTTGGCAGCTTTGACAGGGCAAAATCAGCCTTATGCCCAGTCTAACGTAGGCAATTATAAAGGTTGTACCACAGTGGCAACAGCCGCCGATTTGGGACAACCTCAGTTTCAACTGACGCTCAATGGCAAGACGATAACTCAACCAGGGACTGGTAAAATTCAAATCCTCTCAAGAGCAGAGTTGCCAGTTTCTGAGGTTACAGTAGAGTCAGGCGCTGCTCGCACTGGCCCAAGCACCGATTATTCCCGACTTACACCACTGCCCAAAGGCACACGCGCAACAGTAACAGGTAGGGAAGGTGCATGGTTACGCCTAGACTATGGCGCTTGGATTAATAGTAAAGAAACGCGCATTTTAACTGGTGCAGTTCCGCCACAGACAATAATTCGCAGTGTCGGATACCGTCAACTCCCTGGTGCGACAGAGATAGTTTTCCCCTTACAAGTTGCCGTACCTGTGAGCGTGCAACAAAGTGAGGGTGCGATCGCTCTCACTCTCTACAATACCACTGCCCAAACAGACATCATTCGCCTGGATGATGACCCCCTAATTTCTCGCCTAGACTGGCAACAGGAAGCTCCAGAACAAGTAAAATACACCTTTAACCTCAAAAAAGCTCAACAGTGGGGATATAAGCTGAGATACGACGGTACAACCCTGGTTTTGGCTTTGCGTCATCCGCCGAAAATTGGTAACACAAGACGCAAGCCTTTAGCTAATCTCAAGATTGTACTAGATCCAGGGCATGGCGGTAAAGAATCTGGTGCCAGTGGCCCAACTGGATATTTAGAAAAAGATGTGAATTTGGTGGTATCTAAGTTGCTGCGGGATGAATTGGTGAAGCGAGGAGCAACGGTAGTGATGACACGGGAGGATGATAAGGAGGTTTCTTTAGTAGAACGTCAGGCAATTATCAGTCAAGAAGAACCTGCGATCGCTCTTTCGATACACTACAACTCCCTACCCGATGATGGCGATGCCGAAAAAACCAAGGGATTCGGCACTTTTTGGTATCATCCCCAAGCTCACAACCTCGCAATATTTTTACAAAACTATGTAGTCAAAAAGCTCGACAGACCTTATTATGGTGTGTTTTGGAACAACCTAGCGCTGACACGTCCAGCTGCTGCGCCATCGGTGTTGCTGGAATTGGGTTTTATGAGTAATCCCGATGAATTTGAGCAGGTAGTGAACCCAAAGGAACAGAAGAAAATGGCAAATGCGATCGCTCAGGGAATTACTGAGTGGTTTAGGAGTGTTAAATAAATTTGCAGGTAAAACTAGAGTTGTATTTGGTGGAGTGCGATGTCTGACGACAAGGCTAGCGCGATCGCTATTTTTTAGCTAGTTCCTCCTCAATGTTGTGATAATAACAACCATTACTATAGCAATCCTATCTGAGTTGTGAAAATTACTTTTTAATCGAACCACAGAGGCGCAGAGAACACAGAGAGAAGAATCAACAGAAACTTTCACAAATGATTTAAGACTGCTATACACGCTTTAGAAGAGATAGAGTCTAACCAGATAGATTAAAATAGTAGTGAAATAAAAATTTCGTCTTTAGCTGTTGACTGTAGTTTATTTTACACCTAATAACATTATGTCTATTAGCGATAAGGCACGTTTAATATCATCCATACTATCTTCTTTAACTCTTTCAGACTTACAATCTTTGAAAGAAGAAATTGATTCTATTATTACACAAAATGTAGGAAATATTAAAGAAGATATAAATGAACGAATGTATAATATCGAATTTATTAATTCTATTACTGATATGAATGTTTTGACTTTACATCCATTAAATAGTTTAAAGGATAAAAAAACTATTCCTCAAGCCTTATGTGGAAATGAATCGACTGTAGTTAGTTCACCTGTATTCAGTTTTAACATTGGTGGTGAAATAAAAGAAATTACTTCTACTCAAAAATCTCCTAGACCTTTAGGTATTTGGAAAGAAAAAGTAGAAGTCTCAGAAGATTTTTATAAAACATCAAGTGATATTCTTTCTGAATTTGGTATAGAAGAATAATGGAATTATTGCTTGATACCTGTGCTTTAATATGGTCACTTGAAGATAACCCTTGTCTTTTACCTGAAGCTCGTCAGCAAATTTCAGATTCTTCAAATAAAGTGTTTGTTAGCGCTGTTAGTGTTTGGGAAATAGAAATAAAAAGAAAAAAAGGGCAGCTTAAAACCCCGGAAAATTTAATACAAGCGATTATTGATACTAAGTTTAGTTTTTTATCAATGACAGAATACCATGCTGTTAAAGCAGCATCGCTACCTGAATATCATAAAGACCCTTTTGATAGACTTTTAATAGCACAAGCGATGTTAGAAAAGATGGTTATAATTACTTCCGATACTATCTTTGGAAAATATGGAGTAGCGGTTATATCTGCTGTAAAATCATAAATATTACCATTTGCTGCTTTGAGGCGATCGCTGTTTTACAGAACCAAGCATTGCTCTTTAACCTTGCTGGAGTGCGATGTCTGACGACAAGGCTAGCGCGATCGCTATTTTTTAGCTAGTTCCTGCTCAATGTTGTGATCAGTCTTTGTTCAAGCTTTTTGACTTTTGTAGTGTATTCTCACAAGCAAGATTGCGAATAGGGCATTGAGCTTGCCAAGCATAGCACCAAGTGCTATATAATAAGCGAAGGTAATGACCATAGCATGATAATCTACAAAACCCGATGGTTTGACCGTTGGGCACACAAAGAGGGTTTAAACGACCTTAGCCTTTGCGAAGCTGTAAACGAAATGACAGCAGGACTTTACGAAGCCGATCTAGGAGGCGGACTGTTCAAAAAGCGGATTGCCCGCTCTGGACAAGGTAAGCGTGGTGGTTTTCGTACACTGGTCGCTACCAACAAGGGAGATTGCTGGTTTTTTGTTTTCGGCTTCCCGAAAAACGAGCGCAGTAACATTAACAAAAAAGAAGAAGAAGCATTAAAAAAGCTGGCATCGGTGCTGTTGTCTTACACGCTACAGGATCTCGAAAAAGCCAAGCTTGAAGATGAATTGATGGAGGTAATTTGCAATGCCGAAGAAGAAATCAGCGATTCTTGAAGCCGTTCACGAAACGGCTACGGGGCTGCACAAGGCTGGACTGATGGATCACACTACATTGCGTGAATTTGACCATCTCTGCTTGTCTGGGATTGAACCGCTAGAACCTAAGGAAATTAAGCAAATACGCGAATCATCTCATGTCAGCCAGGCAGTATTTGCTGCGATTTTGAATACAAGTCTATCAACGGTTCAAAAGTGGGAAATCGGTCAGAAGCGTCCCAGTGGCACTGCTCTTAAGCTGTTGCACCTAGTTAAGAAACGGGGATTGAGTACCCTGATTGATTAAGGGTTATTTTTGAGGAAAGTGACGCTATGAAAATTAGTTATGACCAAGAAACTGACTCACTTTATATTCGCCTAGTCGATGGATATGATGAATGTTGTACTTTGCGCTTAAACGATAAAATAGCTCTAAATATTGGTGCCGGTGAAGTTTTAGTTGGTATAGAAATTCTTGATGCAAAAGAGATTATTGGATCGGGTCAGTTGCTAGAAGTTATTCTAGAGAATATCCGGTTTCAGGTTGTATCAACGGCAGCTTGAAACTATAAAAAGTCTAGTTCTGAAACATTAATTGCTCTGCTAAAAAAGTTCAGTAGTTCCTGCGAGGTGTCCGATGACTATCCTTGACCGCCGCCGTCAACTTCAACAACAGATTGCTCAACTTCCAGATGACCAACTGACTCAGGTTGAGCAATATATAGTATTTCTTGGTTTTCAGAAAACAGTTCCATCTCAATCAGAAGTGACCAAATCACCTTCCACTGGAGCTTCGATTCTGGCATCTTTAGAGCAAGCACACACTGGGCGCGATTCTCCTCTGGAGGATGAGATTCTAGGACGACCACCTGAAGATTTTGCTGCTAAGATCGCTGAAATCAAACAACGTGGCGATCGTTCTCAATGTGTGATCCGACGAGGTTCTACAGGTCAAGACTTGCTCAAATTTGCTGGTAATTGGCATGGAGACGACCTAGAGGAGTGCCTAGCTTTTCTTCATGCAACTGTCTCTGCTGACAGCGACTTCACTAGGATTCAGCAAGTTTACTGCTCTTTAAAGGCTTTCCACTGCTCAGATATACTTTTTGCTTTTGCCCGTCTCAGGTCTTTTTCATAATCTTTTAATAGTTCTACGCACAAGCTTTGTAACTCAGTTGTGTTTTTAGATACTTTTTTGTAATCAAAAGTAGAATTTTTTTCGTCTTTCAAAAAGTAGTTTAAATCTACAATAATGTTGTTTCTGAGGATGTCAGTTATTATTCTCTTAAATTCATTTAAGTCTTTAGACTCTAACACAATCTTTAGTTTATTTTTATATACAGCATTACCAAGTTCATCCTTTTGCATAATTTGAGAAATAACATATAGTAAAAAATACTTTGTTGCCGAATAATAAGCATATTGTTTATGATCAATTTGGTCTAGTTGTTCTTCAACAACAGATAGGATTTCAGATACAAGAATTATTCTTTGGGCATTAACTTCTGGTCTACCGAATATTTTTGAATAGTACTCATCAAAAATCTGCGACTTTTGGTGGGAGTTCCAAGGTTCATTCAGATCAAATGTTAATAGCATTCTTCCAGCATCTTCGTTGCTTATTAGCTTACCTTCATCCAATATTTCTCCCCTTTTTACGGCAAATTCATAGCCATCAATGCTTTCAAATTCTTTTTTTAGCCTTTGTTGTATAGTTTGATTTGATTGTAAATCTCTAGGCTTGATAGCATTCTGATTATTGCTATTAGTCGTAATTTTTTTTACAAGACTTACATCGTTAGTATTAAGTTTTATGATCTTAGTAAGTATCTTTAAATTCTCAGTAATATTTTTCCTTTGATTGTAGAGAGTAGTAATACTCTGAGCACCATTCACTACCACATAGTTATCTATAATGATTTTTTCATTTTCATGTTTAGCCGAGTCACAAATTATGGTAATTCCATTGTGATAGAGTTGAAATTTAACATGTTCACTTGGATCTAAGATACTTTTTCTAATTGCTTTATTAACTTTTGTTGAGCCTAAAGCAAGTCGTACATTTTGTTGAAATAATGAAGCATCTTCAATTCCAGACATTTTTACTAAATCGCTTGCAAAAGCAGTAAATACCCATACCTCTGCAATGTTGTCGAGAGTAGAAAAGTTTAGAGGGGTTACGTGAGAACAGTCAAAGACAAATTCATCATTAACTCCACCTTGTTTCTCAAAGTCTATATGTACTTCTACTATCTTTTTCTTGTCAAAAAGCTTAATTTTATCGTTAGAAGCCAAATATTCTGCTGCATTTTGATCGGCTGATGCATTAGTTATAAAAATACCTTTTACGATAAATCCATTTGTAACCTTGTTTTTCAACTTTAGCTCTACTACGAGCTTTTTTAGTATTTCATTCGCATTTCCCTTCTCTATAAGCTCAATGTTTTAAATACTTGAAAGCTGGTTAAGAGTTCCTGCAAATTCCTTTAAACTTGTATCACCAATAGTCTTGTTTGCACTTTCAACAGTTTTAGATTGAAAAACTATAATTTCTTCATTTAATTCATCAACGTATATTGCATCTATACCTTTGTCCTGGCTTCCATCACAAATTGCATCATCAGCAGATGTATCATCTATGCCAAAAATATTTTCTAAAAACCAATTTAGAAATGATCTACTGACACTCCTTTCTTTTTTCCTGTATGGTGATAATAAGTTAGATAAATTTGAGTATTCCAGTTCTGATTCTTGCATAATTATTGCTTATAACTCACGGAGATTTAAAGTATATTATATCAAGTCAATTTGATGTAGCATCTAAGATATCAGAACTGCCACGTTTTTGTAAAACCCACACAACCTTCCAAAAACGCGATCGCTCTCCTACCTCCTACAGAATCAAGTATTGCTCTCTAACCTATATAGCTTCTGCTCTACAATGAAGTGAAGAATCTAGCAGCTTAAACAGGGGATTTATTTATGCCCCATCCTACGTTCAGTAGCCAAGAAGTCGCCCGACGTGGAAAGGAACTCTACCAAAGAAGTATCCGTGCCAAAGTTGAGACACAAGAGAACATTGGCAAAATTATCTCGATTAATGTTGAAACAGGAGATTACGAAATCGGTGATGATTTAGTCGAAACGAGTCTTCGATTACAATCCAAGCAAACCGATGCAGCACTTTGGGGAGAAAGAATTGGTTTTGATGCCGTTTATGCAGTTGGTGGTACATTGCTCAGGACGGCACAGTGATACACGGTTTCACTCATGCTTTGACAAGTATTGCAGCTATTTACTTAGTGCTTTACACTTCCCATAAGGTATTACTAAGTAGTATAACACCTTGCTCTATTTTGATTTCAGTGCTTCTACAGTGCCAGAACTAGTTTGATTGCGTGTAGAAATATATGAAATCTTGATATTTTTAAAGCGTATGTATTTTAAGACAAGCGGCATAGTGGGAGCGATCGCTATTTTATTAAACAGTGGCAGTGTATTCGCTCAAGATGCAGAAAGATATATCACTGTAGGGCATGATAAATTGGGAAACAGCGTAGCTCTGGACACGGAAACTATTAAGGGCACGACATACAAACTTTACGGGATGTACGGAGATGGCATCTTCGAGACTACCTTTGATGCATCTTGCACAGAATCGCGGCTGTTTCGCAATCGCATTGCGATTTACGGGCCAGAAGGACAGCTACTTGAAGAGGATCAAGAAAAAGGAGAAATCCCTTTTGTAGAAAGTTCTTCACCAGGCAAAGGAATGAAAATTGTTTGTCAAAAGATTGGTGTGCGTGGTTGGTAGGTTAAGTAGGGAGTGGGGAGTGGGAAGTGGGGAATGCCCCATGCCCCATGCCCCATACTCAGCTAAAAATACTAAGGACAAAATAACGTGTCACGCGTATCTCGTCCTGTAATGGGATTAGTTCCTTTGGCAAGTTTGCACAATTTTTTTTGCTCATCGGAACGCAGCAGCGTATCGGTAAAATCTGCCCCGTCAATGATTGCGCCATCAAATCTGGCGTTAGCAGCAAAAGCACCCTCCAACAGTGCATTTGTCAAATTTGCTCTAACTAAACGAGCCGAGTCTAAAGTGGCATTTCTCAAGTCAGCTCCCTCCAAATTCACAGACTCCAAATTTGCTGCAAAAAAACTGACACCGTTCAAATTAGCGTGGCTGAAGTTACTCTGGCGGAGATTAGCTTTGGTAAAGCTGGAATCTGTTAAATCACGTCCTGAGAAATCAGCGTCAACCAAAATTTCTTTATTATATTCAAGCGCCAAAGCTGTGGGAGCAAAACCAACCATTGCCGTGATGCCAACTATTCCCCAAAGGAATAAGCTGAGTATGTTTACCAAAATTTTATGGTCTTTTTTACACTTGCGCTCCAACTCAGTACGGGATGAGTTTCGCTTAGAACCTGTTATGCGTAGGCGTAGCCCTTCGGCTGCGCTCAGGAACCACCCGCCGCAGGCATCGCTTAACCTAGAATTCATAGAATTCATAATATTTTTAATCAATGGCTAACCTTCCTCCATCTCATTATCCAGATATTGGTGAATTAGGAGAAGACCTAGTAGCCCAATGGTTACAATCTACAGGTTGGATAATTCTCCATCGTCGCTTTTCTAGCCGTTGGGGAGAAATCGATATTATTGCTGAATATCATGAAGTAACTGGGAAAGAGCAGGGGAGCAGGGGAGAATACCCCACTCCCCACTCCCCACTCCCTACTCCCCACTCATTATTGGCATTTGTGGAAGTCAAAACCCGCAGTTCAGGTAGTTGGGATGCAGGGGGAAGAAGCGCAATCACCCCACAAAAGCAAGCAAAAATCTGGCGGACAGCTGGAATGTTTTTAGCCCAGTACCCTGAGAAGGCAGATTATTCTTGTCGATTTGATGTTGCTATTGTCTACTGTCAAAGGATATCAAAAAATCTGACTGCGGTTACAGCAACCCAGGAAGCTCTAGCTACTTCATCAGCCGCCGGATACAAGTTTAAGCTGCAAGAATACATTCTGGCAGCTTTCGACTCTTCAATTGATAATGGTTAATCGGTAATCGATAAAATATTTTGATTACCAATGACCAATAATTTTGTAGTGGCGTTAAAACCAAATAGGATCACGCCAAAGTTTCTGGACAGTAGCCTAAGCCCCGGACAAATTGTTGCCGGAACGCCTCGATTTCATGTCTCTCTGGACTACCATGAGAAACGATCGCAACCTGATAGCGACGCATCACGTCTACAGGGCACTGTCCGGCTTCCAAACTCCAAAGTGCCATCTGCACCCTCATTGGCGGTTCGTAGCTAATTCCTAATTCATTTAGAAAAGCCCGAAAGTCGCCATCCTCTTGGGGCGAGACTTGACCTCTGAGTTTGATCCTAACCACCCAGCCATCAATTTGATGAATTACGGTGACGAAAGAAACTGGTGTCTGGGGTCTAGCGTGCAGGTGTTGAACGACCCTCAGGGTTAGACTGGCATTTGCCAGATAATACAAGTATTCCATGTTTGTTGGTGCTTGGGATCAAAGCCAATCCTACATATATATATTCGTCAATCATTGCCTATTCCCGGTAGGGTAAAAGCCCCCATTTTTAGATGGGGAGGTTTACCCAATTTTTATGTTAATTTTTCCGTGTTATCTAATAGTACCCATCTTATAGTCAAGTGATCAAACTGAACGAAGATCCTTTAAAGTTCCAATATAAGGAAAAGCTCAAACAAGCTTTTTTAAGAGAGTATAAATACTAAATAAACCAAAAACTAGTAGAAGCCAATTTGAAAGATACCTCTCGCCCACAAGAAAAAGATTTTGAATTAGATTGCTCGGTAGCTGGCTATGACTACGAACTACCTCTAGAACTCATTGCCCAAAACCCAGCAGTTCCTAGAGATAGCTCACGGTTACTGGTGGTTGATTCTTTGACTACGGGCATCGAAACAACACCCTTGCACCATATTTTCCACGATTTGCCTGCACTGCTGCGCTCTGGTGATTTGTTGGTTATGAACAATACAAGAGTCATTCCAGCGCGGCTTTATGGTCATAAATCCAGTGGTGGTAAAATCCAGGTGTTGCTGTTGGAAGAACGGCAGTATAACTGTTGGTTAGCTTTAGTTAAGCCAGGAAAAAGCTTCAAACAAGGAGCGAAGATTATTTTTGAAGCCAAGGGAGATAGGGAAGTAAATTCTTCTTCATCCCCCTCATCCCCTCACCTCCTCACGGCTACGGTTCTAGAAACAGACGCAGCAACCGGGGGGCGTTTGTTGCAATTTGACGTGCCAGATGGAAAATCTTTGGTGCAACTGTTAGAGGTATTTGGTGAAGTCCCGCTACCACCGTACATTACTGCCTCAGAAGCTGCTGATGAACAGTATCAGACAGTTTATGCCAAACAACCAGGAGCGATCGCAGCTCCTACGGCAGGGCTACATTTTACCCCAGAATTATTACAAAAGTTGTGCGATCGCAATATCAATCAAGCTTTTATAACGCTACATGTCGGTGTAGGTACATTTCGCCCTGTGGAAGTGGAGGATGTAACTACCCACCAGATGCACGAAGAATGGATTGAAGTCCCCGCCGCTACAGTAGAGCAAATCCGCGCCACTAAAGCAGCTGGCGGTCGAATTATTGCTGTAGGAACAACGGCAGTACGAGCCTTAGAAGGGGCGGCTCAATCTGGGAATTTACAACCATTTTGCGGCAAAACAGACCTATTTATTTATCCCGGCTACCAATGGCGGGTGGTAGATGGTTTAATTACTAATTTTCACCTGCCGCGTTCCAGTTTGCTGATGTTGGTAAGTGCGCTAATTGGCAGACAACGGTTATTGAATATATACAACGAAGCGATCGCTTTTGGATATCGCTTTTATTCATTCGGCGATGCAATGCTAATTTTGCCGTCAGCTGTGGGAGAGTAGGGAGTTAGGAGTACAGACGCGATTAATCGCGTCTGTACAAGATTTGGAAATTTGGAATTTTTTCTTTCGCGGTGGGTATTCTGACTTATGAGGAGCGAATAACAAGTATAGGTTTGTGATTCATGTCAGAAAAATCCCTATTTTCTCAGTGGTTACATTTATTTTGCCGGATGACATTCTGTGGCTGTTCTGCGTTTTTAGTCTTAGCTGCACCGACAATTACTAATTTTCCAGGAAGCAAGCTGCTAGCAGAAACCGCAGTTTCTCAAAATCTCGAAGCAGCGAGCTTTTTCCAGCAAGGAGTCACGCGCTATAACCGTCAAGACTTACAGGGTGCGGAATATGCCTTTCGCCAAGCGGTGCAGCGAGATCCGAGTCTTGCAGCAGCACGAAATTTTCTGGGTAATATATTTATGCAGCAAAATCGCCTGGATGTAGCTTTACAAGAATATACAGAGGCGATTAAAGCTAATCCCAATTTCAGCGAAGCTTATTACAACTTAGGGATAGTGTTGCACCGACAAGGAGAAAAAGAAGCAGCGATTATAGCTTATCGCCAGAGTCTTGTGATAGATTCCACAAGGGTAGCAGCGTTGTATAATTTAGGTTTGGCGCTGTATGAACAAGGAGAGTTTGAGGATGCGATCGCAGCATACCAAAAAGCAATTAATTTAGATAGCAGTAACGCCAACGCTTATTTTAACTTAGCGATCGCCTTGCAACAACAAGGTCAAATCGAGCCTGCGATCGCCAGTTATCGCCAAGCCTTGCTGCTAGATCCTAAAAATGCCACTGCATACAACAATATGGCAAATTTGCTAGCAATTCATGGTCAAGCTTCTGAGGCTATTTTTGTTTATCGGCAAGCTATTCGCCTAAATCCTAAAAATGCCTCAGCCTACTATAACTTGGGAGTCACTTTATATAATCAGGGCGAGATCAAAAAAGCTAGTGGAGTATTAAAACGTGCCCATAACGAGTATCGTGAGCAAGGAAACATTGAACAAGCTGAGAAAATTGAACAGCTAATGCAGCAAATTGCCCAGAAAATTGGGCAACAGCAGCCTCAAGTTAATCAAACAGCTACTCCTTCTCAGACAGCTACTACAAGTAATTTAATACAGACACTTAAGCGACAAACGCAAAATCAACCAGAAACTTCAGCCGATCCTAGCAATGTGCCTTTCTCAGTTGAATTCCAGCCTACTTTAACAAGTCCCGGACAATAAAAAACTCAGAGTTAGAAATAAAAGAAGAAGTTATCCGCCAGTCGTCAGAATTCAGCATCAATTCTGGCGACTGGCGCTTTTATTTTCCTTGATAGTTAATAACTTCTAACTCTGCCAATTTTAGATTTTAAATTTTGGATTCAAGGAAAATCTAAAATCTAAAATCTAAAATCTAAAATTAAATGACTCCTAACTTTTTTAAATCGGCAAACGATTGATATCTTTGTTGCAGCCAATAACTACCATTGCTGAACCACGCTCTAAACGCTTGGTGGGGTCAGGATTAATTATAAATTTACCATCCTGGCTCACTGCTAGCAAATTTAAACCGTAGCGGTTACGAAGTTGAAGCTCAGTGATTGTTTTGTCGTGAAATTCATCAGGCACAATCAACTCTACAATACTGTTATCTGGGTCTAGATCAAACCGATCTAAGATTGCTGGTTTGGTAAGTGTACGTGCTAAGGCACAGCCCGCTTCATACTCAGGAAAAACAACATGATCTGCTCCTACTCGCCGCAACAGTTTACGGTGAACTTCACTAGAAGCTTTGGCAACGACGTGGGGTACACCAGCCTCTTTCACATTTAGGGTAGTTATAATACTTTCCTGAACGTAGTTGCCAATCGCTACAATTACAGTATCAAATTCAAAAATTCCAGCTTCTTTGAGCGCGGCTGGTTCTGTAGAGTCTAATTGCAAAGCATGACCAACTATTCCCTCAGTTAATGCTTCTGAAACTCTTTTTTCATCAATATCTGTTGCCAGTACTTGATAACCAAAATTGTGCAGTGTGGAACAGACAGACCTACCAAAGCGACCTAACCCAATTACAGCAAATTGGTGGTTATCTTTACGTAAACTGCGAAAAAAACTTAATGATGACAGATTCACCGTTGTTATCCTTATTATGGCTCCCTGTATTTAGGGCAAAAAACGGTTATACCGCTTGAATTAAAAATTTTATTTTTGCCTTACCATGTATATTTTATCAGTTTAGTTGTTAGTCATTAGTTATTCTCCCTCTGCCTCCCCTACTCCCTCTCCCTAACTATCCCACGAGTAAATTTTCTTCAGGATAGTGAATTCTAGTGGGGCGGGGATCTCCTAGTACGGCAGACATCAGTAGTAAAACACCTACTCTTCCGACGTACATAGTAACAATTAAGATGAGCTTTGCTCCTGTAGAGATAGTTCCTGTAATGCCTGTAGAAAGCCCTACGGTAGCGAAGGCTGATACCACTTCAAACAAAATTTTAATAAAATCTAATGTTGGATCTGTGAGGCTAATTAAAATAGTAGCTAAAATCACGGTTGCCACTGAACCCATCAACACACCCACGGCTTTCAAAATTAAAGTTATTGCTATTTTGCGATCATACAACAAAACTTCTTCTTTTCCCTGGAGAATCGCTTTAGTGCAACTGGTCAAGACTCTCAGAGTTGTTGTTTTCATGCCTCCTCCTGTACCACCAGGACTTGCTCCAATAAACATTAGTGCAATTGTAATAAATAGACCAGCAGTGGTCATTTTGCCAATATCTACGGTGTTAAAGCCAGCGGTTCTGGTTGTAACTGATTGAAAACAAGCTACTAATATCTGTTCAGGTAAATTTAATAAGCCAAATGTTTGAGGATTTCTGATCTCTATACAGAAAAAGGCAATAAATCCTATTACTAATAATATAATGGTTGTGCTAGTTGCAACTTTAAAATCCAGAGAGAACAATTGAGTTTTAATAGATTGTTTGAAAATGCGATCGCGCAACCAGAGGTACATTTCCAAAATTACCTGATACCCAATCCCCCCAAAGATAATTAACATTGTGATGGTGAAGACTACTAAGAACGATGACTGATACCCAATTAAGTTATCTTTAAATAAACTAAAACCAGCATTATTCCAAGCATTGATACTATGAAAAATTGCTAACCAAAGTCCTTTACTCCATCCATATTCAGGAACGAAAGCTGGTAGAAGTAAGAATACACCTGTAATTTCAAAAATTAAAGTTGTGGCAATAATTGAACGGATAACTTGGGCGCTACCACTCATCCCCGGTCGGTCTAAAGCTTGTTGAATGGCTATTTTTTGCCGCATATCAAACCTACGACCAATGAGCAAAATCAGAAATGTGGTAGTTGTCATGTAGCCCAACCCGCCAATCTGAGCTAATAGGGCAATAAACAACTGACCCCAAAAGGAAAAATAAGTACCAGGATCAACTACTGATAAGCCTGTGACACAAACTGCGGATGTGGATGTGAATAGCGCCACAATCAGGTTATTCCACGTACTATTGCTAGTCGAGAAAGGCATCATCAACAGAATAGTACCTACAGCGATGACAGCAAGAAATCCCAAACAAATTGTGCGAGCAACAGTCATAATTAATTGAAAGTTTAAAATTCAAAAACTCAATCATGCTAGGCATCTTGGAAGCATGCGGTATGCAAATGAGAGCAAATGCAGCTTATTAAGGTAAAATAAGTAAATTTTTCCAGACAAGAGAAACCAGAGTTAATTATCCCTGCAAATCAAAAGACCTATTTTAATTAAAAACACACATGGTAGCCTATCTGTATGTTTTTTTTTAAATTCGGCTTTGTCTTAACACTGCTTTTTTCATGAGTGCAACACTTTACCAGCAAATTCAGCAATTTTACGATGCTTCCTCCGGGCTGTGGGAACAGATTTGGGGCGAACACATGCACCACGGCTATTACGGTGCCGATGGTACCCAGAAAAAAGACCGCCGTCAGGCTCAAATTGATTTAATCGAAGAACTGCTCAATTGGGCAGGGGTACAAGCAGCAGAAAATATCTTAGATGTGGGTTGTGGCATTGGCGGCAGTTCTTTATACCTCGCACAAAAGTTTAATGCTAAGGCTACAGGGATTACACTGAGTCCTGTGCAAGCCGCGAGAGCAACGGAACGCGCAATGGAAGCTAATTTGAGTTTGAGAACACAATTCCAAGTCGCAAATGCTCAAGCAATGCCCTTTGCTGACGATTCTTTTGACTTGGTTTGGTCGCTAGAAAGCGGTGAACACATGCCAGATAAAACCAAGTTTCTTCAGGAGTGCTACCGAGTATTGAAGCCTGGTGGCAAGTTAATTATGGTGACTTGGTGTCATCGACCAACTGATGAGTCGCCACTAACGGCGGATGAGGAAAAGCATTTGCAGGATATTTATCGGGTGTATTGTTTGCCTTATGTGATTTCTTTGCCAGAGTACGAAGCGATCGCACATCAATTACCATTAGATAATATCCGCACCGCCGATTGGTCAACAGCTGTCGCCCCCTTTTGGAATGTGGTAATTGATTCTGCATTCACTCCCCAAGCCTTTTGGGGCTTACTAAATGCTGGTTGGACTACCATCCAAGGGGCATTATCACTGGGATTAATGCGTCGCGGTTATCAGCGTGGGTTAATTCGGTTTGGCTTATTGTGCGGCAATAAGTAAGGACGCATTGCCCTACTCCCTTAAACCCTGTAACACACGTCACACCTTTGCTACCTGGGCAACTAGTGAAGGGGTGTCTCCTGATAAAGTTGCCCAATCGATTGGGGAGAGAGTGAAAAGCGTTCTAAATAATCAACTCACTGTAAAATTAAGTTTCTAATTTTTGAAATGCCACTCGAACTGCAAAACCTCACAGGCGGTTACACCTTAGTACCAATTGTTCAAAACATTAACCTCACTCTGCAAACAGGAGAATGGTTGAGTTTAGTTGGTGCTAACGGTTCAGGTAAATCTACTTTACTCAAATTGCTGAGTCGTATTCTCTCCCCACAGCAGGGAACAGTGCTACTTGATGGCAAAGCAATTCACTCTCAACCCCCAAATCTAGTTGCACAGAAACTTGCATTGTTACCGCAACAACAAACGGTTCCGGTTGGCTTAACAGTGCGACAATTAGTCAGTTTAGGACGCACGCCACATCAATCTTGGTGGCAATGGGAATTAACCGCCGAAGATCGGGGCAAAGTGGAAGCTGCAATTAAAAAAACGCAATTAGAAAAATTTAGCGATCGCTTAGTCGAACATCTCTCAGGTGGTGAAAGGCAACGGGCTTTTTTGGCTCTAGCACTAGCGCAAGAACCAAAAGTTTTACTATTAGATGAACCTACAACTTTTTTAGATATCAACTATCAATTGCAACTATTAGAACTACTTAAAGAACTGAATCAGCAGCAGGGATTAACTATTATCACAGTTTTACACGAACTGAATTTAGCAGCCCGGTATAGCTCCCGGATTGCTTTATTAAAACAGGGTCATATTTGGGAAGTTGGTACACCTGAACAAGTTCTGACACCAAATGCGATCGCTCAAGTATTTGGTGTAGAATCTGTGATTATTCACACACCCGTTGGTTTACAAGTTTGTGCAATTTCGGCTGTGTAATCATAACTCAATTACTTTTCTGACCAGAGTTTGACACGTTTTTACTGTTTCTATGCAAGTCAGCTAAATGAGTAAATATTGGTCTAAACACTTAGATACCCACCCTGTGAAGGGATGGGCTATTCAAATGAGGAAATAACCAGAGGACTGAAAACTCATCTTAAGACCTAGTTTCTTGTGTCTGTGCGTCAATAATTACACTCCAGTCATCATTTGTCACAGCAGCTTCAAGTTGACGCTGACGTTCGGCTATATTCGCATCTATTGTTTCTGACTCTTTAGAGAGGGTTGTGTCAGCCATTGCTTTCCGCAGTTTTAGCTTTTTCTCCTCGTAAGCTTGACGTTCCACCTCTGACATTACCGCCTTCGCAGCTTCCCCTACCGTACCAGCCCACATTTCGCTTTCAGTTGCATTACCAGGTGGTGTACTTTCAAGTTCTGCTATCCACGCATCTCGCAAATCTTCCATTTCTTGACGCTTGGGGAACTTGAATGCTTGTACGCGCACAAAAGCACACTTTTGCTGATCATTTTGGCGAAGATGACTGTTTAAGGAAAGCAACACATTCCGAGAATAGCCAATGTACTGGGTGCAGCGTTCTGCGTCTAATACTGCATAAACACCTGCAATTTTAGCGTTCTGAGCAGCTGCACTCCAAGCCTCAAGGTTAATGATTTCAGTACCATCGTTTGCCACTTCAGGGGTTATACTCACCTCAGTGGCGGTGTGTTCGTCGTCGGAACTATACAAAAATTCATGTAATCCACGGTGGTTTATGGGGACATTTTGATGTTCAATTGGCGGGTTGTGCTGAGTTTCCATCGTAGTTTATCTCTGAGTTATTAATTAGCGTTATGCAAATATATGCCTTTAGAATATTGAAGCTTAAATCTACTCACATCCCCAAATTCTTGTTGACAAAGTGAAAACAACTATTAGACCTTATATGAATCAATTAACGCCTAAAAATTGGATATTCATCAAACAGCGGCTGACTCCTTATTTATTTTTACTACCCGCTTTAGTTCTTTTGGCGTTAACAGTCTTTTGGCCTGCACTGCAAGCGTTTTACCTCAGCTTTACCAGCTACGAAGATATTGCCGAGCCGCCACAATGGATAGGTTTTGCCAACTTCCTCAAGCTTTGGAAGGATGCAGTTTTTTGGAAAACCTTGGAAAACACTTTTTTATATCTTGTGGGTGTAGTCCCAATTTTAGTAATTGCTCCCTTAGTGCTGGCAATTTTGGTAAATCAGAAACTGCGGGGGATGAATTGGTTTAGAGCAGCCTACTACACCCCAGTGGTAATTTCAATGGTGGTTGCGGGAATAGCTTGGAAATGGCTGTATGCAGAAAACGGATTACTGAATCAGTTTTTGAAAGCTTTGGGCCTTTTTCCAGAAGGTATTCCTTGGTTAACTAGCCCAGAAAAAATTTTTGGTATTGTACCAATTTCTCTTGCCAGCGTCATGGCTGTAACCGTGTGGAAGGGGCTAGGTTACTACATGGTGATTTATTTAGCAGGGTTGCAATCAATTCCTGCTGATGTTTACGAAGCTGCTGCGATCGATGGTTCGGATGGTATCAGCAAACATTGGGATATTACCATACCTTTGATGAAGCCGTATTTAGCACTAGTGGCGGTGATTTCGGCTATTTCTGCCACCAAAGTGTTTGAAGAAGTATACATTATGACCCAAGGAGGCCCACTCAGTAGCTCTAAAACGATTGTTTATTATCTATATGAGCAAGCTTTTAGTAACTTGGAAATCAGCTATGCTTGCACAATTGGTTTAGTGCTATTTTTGATAATTTTAGGGTTATCAATTTTGCGATTAGTTATCAATCAAGAGGGTGGAGATAATATCACAATCTGATATTGCCTATCAGCCACGATGATCTTAAAATATTTAAATATCCAGAATGCATGAAAACAGACACGATTTTTTACACTTTAGTGGATTATTTATCTTGATAACGATATTCTATGCTAAAGCTTTTGTTTAAAATCCAGAATCTAAAATCATTTGATTTGGAGGAGTTTTGATAAATAATATTCGCAATCGCTTTAGGGGTTTTAAGCGCAAAAGGGTTGAACCATCACAACTAAAACAGTTGATACATGAGTTATTGGAAGAGTCTAGTCTCAACGCAACATATTTGGTTTTGATTATTGGTTCATGTGCGATCGCTACATTTGGTCTACTTGCCAATAGCACTGCTGTAATTATCGGCGCAATGATTATCGCACCTCTGATGTTGCCAATTCGAGGTTTAGCCTTTGGTGCATTAATTGGAAATATCAACCTATTTCGTAAAGGCGTAATAGCAGTATTCTTAGGCACATTACTAGCACTTTTAATTTCTTGCAGTATAGGTTGGATCGTTAATCTACCTAGTTTCGGCAGTGAAGTGCTATCTCGCTCTAAACCTAACCTGCTTGATTTGGGTATTGCAGTTGCAGCAGGTTTTATCAGTGGCTACGCTAAGGTAAATTCAAAAATCTCTGCTAGTGTGGCAGGGACAGCAATAGCTGTTGCCCTTATGCCCCCAATTTGCGTCATCGGTTTAGGTCTAGCAAAATTTAACTTGTCACTCAGCTTAGGAGCGACTTTGCTCTACCTAACAAACCTTTTGGGTATTAGCCTTGCTTGTATGCTGACATTTTTATTCACCGGCTATTCTCCTGTCTATCGCGCACGAAAAGCGCTGCTATGGGCACTGGCGTTAACAGGTGCTTTACTGATACCTTTAACTGTGAGCTTTACCCGATTAGTTAGACAAGCAGAACTCGAAACCCATTTGAGAAAGGCACTCCTGAACCGAACTGTAACTTTTCAGCGTTTGGAACTACTGAAAACTGATACTAATTGGCTGAGTAATCCGCCTCAAGTTCGCTTGAACGTTAGCGCACAAGAACCTGTAACATCAAAGCAAGTAAGCCTTTTAGAAGCGTTTCTTGAAAAAGAAATTGGGCAACGTTTTTCCCTGATTTTTGAAGTTAGTCAGGTGAAAGAAGTCAGAGGAGAATCTAATATTTCTCCTCACAAATAAAATATCTAAAATCCTATTATCTAGTCCTAAGATAAAATTTTTCATCCTATTTATAAACCTCGTCCATTTTGAAACCTGGAGTAGTGCGGGCATCTTGCCCGCTACTACCAGCAGGGAGCAAGATGCTCCCACTACTTTTAAAAACTAGGATCTCAAAATAGATGTGGTTTAGATAGGAAAAACTAACTAAAGGTGGAGTGCGGGCATCTTGCCCGCTACTACCAGCAGGGAGCAAGATGCTCCCACTACTTTTAAAAACTAGGATCTCAAAATAGATGTGGTTTAGATAGGAAAAACTAACTAAAGGTGGAGTTAAATAGTGTGATTTTTTTATATCCTGATTAAGGATGACTAATTAAGCAAGTAAGATCATGAATGCAGATATATCCGCACTCTGGGACAGAGTTCAGGGAATGATTAACGGATTCATTGTCCTACTGCCGAATATCGTGCTGGCATTGATTGTTTTTGCAATCTTCTTCGCGGTGGCTAGAGCGATTAAGAGAGTAGTTAAACGATTAACTCGCGATCGCCACCAAGCTCGGAATCTAGGACTAGTACTGGGACGCTTGGCGCAAGGTACAATACTCTTGATCGGGCTATTTGTGGCTTTGTCGATTGTAATACCGACATTTCGAGCCGGAGATTTGATACAACTACTGGGGATTAGTGGTGTAGCGATCGGCTTTGCCTTTCGTGACATCCTGCAAAACTTCTTGGCTGGGATTTTGATCCTCTTGACAGAGCCGTTCCAAATCAATGACCAAATAGTTTTTAAAGGCTTTGAAGGGACTGGAGAAAATATTGAGACACGAGCGACAACAATTAGAACTTACGATGGTCGCCGTATTGTAATTCCTAACTCAGAATTGTTCACTAATTCGGTAACTGTAAACACTGCCTTTGAAAATCGCCGACTACAGTATGATGTCGGTATTGGTTATGGCGATGATATAGACCGAGCCAAGGAGTTAATGCTTGAAGCATTGCATAGTGTGCCGGAAATACTGAAAGATCCTGCTCCTGATGTGCTGCTCATGGAACTTGCTGAAAGTACCGTTAATATCCGCGTATATCCGCGTTCGTTGGTGGATCGACCCGCCACGACGTGCAGACGACCTCGCCTCACGGGATAAGGCGCTATCTACAATTAAGAAAACATTAGTTGAAAACGGCATCGATTTACCCTTTCCCACACAGCAAATTTTATTCCATGACCAGACAGAAGAAACAGATGGCGATGTCTGGCGACAAGCCGCTCCGCGTCTACGCTCCCGTCAGCGTGAAGGTTGGCCATCTGGTAAAGGCAAAATACCAAAACCCCGCAACATTGGTGATTCACTCAAGTTACTTGTTCAAGAGCGCTCCTCACGAGATGACAACGGTAAGGTAGATTCTCCAAAAGCTAACGATGAAAACTAAATTTCTTGCTGCTTAACCTGTTGAATTTATTTAGCCTTTTGGTTTCTGATAGGAGTACGAACAATATATTGACTAGCAGATGAATTAATAGCAAGTGGTTCGATTTTTCCTTGGTAAACTAAAGTTTGATAAATTAAAGCTGTAATCTCTCCGCGCGTGGCAGGTTTTGTTGGATTAAGAACTTTCGTATTTGGATAATTCACCACTAGATTTTTTTCGGTTGCTGCTGCTACATCTCCAACTGCATATTGCGGAATCTTCTTGGCATCTGCGTAAGTGTTAGTAATAATAAATGATGCAGGACTATTAAGATTCACAGCATTAGCTGGTACAGCCTGGGCTTTTGGTATTAATAACGGTTGCATCAAAGTAGTAAATGCAAGGGGCATGAGAATACGTCTTTTTACAGCTTTTCGTGTGGTTTGTTCAGGAACTACTCTCTGCGCGACTGTAGGGACGGTAACTGCTGATGCACTAGTAGTTAAATTCAAACCTTTATTTAAGGCAACTATAGCCTCAACCTTAGAAACCGGTTGATTGGGACGAAAATAACCACCAGCATAACCCGACATAAAACCTTGTTGATATGCTTCTTCAATGGGACGAGTAGCCCAATAGTTAGCAGGAATATCTTTATATACAGCACCACTTTGGATCTGGCGAATTGCTGGTTGGTCAAAAGCTTTACGAATGATTGCTGCAAACTCATCTCGGTCTACTGGCTGTTCTGGTCTAAATGTACCATCAGGATATCCAGTTACAATATTTCTTGCAGCCAAACCTTGAATAAATGGCTCTGCCCAATAACTAGATTTAACATCGCTAAAAGTATTTACAGGTGAAGATTGAGCAGATGTATCTAATGCTCCAACTGCAAGTACTATTAAATTTAAAGATAGTAAAGATACACCTGCTGACACTGCCTTTATTAACTGCGTCACGATCTATGCCCCCTTTTTTCAATCATTCATTCTTCTAATGCTTCGATATTATTATTAAATAGTGCAGATTTCGGGGATAAATTTCTAATACATCTTAAAATACTACTATAGGCTGATTCTACTTATTCATTAAGAGATATCTAACGGATTAAACGGAACAACAAAATTTTAAGTATTTGAATTGGTGTTTGAATTGGTGTTTGAATTGGTGTTTGAATAATAACTTATACCAACATCAAAATTTTCAATGTAGACAATAAAGAATAAATCAAAATAATGTTGATTGAGTATGAGATACATTTTTCAAAGAATCTTTCTTTGGGTAGTAGAATTATCGCCCTAAAAAGCAAGATGGTTAGCACAGGAGGTGAAAATGCGTCAACTCATTATCCAAGTACCACGGGGAAATGGAAAAGCTGTTATTGATATTGCCAAATCTCATAACGGGACAAATCTGGCACGATTTGAAGGAAATGCAGAAGAACCAATTGATGTGGTGATTATTCACGTTTCTAATCGAGAAGTTGGGAAAGTCTTAGAGGAATTGCAAGACTTGCCCAAAGTACACATCACGTTCATACCAACTGGTGTGATAGCTCTGCAATCACCTGCATCGGAAGCACCGCAGCAAGTTGTGAATGTGGAAGAACGCAGTCCGATTGAGATTTTTCTTTCTGGTTTGCAAAGTGTTGGCTCTTGGCAAGGTTTTCTAGGTTATGCATCGCTTGCAGGTTTTGTAGTCTGGATTGGCTTGTATACTAATACAACTTACTTATTAGTGGCGGCGATGCTGATTGCACCGTTTGCAGGCCCAGCAATGAATACTGCGATCGCAACTGCATGGGGCGATCGCAAACTTCTAGGGCGGAGTATTTTACGATATTTTGCGGCTTTATCAGTCACAATTGCTACTACTTGCCTACTTAGCCTAATCTTAAGGCAAGAAATTCCTACTAGTCTAATGCTAGACAGTAGCCAGATTTCAGCAGTGGCAGTGATTTTACCATTGGTAGCCGGAGCAGCAGGGG